>DGYFI06202__coassemble_361_pt1 | contig 57801 bp, 43 predicted proteins | sample DGYFI06202__metabat2_high_PE_036 | metagenome-assembled genome bin DGYFI06202
GTCTCCATACCTACTCTTTTTTGAAGCGTATGGAAATAATGAGTCCTGACCCTAGCAGACCCTAAGCCGTTTCGCCGCCGCTGTGGAGCAGATGGACGGCAAGCTGGGTATCGTGCCCGCGCAGGCCGAGTTTGCGTCGGATGTTGCGGCGGTGGGTCTGCACGGTCTCCGGCGAGATGTTGAGGAGTTCGGCGATCTCCTTGGAGCTGTGGCCCGCCCGCACCAGCCGGCAGACCTTCAGTTCCGCAAGGGTCAGCTTGCTCAGTCCGTCCTGCGGCCGCTCTTCGCCGCTGTCGGTCAGAGAGAGCAGGCTGTCGCGCAGAAGCTGGATCATGGACTTGCGCGCGGCGGCATCCGGTTCTTTGCCGATCTGTTCAAGGGCGGGCAGCAGCACGCGGCGGATATGGGAGGAAAGCTCGTCGCGGCGGCTGTCCCGCTCGGCGTGGATGGTGGACAGCACCGTGCGGAGCGTGATGTTCAGTTCTTCCTGACGGCGTTTTTCTTCCAGAAGGGCGGCGGCATGGCGGCCGATGGCTTCTTCCATCATCTCCCGTTGCAGCACCTGCGGCGTGATGTTGGTCAGCAGCACGAGGTACTCCCCGGCGCTGGCGAGGCTGACCCCGCCCAGCGAGGCGATGGACAGCCGGAAGAACAGGCCGTCGCCGAACGGGCTGACCTCCACGGTCTGCCCGATGGGGTAGTAACGGAAGAATTCTTCTGGGTCCTCGCCCTCAAGGCCCAGGGCTTCCCAGACGGGCTTGCCCTCTATGCCTTCTCCGGCGTATTGACGCAACGAGCGGTTGGCTGTGGTGATGCGGCAGTTCTCGTCCATCACCAGCACGCCGTCGGAGGTGGTGTTGAAGATGTTCTCGAAGCGGCATTTTTCCAGCGTGAGCAGACGCAGCAGCTCATTCTGGGGGGAGATGTCCGCCGGAGGGACGGGCTGTCGGATGCTGGTCATCTCCCGCAGGCCGGCTTCCGTCCAGAGCACTTCAAAGGCATGGGCGTGCAGGCGCAGGAATTCCGTCGCCGCCGGGATGTGATCCGCGGGGATGTCGGCACAGAGGCGCGGCAGCAGGGCAAGCGCATCTTCCAGCGCCATGATGAAGGTCTTGAAGCAGCCCAGATACATGGCGACGGTGACGCCGCGGCGGCAATGGCGCAAGCCGGACTCCAGCAGGGCATCGGCCCAGCCGCCGGCATTCTCGCGCAGCGTCTCGAAGGTGGGGGGCTGCTCCGCGGCGGCATGCCGCAGGACGGGCGTCAGAAAGTCCCGGCAGGCGGTCACGCAGTCGTCGCGCCGGGCCGTGGTGAAGGAGAGATAGCCCGCCGCCTGCATGCGCAGGGTCCAGAACTCCAGGAAGCTCTCCATGCAGGCGTCGAAGCGGGCCAGGACGGCGGCCGCCTTGCGGCGGGTCTGGGGCTGCGGCACGAAGAGGCCGGAAAAGGCTTCGGAAGGCGTAAGGTGACGGCGTGCGGAGGATGCCTGCGGCATGGCTGATGATCCCGAAAAAAACGTAGGCCGGACAGGGCCGGGAGGTCGATGATGAGGTATGTGACGCTGTTCTTGTGCTTGTTTCTTCTTTTTCCCTGGCCTGTCAAGGCCGCGAACGGCGGGGGAGCCTCCGCTCCGGCTGCCGGACAGGCTTCCGGCGGCATGCGGCAGGGCACGCAGGCCAGCCTGCCCGCCGAGGCCCGCTGCGGCGAGACCGTGCAGCTCACGGCGGATCAGCCGCCCTTGCCCGGCGGCACGGCCTATGCCGGGGTGCAGGTGAGCTGGACGCAGCGGCCGGAAGGCAGGGAACCGGATGTCCTGCCCGGCTTCCCGGTGAGCGACATCCGCTTCCATGTGCCGGGACGCTACGTCTGCACCGTCTCCGTGGGGTACGTCAGCAAAGGGACCTGCGCCGGGGCCGCCTGGCATGAACGCGGCACGCATACGCTGGAGATACAGGTGCTGCCCGCCGCCCCTGGAGCGGCCCCCTCCCGCTAGGGCCTGTTAACACTATTGATCGCCTGTTTGGGGGGAGGGAAACCCCTCCGCCAGCGCGGGAGCGGGTTTCCCTTCCCCCCACGCCCCCCATCCCTTCCCCAGCGCGCTTTTATCAGGCGCAGTGAGAGCGTACGAGGCGACCCGCATCCAAAGCAGGCGGCGCGTGTGCGGCTGTTTTTCTTTATCTCTTGAAAGAATGTGTAAATCGTGTCGGCAGACAGACACGAGGCCGACAGGCGGCTATTTGCCTGAAAAGCCGTGGCCTGCCGTGGAGAGATGCCGCTCCACGGCATTGCGTGCGGCAAGCAGGCAGGCGCGCACCAGCCGTTCCTTGTCCTCATCCAGCCGAAAGGCGGGCATGGAGACGCTGACGGCAGCGTCGACCTGTCCGTCCAGACGGATGGGCAGGGCGAAACAGCGCAGATGTTCGTGGGATTCGTCCACGTCCAGCGCGAACTCTCCCATATGGATGCGGGCCAGCTGCCCGCAAAATTCGTCCATGTCCCGGATGCTGCTCGGCGTCAGCGCGGGGAGCCCGTCCGGGTAGAGGCTCTCCACTTCCTGCCGGGTGCAGTCGCAGAGCAGGGCCTTGCCTATGGCCGTGCAGCTGGCGGGCAGGCTCTTGCCCACGCTGGAGACGAGACGCAGCGGTTCTGGCGAATCTATCTTGGCGATATAAAAGACGTTGCTGCCTTCGCGTATGCCGAGCTGGCAGGTCTCCGAACAGCGGTCCACCACGCGTTGCATCTCCTGCATGGTCAGGGAATAGATGTCGGTGGTGGCAAAGGCGGCGGAGAGCAGCAGAGTCCTCGCGCCCAGCGTGTAGACCATGTTCTTGCGGTTGCAATCCAGATAGCCGCGGGCGCAGAGCGTGCGCAAAAAAGGCGTCAGGCTGCTGGCCGGGGCATCCACGCTGCGGGACAGTTCGGTCAGCGTCAGGCCGCCGTCACGCTGGGCAAGGGTTTCCAGGATGTCCAGCACGCGGCTGGTGGGGCGGTGCGGCTCGTGAGTCATGCTCTCCTCGACATGGCGTGACGTTTTCTGCGGCGGGTCTGGCCGTCCTTGTTCCACATGCTGTCCTGCTCCTGCCGCGTCCTGCCGGGAAACGTTGTCCGTCCGGCAGCGGCGCCATTTCGCCTGATCCCTTTCTTCCGTCTTTCCCTCTGGAACCATTCAGCTTTTTGCGGACGGCAGGCATATCTGTCCTGACCCTAGCATGCTCCGCGGGCAAGCTCAAGGACTGAGGCGCGGCAGCGGGAACGCCTTGGCTGGCAGCGGCCCGGCCCATGCCTCGACCTGTCAGCATATGTTTTTGATATACAAAACGACTATGGATAAACAAAGAAATAGCCGCTCCCGCCGGCACGCAAAAGGTACCGCCCTTACGTGACGAAGAACCTTGTTTACTGAAAATACTGGATTTCTCTTCAAGGTGTGCGCGGATTTTCTCTTATAATATATTTTAATAAATGAATAAAAAATATCACCCCCCATGCCTTGACAAGAAGGGTGGAGATTGTGTATGCGGGAATTATGGTTCGAATATAAGTATTCGTTTCGGATATACGAAAAGGAGAAGATTCATGAGCACCACCAAATTTGCGGGCATCATGCCCCCCATGTCCACGTTTTTCGATGCGGAAGGCACGTTTGACCGCAAGGCCACGGCCGCTCTCATGGACCGCCTCATGGAGGCAGGCGTGCAGGGCGTGCTCATCCTGGGCAGCGCCGGGGAATTCTTCAGCATGAGCATGGCCCAGCGCAAGGAAGTGGCCGAGTTCTGCCTGCGCCACATCGACGGGCGCATCACCACCCTGGTGGGCACCGGCGCCTGCGGCACGCAGGAGACCATCGAACTTTCCCGCCACGCCGCCGAACACGGGGCCGATGCGGTCATGGTCATCAATCCCTATTATTCGCCCATGAGCGACGACTGCCTTTTTGCCCACTACAGCGCCGTGGCCGACGCCTGCCCCTGCCCGGTCATGCTCTACAACTTCCCGGCCATGACCAAGCAGGATCTGTCCGTGGAGCTCATCGCCCGCCTGGCGGAGCATCCCAACATCCGCGGCCTCAAGGACAGCGTGACCGAAGTGGCCCACACCCGCCGCGTCATCCTGGAAGTGGGCACGAAGCATCCCGACTTCGCGGTCTTTTCCGGCTTTGACGAGCATGTGCTGAACAACCTTGCCCTGGGCGGCGCGGGCGGCATCCCCGGCACGGCCAACTTCGCGCCGCAGTTCATCTGCGGGCTGTACAAGGCCTTCCGCGAGGGCGACTTCGTGCGGGCCCACGAGCTGCACCGCGTGGTGGCGGCGCTCTCCAACGTGTACGCCATCGAGACCCCCTATTTCGGCACCCTCAAGGAAGCGGCCCGCCTCTGCGGCCTGCCCGACCTGCCCACCCACGTGCTGCGTCCCTCGCAGCCCCTGAGCGAGCAGGGCAAGGCGAAGCTGCGGGCCCTGCTGGAGTCCTGCGGCCTGCTGTAAGAGCTTTCTTCCTTCCCCCCGTCACCACGAGAGGTGAACCATGAATGCCAATGTCTCTTCTTCCGCCGAACCCACGCGCATCCGCTGGAAGATCTTCGGCGTGCTGTTCCTTCTGGTCGTGGTCAACATGATCGACCGGGCCTCCATTTCCATCGCCATGCCCACCATCGCGCAGGAGCTGAACCTGAGCGGGGTCATGCAGGGGCTGGTGCTCAGCGGCTTTTTCTGGACATACGCCCTGATGCAGATCCCCAGCGGCCTCATTGCCGACAAGTTCGGCCCGCGCTCGACCATCTCCATCTCCACCGTGCTGTGGGGCGCTTCGCAGGCCCTGCTGGGCCTGTGCCACAACGGCATCGCCCTCATCGGCGCACGCCTGCTGCTGGGGGCCAGCGAGGCCCCGGTCTTCCCGGCGGGGGCCCGGCTCAACGCCATCTGGCTCAACAAGAAGGAGCGGGCGCGGGGCGCGGTGCTCATGGATGCCGGCGGGCCTTTCGGAGCGGCGCTGGGGGGCATCCTGGTGGCGGAGATGATCCTGTTCTTCGCTTCCTGGCGCATAACCTTCATCATCGCCGGGGTGGCCACCATCCTGCTCGGCTTCCTCGCGCATTACATCATCCGCGATGACCCGACCCATGACCCGATGGTCAATGAGGCGGAACTGTCCATCATCCGCGAGGGACAGGACGAAGGGCCGGCCGAGCAGGCGGAAGGGGAGGGCGGTTCCCTCCTCCACCTCATGTCGCTGCGTTCGCTGGCGGGCATGCTGGTGGGCCGCTGCGCCTGGGCCATGATGTTCTTCGGCCTGCTGACCTGGGGGCCCAGCTTCCTGGCCAGCGCGCTGGATCTTGACCTGAAGTCCGTGGGCTTCGCCACGCTGGTCATCTTCTGCGCCGGGGGCGTGGGCAGCCTGTGCGGCGGCTTTTTGTGCGACAGGCTGGTCAGCGGCGGCATGAGCCGCGCCCGCTCCTGCAAGCTGCTGCTCACCATCTCCGGCCTGCTGACGCTGGGGGCCTTTGCGGCCCTGCCCTATGTGCCGGACGTGACCTCCTCGGTCATCCTGCTGTCCTGCGCGTCCTTCGTGCTCATGTGGGGCAGCATGTACTGGAGTTTCCCGCCCATGCTGGCCCCGCGTTCGCGCGTGGCGACCGTGGGCGGCATGATGAACATGGCCGGCAGCGTGGGCGGCATCTGCATCCCGCTCATCGTGGGCTGGATCCTCGACCTCACCGGCGGCTCCTTTGACCCGGTGCTGCACTTCTTTGCCGCCTGCGCCGTGGTGTTCGTCATCATGACCAATATCATCGACCTGCGTAACGCCCGCTGACGGCTGCGCGGCGGCCGCCCGCGGACGGCGTTCCGCAGCGGCCGCCGCCCCTTCGGCGATCCTCAGGAGGTATCCCCATGCAACTGGAAGCCCTGCACCTTTACGACGGCCCCGTCATCGACGCGCACCATCATTTCTGGGACCCCATCAAGAACGATCACCCCTGGCTCAAGCCCGACGTGCTCATCCCCTTCCGCTACGGCGACTATACGGCCATCAAGCGTCCCTACTATCCGGCGGACTACTTTCAGGATACCGGGGACATCAACGTGGTGGAGACCTGCTACATGGAGACCGAATGGAATCCGGCGGACCCCACGGGCGAGAGCGACTTCATCACCTCGGTTGCCCGCGAGACCGGCTACCCCAACGCGGTGGTGGGGCAGGCCTGGCTGCACCATGCGGATGTGGAGGACGTGCTGCGCGCCCAGAGCGCCTATACCCTCATGCGCAGCGTGCGCCACAAGCCCGGCGGCCCCGCCTCGCCCGAAGAGGTGGGGAGCTGCCGCACTCTCATGAGCGACGACGCCTGGCGCAAGGGCTACGAGCTGCTGGAGAAGTACGGCCTCATGTTCGACTTGCAGACCCCGTGGTGGAACCTGCCTGAAGCCGTCTCCCTGGCCTGCGATTTCCCGGACACGACCATCATCCTCAACCATACGGGCCTGCCCGCCCAGCGTTCGCACGAGGGGCTGGCCGGCTGGCACAAGCACATGGCGGCTCTGGCCGAATGCGAGAACGTGATGGTAAAGGTGTCGGGTATCGGCCTGAAGGACGTGCCGTGGACGGTGGAGAGCAACGGCTGGATCATCTCCGAAGTGCTGGCCATGTTCGGGCCGGACCGCATCATGTTCGCCAGCAACTTCCCGGTGGACAGTCTGTGCGGCAGCTTCCCGGACATTTTCCACGGCTTCATGACGGTCTGCGCCATGAAGGGGTATTCCTACGCGGCGCAGCGCAAGATGTTCCACGACAACTGCAAACGCGTCTACCGCACCATCGCGCCGGAAGACCTCAAGGGAAAGATCGTAAAATAGGGGCCGCGGCGGCCCCGGAGGACCAAGCATGAGCAATGCCATCATCATCAGCCCCGCCGACGACGTGGCCGTGGCCATCGAGCCCATCGCGGCCGGTGAGGCCGTGGATTACGGCCCGGCGCAGGCCGAGGCCTTCTGCGCGCGGGAGGACATCCCCATCTACCACAAGGTCGCCGTGCGTGATCTGGCTGCCGGGCAGAAGATCTGCAAGTACGGCGAACATATCGGCGAGGCCCTGTACGACATTGCGCGCGGCAGTCATGTGCACGTGCACAATGTGGGCAGCGTGCGCGAAGATCTGGACAACAAATAGGGGCGGGACATGCAAACCTTTCTTGGATACAAGCGCCCGGACGGGCGCGTGGGCATCCGCAATCATGTGCTCATCCTGCCTGCCAGCGTCTGCGCTTCGGATACGGCGCGCATCGTGGCCGGGCAGGTGGAAGGGGCGGTCACCTTCAACAATCAGAACGGCTGCTCGCAGGTGGCCCCCGACCAGCAGCTGACCATGGACGTCATGGCCGGTTATGCGGCCAATCCCAACGTCTACGGTACGGTGGTCATCTCGCTGGGCTGCGAGAACTGCCAGATGGATCTGGTGGTGGAGGCCATCCGGCAGCGTACCTGCAAACCGATGGAGACCTTCATCATCCAGCAGGAGGGCGGCACGCTCAAGACCATCGAGAAGGCCGTGCGCGCGGCCCGCGCCATGCAGCAGGAGGCCGGGCTCATCCAGCGGGAGGCCTTCCCCCTGTCCGAGCTCATCGTGGGCACCGAATGCGGCGGCAGCGACCCCACCAGCGGGCTGGCGGCCAATCCGCTCATCGGCGAGCTTTCCGACAGGATAGTGGATGCCGGCGGGACGGCCATCCTCAGCGAGACCACGGAATTCATCGGGGCCGAGCACATCCTTGCCCGGCGCGCTGCCACGCCGCAGGTGCGGGAGCGCATCCTCGACATCGTGCACCGCTACGAGAAGGCCCTGCGTCTGGTGGGCGAAGAAGTGCGCGAGGGCAATCCCTCGCCCGGCAACAAGGCCGGCGGCATCACCACGCTGGAGGAGAAAAGCCTCGGCTGCATCCACAAGGGCGGTCACCGGCCGGTCATGGCCGTGTACGATTACGCCAAGCAGATAGACACCCGCGGGCTCGTCATCATGGACACGCCCGGCAACGATCCTTCCTCGGTGGCGGGCATGGTCGCCGGGGGCTGCCAGCTCGTGGTCTTCAGCACCGGGCGCGGCACGCCCACGGGCAATCCCATCGTGCCGGTCATCAAGGTGACGGGCAACCGGCAGACCTATGCCGCCATGCTCGACAATATGGACTTTGACGCCAGCCCCGTCATCTATGAACCGGGCTGCATGGACAGACTGGCCGGGGAGTTCCTCGACCTGGCCGTCGCCACGGCCAACGGCCGCAAGACCAAGGCCGAAGCGCTGGGCTTTACGGAAATGGCCATCGCCCGCGTGTGCAACTACGTTTAACCCGCTATCCCGCAGGAGCGTTCCATGAAACCCATCCTTGGCATCTTTCTGGGCGAGGCCGCCGGCATCGGGCCGGAAGTCATCGCCCGCCTCGTGGCCAACGGCACCGTGCAGAAATATTGCCGCCCGCTGCTCATCGGCGACAGCCGCGTCCTCAAGCTCGGGCAGCGCATCGCCGGGGTCGATTTCCCCGTCAGCATCATCTCGGACGCCGCGGCGGCGAACTGGGACGGGCCGGTGCCCTTCCTGGATCTGAAGAACTTCGATCCCGACGGGCTCGTCATGGGGCAGGTCGATACCGCTTCCGGCAAGGCCACCGGGGACTCGCTCATCGAAAGCATGAAGCTGCTCAAGGCCGGCAGCATCGACGGCTTCGTCTTCGGCCCCCTCAACAAGGAGGCCTTCAAGAAGGGCGGCCATCACGTGGAGGACGAGCACGCCCTCTTTGCCCAGTGTCTGGACTGGCTGGACAAGCCGCGCGGCCTGCTCAACGTGCTGGAGGACCTCTGGGTGTTCCGCGTGACCGGGCACATCCCCTTCAAGGACATCTCCGCCCACATCACGCGGGAGAGCGTGGGACGGGCCATCCGCCTCTCCTATGACACGCTGCGCATGGCTGGTTACGACGATCCGCGCATCGCCGTGGCGGCGCTCAATCCGCACGCCGGGGACGGCGGCACCTGCGGCATGGAAGAGATCGACGTGCTCATCCCCACCATCCAGGAGATGCGTGCCCAGGGCATGAACGTCATCGGGCCCGTGCCCGCCGACACCATCTTCATGCACGCCTTCAACAAGGAATACGATACGGTGGTGACGCTCTACCATGACCAGGGCCAGATCGCCACCAAGCTCAAAGCCTTCGACGTGGGCGTCACCGTGTCCGGCGGCATGCCCTACGCCATCACCACCCCCGAACACGGTACCGCCTTCGACATCGCCGGCAAGGGCATCGCCAAGACGCTTGCCACGGAAGAAGCCATCCGCATCGCCGCCCGCATGGCGGCGACCCGCCACGCGGGATAGCGGGACACGCCATACCTCCCCTTCCCCCCCGCAAACGGGAGGCCTGCCGCATGGGTCGCGGCGGCCTCCCGTTTCGCTTGCGCGGGCCGGGTCCTCCGCTCTTAGAGCCTTTTCCGTTTAAAACGCTGTGCGGTTCAAACCATACGGCCTGTCGTTTCACGGAAAAACGCGGTTTTCCCGCCTGGTTTGGGCCGGGCGGCGCTGTAGCGCCGCCACGCATCTTGCCTTTTTCAAAGACAAAATGCTCTATTGACAGCACGGCAAAGCATGGCTATTTTGCCAAATATGAATGAAGTAAACGCGCGTCCCCATCGGGAGTATATCGCCGAGCAGGCCAAGATCTTCAAGGCGCTGGGGCATCCCAGCCGTCTGCTCATGGTGCAGGCCCTGCGCGACGGGGAAAAATGCGTCTGCGATCTGCAAACGCTCATCGGTGCGGACATGTCCACCGTGTCGCGCCATCTGGCGGTATTGCGGGAGGCGGGCGTGGTGCGCAGCGAAAAGCGCGGCACCAACATCTATTACGCTCTGGCGTTGAGTTGTCTGGATACCTTCCTGCACTGTACGGGCACGCTTATTGCGGAGCGCATCCGTGAAAAGTCGTCCCTGCTGGGGAATGGAGCGAGAAAGCCCTGACCTCCGCCCGGCGGGGGAGGGGTGTCCGGGCGTTCTCGCCGTCGAGCGGTCGTTGTCCGTCTGCCTGTCTGTCGTGGTTGCGGCAGGCATTTTTTGATCACCTTTATTTGGCTTTTTTGCCAATAAGAAAAATAAGGAGAGCATCATGCAAGGGTCCTGCTGTTGTCAGTCAGGGAAGGACAAGCCGCAGTCGGCGCCGCAGGGAAATACCGGGCCGCTGCGCGAGCTGACGCCGCTGCGTCCGCAGCCGGTGGACCGCCTGCGCTATTTCGGGACAGCCGCGCTCGTCTTTGCGATCTGGACGGGCTGCTATCTGGTCATCGAACCGCTGGCCCGGCTGCTGACGCAGGCCGTGCCCGGCCTGAGCGACCGGGCGGCGGCCGCGCTGGAATTCTTCCTGTACGATACGGCCAAGATCCTGCTCCTGCTGCTGCTCATGGTCTACGTCATCGGCTGGCTGCGGGCCGGGCTGCACGTGGAGCGGGTGCGGGATTTTCTGGCGGGCAGGCGGCGCGTGCTGGGCTACGTGCTGGGCGCGGGCTTCGGGGCCATCACGCCGTTTTGTTCCTGCTCCAGCATCCCGCTGTTCCTGGGTTTCACCACGTCGGGCATACCGGTGGGCATCACGCTGGCCTTCCTCATCACCTCGCCGCTGATCAACGAGATCGCCGTGGTCCTGCTCTGGGGGCTGCTGGGCTGGAAGCTCACGCTCGTCTATGTGCTGGCAGGGCTGGGCGCGGGCATCATCGGCGGCTGGTTCATGGATGTGCTGCGCGCGGAACGCTGGCTGCAGGATTACCTGAAGGAAAGCATCGCCTCCGGTGCGGCGCAGCGGCCCGCCGGGGCGGAGCAGCGGAAAATGGGCCTGCGCGAACGCCACCTCTTTGCCAGCGGGGAAACGCGCTCCATCTTCCGGCGCGTCTGGCGCTGGGTCATCATCGGGGTGGGGCTGGGGGCCCTGCTGCACGGCTATGTGCCGGAAGCCTGGTTCGCCGAGCATCTGGGCGCGGGGCAATGGTGGTCTGTCCCGGCTGCGGTGGCTGTGGGCATCCCGCTCTACACCAACGTCACGGGCATCGTGCCCGTCATGGAGAGCCTGCTGCTCAAGGGCCTGCCCGTGGGCACCACACTGGCCTTCTGCATGAGCGCCGTGGCGGCCAGCCTGCCGGAAGTGCTCATGCTGCGGCAGGTCATGCGCGGCAAGCTGCTGGCCCTCTTTCTGGGGACGCTGCTGGTGCTCTTTTCCCTGCTGGGCTGGCTGCTCAACGCGGTACAGGGCTGGCTGCTGTAGGGTATGGCAACGTGGATTTTAACACAATGAGCAAGGTGAATGAGCCATACGCGCTCCAGCCAAACAAGCAATGAATAAAGTGTGAACAGGCGCTGACGATGCGCGCCGCCCGCAGGTGAGGCGGCATACGGAAAGACAAGGAGGAAGGCTATGGACATCAAGGTGCTGGGGCCGGGTTGCGCCCGCTGTCAGGAGACGGAAGAACTGGTGCGGGCCGTGGTGGCGGAGACAGGCTGCGCGGCCGAGGTGGAGAAGGTGACGGATTTTCGGGAGATGCTGCGGCTGGGCGTCATGGCCACGCCCGCCGTGCTGGTGGACGGCAGGGTCATGTGCTCGGGCCGTGTGCCCGCGCGGGAGGAAGTGCGCGACTGGCTGACCGGAGCCGGGCAGGCATAGCTTGCCGCGCCGCCGTGCCGGAGGTCGCTGCCTGCGGAGGCAGACCCGGTGTGCCGCCGCCTCGTGCCGCCGACTCTTTCTTTGATAAAAGCGCACTGGGGAGGGGGGAAGGAAGCGACCGAGAGGCGGCCCCTCCCCCCAGTAAGCAGCGGATAGCGTCAGCAGGTCCTGACCGCCGGGCTCAGGCCCGCTCGATGCGGAATTCCACCTTGTCCGCGCAATCCGGGCACTGGAAGGGGCCGTGATTGATGACGCCCTTGCGGGCCGCGTACACGAAGGGGAAAATGGCGTTCATGGCCATCATGCAGATATTGGCGCTCTCGTCCTTGGCGATGAGGGGACCGTCAAAGACGACGGAATCGCCCGCCGAGTAGAGCGGACAGGAGGACGACTGGACCGTGAGGCGGATCTTGATTTCTTCCATGAGAGCCTTCCTTTCGGCAAAAGGGGTGAGAGGGAGCGCGGCAGCCGTCCGCCGTCCCGTACGGCAGGGCCATGCGCTCGTACCGGGGGGGACAGTAGCCCTCTCGCCGTGCGGCGTCAAATGTCGCGACCGTCATGTGACGGCCGAATAGACGGCATACAGGCGGCGGGACGGCGTGCCGTCCATTCCGTCAGCACGGTTTGACGGCCCGCAGGGCGAACATGGGCACAGGATTGAACGAGCTGTCCCGTACGGCAAAGATGCGGTCGCTGAGTTCGCGGTCGCAGGTGCAGGCGGCAAAGCCGATGCGTTCCAGCGTTTCCCTGTCCCACTGCGGACGGCATTCCCGGCTGAGCGGCAGCTCCCGCCGGATGTGCTCGCCTTCACGCAGCAGGTCGGGCGCAATGCCGGCATGGGCGTGCTGTCCCGCCGTCCCGGCCTGTTCGGTGAAATCGACGGCCCCATAGTCGGCATCGAAATTGAGCAGGCTGCCGCCCTTCCGCAGCACGCGCCACCATTCCCGGTAGGCGGCGCACGGATCGACCAGCGTCCAGGTGACGTTGCGCGCCACGATGCAGTCGAAGGAGGCGTCGGGGAAGTTCAGCCGCTGGGCGTCCATCGGCAGGAAGGTCACGCTGCGGCCCTCCTGCCGGGCCAGGGCGCGCGCCTCGTCCAGCATGGGCAGGCAGCTGTCCACGCCTGTCGCCTCGCAGCCGTGCCGGGCCAGCAGGATGGCCAGAAAGCCCGCGCCGGTGCCCACATCCAGCACGCGCAGCGGCGTGTTGCCGTCCGGGGCGGGCAGATGGGGGGCGATCTCCGCCCACCAGCGTTCGGCCTTGTCGCTGTGCAGTTCCTGCCGGCGGACCTGCCCGAATCCGGCGGCCCGGTGGGACCAGTAGTGCCGGATGCGCGCGTCGAGGCGGGGGGAAGGGGTGGCTGTTTCCGTGGTGCGGGGACGTGTCATGGCTGTTCTTCCTGTGTCGGTAGGGGTGAAGCGTGCGGCCGGGCGGGGAGCTCAAGGCGCAGGGAGGCGTCCAGCAGATGCCGCAGCCGGGGGGAGGCCGCGTGCAGTTCCGTCAGGGCGCGGTCGTCGGTCAGACGGCCCTGATGCAGCACCGCCAGCCTGTCGCAGAGCAGCGCGGCCGCCTGGATGTCATGGGTGATGAAGATCTGGGCCATTTGGCCCCGAAGGCCCTTGAGCAGGCGCAACACCTCCGCCTGGACGGAAGCGTCCAGCGCGCTCACGGCCTCGTCGAAAATGAGCAGGTCGGGCCGGCAGGCCAGCGCCCGCGCGATGCAGACGCGTTGCAGCTGTCCGCCGCTCAGCTGATGCGGCAGGCAGGCGGCCAGACGGGGCGAGAGTTCCACGCGTTCCAGGAGCCCGGCCACGGCATCCGGCCCGACGGGGCTGTCCGGCACGGCTCCGCAGCCCTCGGCGATGATCTGCCCGACGGTCAGGCCCGGATTGACGGACTGCGCGTAGTCCTGAAAAACGATGCTCATCCTGCCCCGGCGTTGGCGTCGCCACGCGGCGAGGGGCTGCCCGTCCAGAAGGATGTCCCCCGCATCCGGCCGTTCCAGCCCCAGCAGCAGGCGGGCAAGGGTGCTCTTGCCGCTGCCGCTTTCTCCCAGCAGGCCCAGGGTGACGCCTTTCTCCAGACGGAAATTGATGTCGCGCAGCACGGCCCGACGGCCGCGTGCGCCGAAGAAGCCGCTCCGCGCGGGATAGCTTTTGCCGAGGCCCCGCACCTGCAGGAAGGGGACGCCGGGAGCGGGGGCCGCGGGCGCTGCCGGGGACGGCGTGCTTCCGTCGTGCGGGCCGGACGCCTGATGGGCCTGCGGCGCGGCCTCGGCCGTCAGGCCGCCCGCCGTATGCCGGTCGAGGGCTTGCGTCAGCAGCCGCCGCGTGCGGATGAGGCGTTGCGTGCAGGCGTGGCGCGGGGCCCGCAGCACATGGGCCGCATCCCCCTGCTCCACGCAGACGCCCCCCTGCATGACGAGCAGCCGGTCGGCAAGCTGCTGCACCACGGCCAGATCATGGGACACGACGATGAGGCTCAGACGGCGTTCCGCCTTCAGGCGGGCAAGCAGGCGCACGATGTCCCGCCGGTTGGGCGCATCGAGGGAGGAGGTCGGCTCGTCGGCGATGATGAGGCGGGACCCCAGCCCCAGACAGAGGCCGATCAGGCAGCGTTGCAGCGTGCCGCCGGAAAGCTGGTGGGGGTAGCGTTGCAGCACGCCGGCGGGCAGGTTGAGCTGCCGCAGCACCTCCTCCGCCAGCTCGTCGGCCTGTTCCGCCGTGAGGGAGCGCTTTTCCCGCCAGGTCTCCCGCCATTGCGCGCCGATGGTGAGGAGGGGATCGAAGGCGCTCCCGGCCTGCTGGAAAACGGCGCTGATGCCCGTGCCGCGCAGGCGGCGGGCCTGCGGCGCGGCGGCGCGCAGCATGTCGGTCCCCGCGAACAGGGCCTGGCCGTCCGCGGCGAGCTCCGGCGGCAGCAGCCCCAGGAGCGCCCGGCAGAGCAGGGTCTTGCCGCTGCCGCTCTCGCCCACGATGCCCAGACACCGCCCTTCGCGCAGCGTAAAGCTCACGTCCGTCACCAGCGCTTTGCCGGAGGCCCGTTCCCGGATGCTCAGACGGTGCAGGGCGGCGAGAGGAGAAGCTGCGCAAGCGTCCATACGGTTACCGTGTGCGGGAGGTACGCCGGGGGGACAGGGCGTCCCGCAGGCTGTCGCCCAGCAGGTTGCAGGCCGCCGTCACCAGGAGCACGGCCAGGCCGGGGGGCAGCATCTGCCAGGGATGCAGGGTCATGACGTTGCGGGCCTCGCTCAGCATGGCCCCCCATTCCGGCGTGGGCGGCTGCACGTTCAGGCCGAGGAAGGAAAGGGCGGACAGGAGCAGGATGACCGAGCCGGAGTCCAGCGTGGCCAGCACGGCGATCTCCCCGGCCGCGCGGGGCAGCAGATGCCGACGGATGATGGCGGGCGCGGCGTAGCCCGCGACCCGGGCGAAGCATACATAGGGCATGTCGGCGTACTGCCGGGTGATGGTGTGGATCATGCGGGCGTACCAGGGCCATTTGGCCAGGATGCAGGCCAGGAAGACATGTTCCGGCGCGGGGCCGAGCAGGCCGACCAGAGCGAGGATCAGCACTTCGGCCGGAAAGGCGAGCGCCACGGCGCAGACCCGCAGGAGCAGGGCCTCCGTCCGGCCCTGCACGAGTCCGGCCGTCATGCCCAGCAGCGTGCCGATGCTCACGGTGACGGCGGTGGTGAGCAGGGCAAAGCCCACGGTGGCGCGTATGCCGTAAAGCAGACGGGAGAGGATGTCGCGCCCCAGATGATCCGTGCCGAGCCAGTGGCCGGGGCCGCAGGGGGCGAACTTGTTGCGGGCGTCGATGAGCAGCGGGTCATGCGGCGCGAGCCACGGGGCCAGCAGGCCGGCGAGCAGCACGAGCAGCAGGAAGAGGAGGCAGGCCATGCCGAGCCTGTCCCGGGCGAACGCCTGACGCATGGTCATGCCCGCTCTCCGTGGCGCAGGCGCGGGTCGGCCAGCGCGGCGCACAGCTCCATGAGCCGTCCGCAAAAGAGGAAAAAGGCGGCCATGAGCAGCACATAGGCCTGGATGACCGGGAGATCCCTGTTGAAAATGGCCGTGATGCACAGACGGCCCAGACCGGGCCAGGCAAAGATGCATTCCACCACGAAGGTGCCCGCCACCAGACGCGGCAGGCTCATGCCCAGCGCCGTGAGGCTCGATCGCAGGGAATTGCGCAGGACATGGCGGAGGATGGCGCGCTCTGACCGTCCGCAGGCCCGGGCATGGAGGACGAAATCCTGTTCCAGGGTCTGGAGGATGGCGGCGCGCAAAAGGCGGGTATAGGCGGCGATGTAGGGCAGGGCCAGGGTGACGGCCGGCAGGATGAGGGCGCTCGGCCGGTCCAGCCCGCCCAGCGGCAGCAGGTCCCAGTGGACGGCGAACAGCCAGATGAGCAGGAGCCCGGCCCAGTAGGCCGGTACGGACGTGCCCAGCAGGATCAGCCCCCGCAGCAGGAGGTCCGGCAGCTTCCCCGCCCGGCAGGCGCTCAACATGGCTGCCGGAACGCTGCACAAAAGGACGATGCAGGCCGCCGTCCCCGCCAGCAGCAGGGTGGGGGGCAGGGCGGCGGCCAGTTCTCCCGTCACGGCCTTTCCGTCGGTATGGCTGACGCCCAGGTCCCCCCGCAGGGCCTGTCCCAGCCAGTGCAGGTAACGTTCGAGAAAGGGGCGGTCGAGCCCGAGCCGGGCCCGCGTCTCGGCCAGCAGTTCCGGCGTGGGCCGCATGCCGTTGACCCGGATGGCCACCTCCGCCGGATCGCCCGGGCTGAGCTGGATGACGGCAAAGGAAAGGAAGCTGATGCACAGCAGCAGGGGCACGGCGCGCAGCAGCCTGCCCGCAAGAACGGCGGGCAGACGCGGGAAGGTGACCGGACGGCCGGACTCAGAATGCCATCTTCTCAAAGGGGATCTCGTACTGGGAGAGGCCGAATTCCACGCCCTTCAGCGTGCGGGCGTACACGGCCTTGGTCCGGGAGGTAGTGAGGGGGAGATAGATGGCCTCGTCGTGGACGTAGGTCAGGATCTCGCGGTACATGGCGCGGCGCGTGGTCTCGTCCGTCTCCGCCATGAGGCGGGTGATCGCCGCGTCCAGCCAGGACTTGCGCTCCAGCCCCGTCTGGGCCTGATAGTCCCCGTGGGCGGGGACGCGCCAGGACGAGAGATAGGACTGCGGATCATAGGGCGTGCCCCAGGAAAGGGAATACTGCATGTCGAAGTCGCCGCGCTTCTGGCGGTCGAGGAAGGCCTGCTTCTCCTCGCCGATGATGCGCATCTCCACGCCGATCTGTTTCAGGTTCGCCTGGACGAATTCGCTGATGGTGCGTTCCTGCGCATTGTCGGCATTGTAGAAGAGGCGCACCACCGCCCTCTCGCCATCCTTGTACCGCCAGCCGTCAGGCGCGAGCGTCCAGCCCGCGGCATCCAGCAGGGCGGCGGCCTTTTTCGGGTCATGGTCGCGCCGTTCCAGCGGCACGTCGCAGTAGGGCACGCCGGGGTCCAGCAGCGTATGGGCGACGGATTCGGAACCGTTGAGCACGCCTTCGGCGATACCGGCCTTGTCCACGGCATATTGCAGGGCGCGGCGCACGGCGCGCTCCCGCGTGAAGGGCTGATGCGCGTTGAGCAGGAGGGCGCGTGAGGCGATGGGCCGGCTGAGCGCCGTGGCGTAACGGCCGTCACGTTGCAGGGCCGCAAAGGCGTCAAGGTTGAGCATGTCGCCGTCAGCGCCGAAAACGAGGTCTATCTCTCCCTTTTGCAGGGCCATGAGGATGGACTGATGGTCGGGGATGACCTTCCAGCGCACGGCGTCCAGGCGGGGCTTCGTCCCCCAATAATGCGGATTGGCGGTAAAGAGGGCGTACTGATCTTTGCGGTGTTCCGTCAGTATCCACGGCCCGGTGCCGATGAGGCCCGTCACGCCGTCCCTGGTCTGCCCGCCAATGAAGCACTTCGGCGAAAGGAAGCGGAACGGCCGCAGCAGCCCCAGCTCCGTGAGCGTCGGATAGTAGGGGTGTCTGAGCACGAGGCGGCAGGTGTGGTCATCCACCACTTCGCAGGCTTCAAGGGCATTGGTGAGGTCGAGCCAGGCATGGCGGGAGCGGTTGGCCATGATGGCGTCCATGTTCAGCTTCACCACCTGGGCGGTGAAGGGCTCGCCGTCGGAAAAGCGCACCCCCCGGCGCAGATGGAAGGTGTAGACCGTGCCGTCGGCCGAGATCTCCCAGCGTTCCGCGAGCCACGGCCTGATGCCTTCGCGGGTGTTGACGACCAGCGGCTCGAAGACCATGCCCTGAGCCGCCATCTCGCCGCTGTAGAGGTGCGGATGGATGTTGCGGATATCCTTGGTGCTGGCATAGACCAGCTCGCGGCGGGCGGCGCCGCCGTCCGGGGCGGGGGGCTGATCCTTGTTCGTGTCGCAGCCTGCCGCGGTCAGGGACAGGGCGACGATGATGAGCAGGGCGAGCAGGTGGCGCATGTTTCCTCGTGGGCCGTTTCAGGGGGGGGCGGTGCGGATCGTGACGTGTGGCGAGGTGATAACACGTTTTTTGTAGAGATGCTACCCGTGGACGGGCTGCCCGCGCGGCGGGACCGGCGGCCGGTCATGTCCGGCCGACCGGCGAGGCGATGCGACAACAGGCGGCCCGGCGTCGGGCCGCGGGCGGGGGAAGAGAGGACGCGCCGCCGGGGGCCCGCTCAAGCCTGCTTCAGCTTGGCGATGAGCTCCATGAGGCGGCCGGATTGGGCGGCCACGTCCTGCACGAGCTGCGCCGACTGCTGCATGATGAGCACCGCGTCGGCGGAGACCTGGTTGATGTCGGACAGCGAGTGGTTGATGGCGTCGGAGGTGGCCGACTGGCGCTCGGCCGCCGTGGCGATGGCGTGGATCTGCTCGGCGGTGCTGTCGGCCATCTCCACGATCTCGGCCAGCGCCGTACCGGATTCGTTGACGAGCCGGGTGGCTTCCTCGATGGAGCTCACCGCCAGCTCCATCTGCTTTTCGCTTTCCTGGGTGGAGGCCTGAATGGCGTTGATGCTCTTGCCCACCTCGCCGGTGGAGGCCATGGTCTTTTCGGCCAGCTTGCGCACCTCGTCGGCCACCACGGCAAAGCCGCGTCCGGCTTCCCCGGCACGGGCGGCCTCGATGGCGGCATTGAGCGCGAGCAGGTTGGTCTGATCGGCGATGTCCGAGATGACGCCCATGACCGTGCCGATGTCCCGGGCGCTGGCGGAAAGATTGGCCATGTCGTCCTTGAGCTTGAGGGATTGCTCCCGCACGCCCTGTATGCCGCTGATGGCGAGCTGGCTCAGACGCGCGCCGTTCTCCGCCCGTTCGCGGGTCTCGGCGGAGACTTCCGAGGTCTTGCCGGCATTCTGCGCCACGTCAATGACCGAGGCGTTCATCTGCTCCATGGCATTGGCCGTTTCGGTGATGCGCCCCGCCTGCTGGCGTGCGCCGTCTTCCGAATGGGCCACCTGTTCCCGCAGCGAGCGGGTGGCGGCGTCGATGGCCGCGGCGATGCCTTCAAGCTGCCCGGCCGCGGCCAGCATGCCTTCGGCCTTGGCCCGTTCGGCGTCGGCCTTGGCCTGCTCGGCCACCTGCACGGCGTCGCGGGCCCGCTGGGATTCTTCCTGCGCCCGCAGGCTGTCCTGCTCGGACTGGCGCAGCATCTTGCGCAGGGAATCGATCATGACGCCGAGCGCGGCGCAGAGCGCGCCCAGCTCATGCCGCATGTGCGAGGGGGGCGGCGTTTCCGTATCGCCGCCGGAGACCCTGTCGGCATAGGCGATGAGCTGGCGGATGGGGCGGGTGATGGAGAGGATGACGAGCACGAGCACGATGCTGATGAGCACGATGACCGCCGCGATGATGACGCAGAGCTCCACCAGCGTGGACGACGCCTCGTCCTGCACAAGGCGCATGCGGCTCTCGAACGCCTCGAACTCCACGTCCCGGATCTTGTTCAGCCCGTCGATGATGGCGGTCATATTCTTCCAGAACTGATCGGCATCAACGCCGAACTGGCCGGACGCCGCCTGCGCGATGACGTTTTGCAGGGCGGTCTCGGCCTCCTTCCAGCCGGCGGAGGCGCGCAGGCTGTCCAGGATGGCCCGCGAGTCGGCGGTCAGCGTCAGCAGGCCCGAATCGAGGTGGGTCTCCATGCCGGAGCGCAGCGCCATGACGCGGTCGAGCGTGGCGGGGTCCAGCGGCTTGCCGGCCGTGATCAGCGCCGTCAGCGTCCCGCGCAGCAGACCGGCGCTCTCCTTGACGTCTTCAAGCAGCAGCAGGGAGGTGAAGGTGGTGCGCATGCCGTCGCCCATGTCCCGCAGGTCGGGGAGCGCGCCGGCGAGCGAAAGCTGACTGCGGACGATGCGCGAATAGGCTTGCAGCACTTCGGCCGATGTGGCCCTGGCGTCCACCAGGCGGCGCGCATCGGCGATCTTGCCGCCCAGGGCCGCAAGATCCTGCCCCTGAGCGGGCGTGAGCAGCACAGGCACCCGCAGCTCCGCCAGACGTTCCAGCGCGGCGTCGGCGTTTTTCCGCTGGGCGGTGATGACGGCCTTGTCCCCGGTGGTCAGATAGACGTTGGAAAGGCCGCGTTCCTTCTGCGTTTCGTTGACCAGCCCCGACAGGCCACGGAACAGGGCGATGTTGTTGCCCACTTCGGAGAGGGCGTCCCGCTTTTCCAGCCAGACGAGAGCATACAGGATGCTGATGACAAGAAAGGCCAGCATGGGGATGCTGCACAGCAGCAGAAGCTTGTGGGAGATCTTCATGGTCGTTCCGCGTCTTTTGCCCGCCGCCCTTTCGCGCGGCAGGGAAGACATGCGGCCTCCGAGACTGGTTACGGCAGGGCAGGTACGCGGGGTCCTTGCTTGCGCCGGTGTTGCAGGCAGTGTCCGTCCCAAACGCCATCCGTCGTACGGGTCTTCCCGCTGCAGCATGCCGCATCCTCCGCATGTCGCGAAACAGCGGCATGCGGGGAAGGACACACGACGGTCTGTGTTGCAGATACGTGATCACTTACACAAAAAAACGCCGTCCGACAAGCATGGGCGGGCATTCGCCATGTTCCCCGCGCTGCTTTCGCGCAACCTCTTCTTTTTGCAGCACTACAGTGCATGCCGGCTCCCGCACCCGGTACAATGGGCAGCGCACGGCGGCTTGTCATGGCAGAGGTCGTGTCTGTATGAGAAGAAAAAAGGGGTGCCGTCCGCCGCACACGTTTTGCGCCGCCGGGACAGCGGTCGCCTGCGCCCCGGAGGGCCGCCGGGGGAGAGAGCTGGGAGCCGCCGCGGCATCCATGCAAAAAACCCCTTGCCGTATGACACGGCAAGGGGCGTTTTATTCTCTGGAGCCGGCGAAGGGACTTGAACCCGCAACCTGCTGATGACAAATCGAAAAAATGGCTCTTTCCCGGTATTTCCTGCTGCTTCCCAATCGCTCGTTTTTGTCCTGTTTCTTCAAAAGAAACGGAAGGTTATCCAGGATCTTCATATTCCTTGACCTTCCCCTGTCCACCCGCTGCTTCACGCAAAAAGTGGGGACAAAGTGGGGACAACGTTTCGGGAGCGCACACGCTGGGTTATCAATGGCATCAGCTGGAAGAAGGCAGCCGAGTACGAGAACATCCCACACGCAAGCACGGCAGCAAGCGGACACACTCCTGGTATGGCTTACGGCCGTACTCTTGCGGTGGCGAGAGCGCCTTTGTCTCCTTTTTTCTACAATGTGTACTCCTCTCCTCTAAGACGATACACGGGGCGGTATGGCATGTCCGGTGAAAGTCCTTCTGCCGTCACCATGCCGGCATCGTTCACATGCAGATGCAGGCAGGAGCAAGCTCGAACAAAATTAAAGCATTGCTCCTGATTCCAGAACCAAACGTCAGAACGGCTGCGCAAGGCGGTGATCAGTTGCTGATGGGCATCAAGACGTTGCGCCTTGGATTCCCAGCCATATTGGTATCGTTCCGAAAAAGGATGGTCGAGGTAACCGAAGATTCCGTGCGCCGCGTACTGGGCTTCAAAGGCCTGTACATGGACGTCCACGCAGTTTGCCTGTTGCCGGTAGCAATCGCCGTGCAGCATGGATTGCTGACTGATGCTGACCAACGTCCCATCCGTAAGGGGGGCAACGCCAGCTCGCCCCAGAAGATATTCGGGATCATTGTGGATGATGCCGGACACCAAACCTGTAAAGCCCGACTGCTCCAGGGCCCGCACTGCATATGGCGGATTGCTGTGAAAAGGAGAAACGGCCAGGCAGGGGGCCGGCTGATGGGGCCAGGTGGACTGAAACCATTGGCGCGAGGCTGTTGCTTCGGCGAGCGCTTCTTCAGCTGAGGCTCCCCAATTGTAAGGGTGGGTATGGCTGTGAGAGAGCAGCGTGCCCCCGGCGGCACGCACGTCTTCCAGCATGGCTATATCGGCTGGACGCATGGGCAGGCCGGTTTTGACCGCCAGAGAAAAAGGGATGCCGCTGTCAGTGTACCATTCAAAAACATCGCGGGCTGAACTGATGTCTTCATCGCAGTCCAGACGCATGGTGACCAGGCACCGGCAGCCTGCAGGCGTTTGTCGCAGGCACGGCAGGCAGGGCAGGTCTTCCGACCGCCAGTCACTGATAAAACGTTCGATGATTGACCACTCCGTGCTATCCAATGGTCCAACTGGCCGGGCACACCAGAGGATAGAGGCTGTGGGCGTATCCAGCAGAGTGAGGTAGGAGCCGGCGTACACTGGCTGGCCGGAGGCGTGGCGAACATACATGCCCGCCAATTCGATCGCTCCGTCAGTGGTGATACCGCCTTTGACTCCCCACGGGGTGTCGTCTGTGCGGATACGTCCAAAACCCATGTTGTTCCATTCATCCGCAAAATCAAAGCGCGTGAAGGGCCGATGGTACAGTGCCGAAGCTAGCTCTTGGAGCAAGGAGTGAGCGGTGTACTGGATATACGCCGGACTTTCGGTGTGGTGTTCAGCGGAGGAGCAAGAAGGGCAGGCGTCCTGTCCGTCAAGTTGGAGAGGTGCGCTGATTGGGCGCAAACCAATGGCACGGGCTTTATCCTGGCGCAGTGGCCCGAAGATTATCCGTTTTCCCGATGGGATATCAGAGGAGGACTGGGGTGCTGCCGAACCGCAAAGAATTTCCAGAGTATTGCCGTCCTGCTTCAGGTGCAGTGCAGGGGAGCCGTTATGGAATCGTCCCAGGGAGCGCAAAAAAGCTGCTCGCACCAGAGATTCAAGATAAGGAGTGTCGGACAAGATGATTTCTCCCGGGGGGATTTCTTGAAAAAATTTTTGCTGAGGAGTCGACGTTGGGATACTTTTAAGAAAATTGTCCTTGAAAGTTCATGGCGTGTAATACTTTGAGCCAGACATTTCTGAACGTCCTGAAGAAATGTTCCTTGAAGCTTATCAAATCATATTGCCAAAGTATTTTTCCACAAGATCTCTTAACAATTGCTCATTGAAAAGAAGAACAGCTCACCTTGCAGCGTAACGGAAAGCGTTTACCCCTTTTTTGCTGCTAGTACCGCCTGATAAACCTCGACCAGCTGCTCCGCTGCCATCCGCCATGTGTACCTTTGACGGATCAGAGCAGAAAGGGCTGGTGAGCGGGGGCGCGCCAAAGCCTCAAGCACAGCCGAGCGGATATCGGCGATATCATATGGTGCGAGATATGTCGCATGGTCCTCAAAATATTCTTTGGTGCAGCCTTCACGCGTCACAGCCAGCCGGCACCCGGAAGCACCGGCCTCCAGCGCGGCAAGTCCCGGCGTTTCAAGCGTTGACGGCAGTGCCAGAACTTCCGCTGCAGCATAGGCAGATCGTTGCAGCATGCTGCCGTGTTCGAGCATCCCGATAAAATGTACGGTTTCATCAGCTAAAGCCCGACATTGTGCCGCGTATTCGGCTTCTCGTTCCTGTCCGGCCAGAACGAGATGCAAGCCTGTCCCGGCCAGAGCTTCGATCAGTCGTAATTGATTTTTGCGTTCTTCAATATTGCCCATGCAAAGGACAAAGGGACTGCGGATCCCGAAATGTTCGCGGAAGAGCGCAGGCTCGGCTGGCGTAAAAAAGATTTCATCTACGCCATTGACGATAGGGGTGAAGAGTGTGGGAGCAAGGTTGAACAGCGAGGCGAGCTGGCTGCACTCCGCCCGTGAGTTAGGCAGGATATGGTCGGCCATGCGCAGGAGGAAACCGATTTCGTCAAGACCATATTTTTCCGGCCTGTCGATCCAGATGATCGGGGATATGACCAGAGGGAGCCTGCGTACGTCTTTCACATAGATGGGGAAACGCCAGGAGCCGCCTTGCACGGAGAAAAAGTGCACGACATCTGCCGCATCGAACTGCGGTTTGGGGTTCCACGGGTCATAGCGCAAAACACGGACGCCGAGCCTTTCCAGCTCTTCCATATACTTGAGGAGCTGGACTTCGCCCCCTCCAGGGCAATCGAAGGCCACGGGGTAGGTATTGAAGAGAATGGTGAGGGGAGTCATGACCGTTCCTGCAGTTGTTCTCTTACGCGTTGGTCGCGATCATACCACTGCCAAGCGCTGGTAAGGATGGTGGCTGCATCCGAGCATTGGGGTTCCCACCCCAGAAGGTTACGGGCAAGTAATGCGTCAGCAGTCAAGGCTGGAGGATCTCCGGCTCGCCTGGGGCCTATGCTGTATGGGACATCCCTGCCTAAGTGTGCACGCGCTGCCTCTATGATCTCCAGCACTGACAGTCCTTTTCCCGTCCCCAAGTTGACTGCGGCGCTTGCCCCACCCGATGTGCAGTATTCCAGGGCTTTGACATGAGCTCGTGCTAAATCAGTCACATGAACATAATCCCGGATGCATGTACCATCCGGCGTGGGGTAATTATCACCAAAAACATGGAGAGGCGGAGCACTACCGTCCATACCCATAAACATTCTCGGGATCAGGTGCGTTTCCGGGATATGCCTTTCACCAGTTTCACCTTGGGGGTCTGCTCCTGCCGCGTTGAAATAACGCAAGGATACCCACTTCAGACCGTGGGCTGTTTCAAAATCTGCAAGCATGCGTTCCATAAAAAGCTTGCTAGCGCCGTAAGGATTGATCGGTACCGTGGGACTGTTTTCCGTGATCGGCTGTTCTTTGGGCTCGCCATAGACTGCACACGTACCGGAAACCACAATAGACTGGATGCCCGTCTCCCGCATACAGGAAAGTAGCTGGAGCGTCCCTGCCACATTGTTGCGAAAATATTTTCCGGGGTCGATTACCGACTCTCCCACATAGGCACTGGCCGCAAAATGGATAACGCCATAGGGACGATGACGACGCAGACACGCTAGCAACGTGGCATAATCGCTGATATCGCCATATTCAAAAGGCCCCCACTTTACCAAATCACGATGACCGGTAGATAAATTATCATACACGATCGCGGTATGGCCTGCATTGGCTAAAGCTTTGCATGTATGACTGCCAATATACCCGGCACCGCCGGTAACTAGAATCTTCATAAAACGACGTTCTCCTGTTGTTCCGGAGTTATCTTGGCGAATTATAAAACTCCAAGTACTTCCAGTCGTTGTCTATACCGCAAACCAACAGCATTGGCTGAGTATTGTTCAAGTATAAGCTGGCGCCCCGCTTTTGCTTTGCTTCTGGCGAGCCTTGGATTGGCAACGCATTCCCTCATGGCCCATACCGCTTCATCATGATCCGGATCACACCATTCCTGCCCTTCCCAGAAAAGGTATTCGCCCTCGCGTACAGGGATCAGCTTGCCGTTCACGGCAAAGGCTGTTTCCGGTGTGGTGAAGTCGGCATTACCTGACCACGCCGTAGCGATGACGGGTTTTTCCATGAGCATGGCCTCTGCAATGGTGCGGCCGAAACCTTCTGCACGGTGCAAAGACACATAGGCATCACAGCAAGAGAATAGGCTGAGTACCTGCGCCTTGGTGTAGATTTCGTTGATGCAAAGGATTCGCGGATCTGTCGCGGAGGCTTTGAGGATCTCCCGCCAGAACGGCAAATCTTCCGAGGCGTTCATCGTTTTTATGATCAGCCGAACGTCATTATCAACCGGAAAGGCATCTTGAAAGGCTTTGACGGCTTCCATGGGATTTTTGCGCGCTCCCCAGGAGAGTCCGTCAAAGACATAGAGAAAAAGAAACGCATCTTCCGGCAGATCATGTGCTGCCCGGCCTTGAGGCGTAAATTTCGGGAGCTCCACCGTCATGGGCATGAAAAACACAGGGACATCAGTCGCACGGCGCATGACGTTCATAGTGAAATGGCTCGATAGCCAAAATTCCTGCGCTAACGGTAATGCGCGACGGAGCGGCTCCGGCCAGTGGGGAAGCTCCCACTGCCAGGCGCCGATAGTGTAGTGATCCTTGAACAAGCGCATGCCACTGTGGAGAAAAAGGCGGAGCGTTTCCATCCCCGGCAAAAAAAACAGATTCACAGCATAGCGCGGCACATCCACCAGGAGATCCTGCACCGTCATATCCTGCTGCCGGGAAGCTATGGCAAAGGGGGGGTTATAGATATCAAAGGGAATGGCCCCCGCCGCGCAGGCCCGCGCTGCCATGCGCACGTCCTCGCCTATCCCGAGTTCTCCCTTGGCGAGGCCCACTATGGTGATCCCCCCAGTGTCCGTAGTTTCGAAAGCCTCGCTGGAGGCTTTAGCTTTCCAGGAGCGGATATAGGCCGTGATGCCGCTTGCATCCTGCTTCACGGTTTGGGGAATGGAGTGCGGAACAGGACTATCCGTCTTTAAACTGACAGGGATAATCGCGGACAACACGCGGTGCACAAAGGGATCAGCATGCAGATGGCCCAGGATCTCGTGGGAGATCCAGTAGTAAAAACGCGGGCGCTCCGCCGGGGGCAGACTCAAAAAATGTTGCCGTCCGTCCGGCCTGACCAGCAGGGCACCTTCCACCAGGCGTGGCAGCCCTTCCTCATTGCATTGGATCAAGGCATCAGCCAGGGAAACATCAAGGTTGAGCGGCAGAAGCGGCAGGATGTCTTCCTGATACGCCAAAAACCAGAGGATCAGCGCCGCGCAGCCTGCCGGATCGGTGATGTCGTACCTTCGGGCCCCCTCGATATCACAACTCCACAGGGATTTCAGCACATGGGGCAGAGGAAATGCGCAGCCCGAGGCTTCCTCATGGAGAAGGGCGAGCGACTCCGCGGGAAGAGGCAGCTCTCGCAGCAACTCGGCGGGAATGGCCTCGCTCGCGTAAGCCCAGATGAGGAAATCGGCTACGTCGTCATCGGTCATCAAGCTGAAACGTTCTTGCAGAGGCGCCGAAGACTGCCGATATCTGTACAGCCACAGAGGAAGGGTACGCCCGCTGGGCGTCGCTACGTTTTCCCTCAGTATCCGCAGGTGTGACTCGTCACAGACGAAGGGGACGAAAGGATGATGGCGGACGCCGTCGATAAGCCACCAGCAGTAAAGAGCCTCCGCATGTTCTGGCTGCTCCAGCAGGGCGGGAGTGCGTGGCTGCATTTGCGTTTCCCAAACGATCTCCATCCCGGCCGTGATCGGCAGGCGAAAATCGGGAAATCGTACCGAGGGATCAGCCATCCAGGCAAACGCAGAGGGATCAAATTTTGGTGATGATGAAGAGATCAAGGAATTCTCCCGCAATACCATGTTCAAGTTCTACGTCGTTCCTGTTCGTGAGGCTGTGGTCTACATCATGCAGCCATTCGGCAAGAAGTCGTTCAAAATCGTCTGCAAAATCAAACGTCACCAGCGAGCCCGAGGAAGATATGGGGTTACCGTGGTATACGGGCGGCAACAAGTGTTCCACGCTTCCGTCAGGCTTCAGCCTTGCGCGACAAACTGTTTCTGCACGGTCACGAAAGACCGGTGTCGAGAAAAGCACTTTTCCGCCGGGCTTCACGATGCGGCACATTTCCCGGATCGCGTGAGCAGGTCTGAAAACATGCTCAAGAACATCGGCGCAGACTACCACGTCGAACGTTGCATCCGGAAAGGACAAGTTTTCTATGTTTTCGTTGCGCGTTCCGTCGACGTATTGCTCCGATGTTTCAGGAAAGTAGTGCGAAAAAACATAGTTGGAAGATTTTCGAGCAATTACTTTGGAATCAGGGGCAATTTCATACAGAGCAAGCGCTCTCCAGGCTGGAACGACGGCCTCGAGTGTGGACAAAAAGTGTCGGATCCTGGGCAGGCTGCCGCAGGAGGAGCACACAAGATTATCGCGCAGCCAGCATTCTTTCGAGTAAAACGTCGTGGCTTCTCCACATACAGGACACACGCCGGTGCGCCGGTATATGCTGCCCCCAGAGAGGGGGTATAGCGAATATTTTTCCTGCTCCTGTCTGACAGCATAAAAGGAGAGGGATTCATCCGGCAGAGAGCAGGGAAAGTCGAAAGTAAAGCCGACGGCTTGGTTTTTGTCCAGCTCATATGCAGCCGCTACGTCCTCCCGTAGTTCAGACAGGGAGCCGCAAGCTATGGGGATATTCTCGTGGGTGACGAGTATGCCTGCGGGAATCACGTTTTTATCGCTGTCGCGGATCACAGCCCATCCTGTGATCTCTTTTCGGCCATCGCGAGTGCTCATTGTTTCGACACGACCGCTGAATGAAAAAACGATGTGCGGGTAAAGTTCGGCATCGGGTGGGAACAGGCGACGAGCGTCGTCAAGTCCAAAAGCGTATCGGCAGCATGTCATAGGTTTTCTCCAAGTTTCATACGTCCCGGCTATTCAAACAACCCCAGCGTAATGCTGCTCAACGCTTCTTCCTTTTCTCGATAATATTTTATTCTGTCGACCAATTTTTCCACCGTGCAGGGTGATCCGAAGCGGCAGACCGCGCAGCAGTGTTCAAGCTCACCGGTAAGCAAGCCGCGCCGGATGGCCTGCATGCGGGGCCCGTTGCATACGGCCGGAAGGGAACTTTTTTCCGAAAGATACCCCACACTGGCAATATGGGCACAAGGGTTAACATTGCCGTCGATGCCCAGATAAAGACGCGTCCAGGGGGCGAGACAAAGTTTGGTTTTTTTCCCCCAGATCCCTTCAGGCTGCGCAGCCTCGGTGCTGTTTTCCTGCGGAGAGGCGTCGAAGCGCCGCAATCCTCCCAACAGGGTGTACATGATGCCGTTTCGACGAAGAATATCCAGCATGTCGGTCAGAGACGTCTTTAGAGAAGCATCATCCCCGACCGTTGACAGAGCCAGATCCTCCGCCATCCCGGGTACGGCATCATCCATTGAGACGTCCTGGATCAGGATATGGTTGATCTTGAGCGCCACCGCCAGCAGCGCAAGCGAGGGAAGGTAGGGAACGACCGGAGGGCTCACCACTGTCGACAGGTTGACGTACGGTGCGGGTAGCCCGGCCTTTGCGGCGGCGTCTCGTACCGCTCCAATATTTTTTACGATACGGACAGGGTCAGCCCCTGTGCGGATGCGCTTCAGCAAGGCTCTGTCCGTGGTGTCCAGACTTATCGTCAGGTATTTTGCGCGGGCCAGCATCAAGAGCTCTTCCTCACTGAACCGTTTGCAAAAATTGCTCAGTATGGTGAAGGGCGTTTTTTCCCGGATGGCGTCCGCCAGTTCCAGCCAGCGAGGATAAGTAGTTATCTCGCCCAGATTGCTCATCTGCCAGTATCCCACGGTGAAATCCTCACCGGTGTTCATACGCTGGAGCAGAGTTTCGATATCCGCGTCCTCCCTCGCGTCATGTTTGTCCCGCAGGCAGCAATAACGGCAGTCGATATTGCAACGATGCGTTGCAACGATATCTGCCCAAACCAGTTTGTCTGCCGTGAGGTAGGGGAGCAGTTCCGGCGCTACTTCCTGCCGTGGATCGAAAAAAGGCGGCAGGGAAAGCATGGCGCCAAGGCCGGGGATATCCATAAAGGAGGAGGCATCATCCGTTATCCCATACAGCATCAAGGTATTAACCGGATCCGCTCCGCACAGGTCTGCAGGCAGGATAGCGTTGTAACCTGATACAAGTGGGGCAAATGGATAGACTGCCTTTACGTCAGGACGTTCGACGTCTATTGCGATATACCCGATGCCCACGCCTTTCGCGGAGTCGACTACGGCGATGCGGGTAACAGGGGAAAAGCCCTCGCCGGAAACGACCCAGCCGGAAAGCAGGACATGCTCACCCCTGATTTCGCAGGTTTCCATATTGGCATGCCCGGAAATGGAGTTGACTGGCAGCTCGGTGATGGTCTGGGGGGCAAATGATGCAGGGAGTGATGGCGTGGCGCTCATATATTTTTGCTCCAGGAGAATAAAGAAAAATAGCCTTCAAGAGTTATATCGTACGCTTCGACGCCCATTGCCTAAATTCGTGCAGGCATTTCCGAGCCTCTTCAATATCACGGAATTTTGGCAGGGAATCATTGGACGGGCAGACACAGGTTTCCGCACCGCAAAGAGTGATCTGGGGCAGTTTGCTCCAGTCGGCATGGGGGGTGAAGATGTTCAATGCAGGAACGGAAAGCTCCGAGCACTTGGCCCCGAAAACGTTGCCCGCGTGATCCACGAAAATTTCGTTCGTCCCACTGCAACAATAAAAGCCGTTGAAACTCCGCAACCCCTTGGCGATGGCTTCGTCCCAGCCCAGAGAGGCGACGGGAACCTCCGGTGCACCGGGGACGCTGTTCATGACATACACGGCGTCGCTTTCGGGGAAGGGATTTGCGATGCTCTGCCCTGATGTCTTGGCCGTCCGGGAAAACTCCTGTCGTGCCTGGTCGATGTAAGAAAAATGTTCTTTCGTGTACCGAGAATCAAGGTGCTCCCAAGTATCCTTCTCCATCAGCGGCACAAGATCAAGGAAGAACGGTAGAGACTTTCTGAGTTCCGTGAGCTGGCCAACGGCCTCTTGCCATTTGCGCATCCAATATACTTCTTGCCCGGCTCCTGGTTCACCCAAATAGCACATTACATGCACTCTGGTATATATACCCTGCGAGGCCAGGATTTCGACCTTGCGCGCAACAGCATCAATCGAGGCTTGCTCGGGATGGAACGATATGAGGACAAAGTGGTTTTTCCCACGCACTATGGCAGCGTACTCCGCAAAAAATTTCTCGGATTTGCTGGCATTGGTCACCGTATATGAGCATACAGGGACACGTGCGGCATGGATATTCTCTAAGATATGCAGAAAATGCGGATGGGTGGTGGGCTCTCCTCCCAAAAGGCAAAAAGTATAGTGTGGCCGCTGCAATGAAAAAATATTTTCCAGTGCGTGGTCTACTTCCTGCTGGGTGGGAAATCTTTGCCGATCCAGTTTATGGTAACCCGTGCAATAGGAGCAAGAGTAATTGCACATATCAGTCAGCGACCATTCCACATGGAGGCCAAAGCGGTTTTTCGAAAAACACCCCGCCTTGGACACCTGCGTCATGCTTACCAGCGTGTCCCGCACATATCCCAGACTTCTTTCCTTGGCAGCTGCCAGGTAGGCTTCAGCTTCCGAAAGCAGCTTGAATTTTGGTAACGGAATGTTTTCAATGGAATTGCAGCCGGGTGCGGTGCATCGCACAAGCTGCATCCCCTGCGCCAGACGTTCCGGCGTGTCGACAAAGGCATTGCCGATGGGAGCCCTGTGATCACATACTGCGCCGTTCACAGAACCGTCCTCATGGATAAAAAACACATTGCTTCCAGCGCAGCAGTAAAAGTCCTTATAGCAAGGTGTATGGTTGCTCTCAAGAAGCTTAAGGGACATCTGCTGCGGCAGCGCTATGGGAGTATTGTTTTTTTCTAGCACGATATTGGATTCGATACGGGTATAGAACGGAGAATCCGCGGGAGGCAGTGCGGGAAAAGCGGCAAACGCCGCGTTGAGGTCTTTTCTGAAGGATACATCTTCTTCCGAGCTGCCCTTCCCCATATGTCCATCGGCATCGTACACGAAGGGTTGACTGAAGAAAAACGGGACCTTGTTGCGAAGCTTGAGAAGCCCATCGGCAAAAACACGAGCCTTTTCCAGGTGCTCGGGGGAGTACATGAAATTCACGCCAACCTTGAGCCCAGCGGATGCGGTCAGCTCTACGCCCCGTAGAAAATTCTCGACCTCGGCATGCTCCAGGTGCAGTGAGAATATCAATTTGAGCTTTTTGCCCTGAAGCGCTTTCAGCAGCTTTTCAAAATATTCGGGCGGGCGACTACCGTTTGTGAAAAGCCTCAGATTGATGGGAGCATCCTGGCTGCACAAATAGTTGATGAGATCGATGCAGTGTGGATGGTAGGTAGGTTCTCCGCCGTACAGGGTGATCTGGTATCCGGGCCGCTTCATGCCGAGCAATGCGTCGGCTGCACGCAACAGCTGTTCCTTCGTGCTGAATTTTTTGAAGGTCTTGCGACAGAAACAATAGGAGCATCTGTAGTTGCAGCCTTCCGTCAGCATCCACAGAACGCTGAGCACGTCACGACTGTCTCCACGGGTGCAGCCGTTTGCAATGATATCTTCCATAGAGAAATCTATGCACACGGGCTCCTTTTCGATAAACCCAAAAATTTGTACCAAAAGGCCAGTGTCTTTCAACGCGTAAACAACTACACTCTTGTGGAAAGGGTGGTCCTCGGGCAGATCCAAGGGGTGCAGATCGATGGACGCCGCAAAGCCGAATGAACCAGACTTTGCGCACAGGGCGCGCTGCACATCTTCTCTGACTTGATTGGGCGCAAGCACACCTGCCAGCGTCCCATTGACAAGGATAAGGAATGCAGCCGCAGGAACGTTCTTTCCATCCTCGACAAAGGCCCCCCATCCCTTGATGGTGAGGCGCCCGTTTTCTGCGCGCATATCATCGACGTTTCCTCGTCCTTGTGCGCTGCCCGCAGCCGGCAGCTCACAGTAGTGAGCCCCGATGGAGGCATCTACGGCCTGCAAAGACTGGCTTTGGTTGGACATGCATAAGCGGACAGCACAGTTGCTCTCGTCAAGGGCGAAGACCTCTGTTTTGCCTTGGACACTCTGGGGGGCTTTCTGGGGGAGAGCGTTAAGAGATATTTTGGCAGCAAAGCCGAAGACTGCGGTCGCAGCGCCCAGATGGAGGCGAACGTCTTCGCGAGGCAGATTTGGGGCAAGCACGCCTGCGGGGACCCCGTTGATGATGATCAAAAATTTGTGCGGCGGAACAGGCGCATCCCCGCGCTCAACTGCTCCCCAGCCTTCAATAAAAAGCTGCTCCCCCTCGATATGCAGGACATCGATGAATCCCTGTCCTTGTGCCGGTTTGAAGGATATGTATTCGGACTCATCATTAACAAGAGCGGAAATTCGTGCCGCGAGACCATTGGCGCTTAGAGCATAGACGACGACGCCCTTGCTGAAGGGATATGTTTCCGGCAGATTCAAGGCTTGCAGCTCGATAGACGCAGTAAAACCGAAAGTGCCTGAGTCCACGCTTAGGGCACGTTGCACGTCTTCCCTGACAACATTGGGCGCAAGCCATCCGACGGGCTGGCCGTCAACAATGATGAGGAATGCTGCCGCCGAAACCTTCTTCCCGCCTTCGACAAAGGCACTCCACCCTTCGATGGTAAGCTGTCCGTGCTCCGCACGCACGACATCGACGTGTCCATGCACCTGCGTGTGGCTCGCAACCGGCGGACTGTAGTAATGTGCGCCAGCCGATGCGGCCGCAGTTTTAGACGACAGACATTCCGGGGAAAAAGTAAGGCGGACGGCATGGTTGTGTCCGTCAAGAGCGAAGACGTCCACTTGGGCGGGAACGTCCTCAGCGTCTTTGGAGAAAAGGCCCTCATGGGAAATCCTGGCGGCAAAACCGAAGGCCTCGGTCGTGGCGTCAAGATGAAGACGGACATCCTCGCGGGGTAGATTAGGTGTAAGTACACCGACCGGCGTGCCGTTGATACTGATCAGAAAGCTGTGCGGCGGAACGTAGATGTCCCCGTCCTGAAAGGCTGCCCAGCCCTCAATAAAAAGCTGCCCATCCTCGATATGCAGCACATCGACGATCCCCCGGTTCTTCGCTTCACTCGGCAGCAACAATCCCTTATTCATGCTTGGATCCCTTTTCATGTGTCGTACGGAATTTTTCTTGAAGCGCCGCCAGATCATAATAGGGACGCATATCGGAAACGGTTTTTCCAGGAAACATCGGTAGAATGACTGTGAGCATAAATGTCTCCATTTGGTCATACATGGCCTGTGGCAGGTCATAGTGATCGATGACCCAGGAGTGCACTTGCCAGAATTCAGAAAGAAGTTGCGTAAAATCCGCGTCCACCTTTGCCGCGACGCTTCGGTCATGCCTGCGGTGCGCGTTCATTGCTTTGGAAAAATAAGCGATCCCGCCTGATTTCAGCAAATTGAGATAGAACAGCCAGTCACCACACATGGAATACTTGAGGCTGTCGTCAAGCAGACGCAGATCAGGTTTCCTGAAAAGCACTGAACTTGCGTTGAAGATGGTGTTGCGGCTGCCCATGCCGTGCAGGACCTCTTCCCGTCCGGAAGCGGTATAATCCGCGTACCATCTGGTAGGCGACAGCATGGCCATATACGGCAGATCCCGGTATTCGAAGCCATGATCTACGCCGTTTTCGTCGATGACGCGCGAGGCGCAGGTAGCCATGACGATGGAAGGATCGGAGAGGGCCGGGAGGAGCCGTTCCAGAAAATCCGGGTCGCAGGCGTCGTCGGCCTCGGCGATCCAAATGGTTTTGGCCCGGGCAAGCTCCAGTCCTTTGCGCCATTGCCTGAAAACGTTGCCGCTGTTGTGCTCGTTGCAGACCACACGCACAAAGGGGATATGGGTGTATTCTTCGATGACGGAAAGACTTTCGTCCGTGGAAGCATCGTCAAGGATGATGATCTCCATATCCTGCGCAGTCTGCGCCAGTATGGTATCCAGGCGCTGGCGCAGGTAGCGGGCATAATTGTAATTAGGCACAATGACGCTGACAGCCGGAGGTAAGCCGATCGCCTCCCTGACAGCATGTAAAATGCAAGGGCCGGCTCTGTGTACAGTATGCTCGGCAAGCACCTGCTTTCTGCCTTTTTTCCCGATGCTCACTCGTTTGTTTTCGTCCAGCCAGTCCAGACAGGCGTCGGCTGCAGCAGCAGTGGAGAATGCGGGGACGACGCGCCCCATGCTCTGCTTTTCGATGAGTTCAGGCATCCCCCCCGTATCCGCGAAGCAAAGAACCGGCAGGCCACATTCTGCCCCCTCAAGCGCTGCCAGCGGGAAAGGATCTTCTCGTGATGAAAGGAAGAAAATATCCCCGGCCAGGATGAATTCCCTGGGGTTTTTCTGTAGCCCCAGGAAGGTGACGGCGTCAGAATATTCCCCCTGGCGATATGGTTCCAGCATGGAGTCAGAACCGGCCTCCGATGGCGGGCCGATCCAGAAGAAATGGAACTGGTCGCAGCCGCGACGCCGCAGCTCCACAGCTGTTTCAAAAAACAGATCCGGTCCTTTCCGCCAATCCAGGGACCCACAGCCGAAAACGAGAATGCCTTCCTCTGGAAGGTTCAAACTTTTACGGTAGGCCGCCCTTGAGGCCGTGTCGCTGCCAGGACCGACTCGTAAAAAGAGATCTTCAGACACCTCGGCTCTGATGTAGTCGTGGGTGACGCGCATACGCTCCGCAGGCACGCCGCGACGCTCAAGATTGGCGAAGACAGCGGGTGAGGCGGCAAGGAGCATGCAGGAGCGGTCCCGAGCCATCTGCCATACCTCTTCCCCCGCGAAACGCAGGATACTTTGCTCCAGCTCATGCACAAAAGTGACCACAGGCACGCCTTCCATCTCTGCCAGCGCGTGCAACTTGCCGGTGACGACAGTGTTGGCGAGCACCACATCCGGCGGTCCGGAGCAAAAATCAAAGATGACTTTGTCGCCGTTTCTTTTGGAATCTCCGGGGGAAAGCGCCTCGTCCAGCACGAGCAATGGGCCCTGAGCTTCGAAGCGCTCACGAATATTGCCGCCGGTCAATGCTGCGGCGTAAACTTCCAGCGTGGGCTGGCGGCGCATCCACTCCAGCAGTGCCAGCAACAGTACTTGTGCCCCGGCGACGTTGGTGTCGTGGGATACCACCAGTATTTTCAACGGTCGCCGCGCGGCATCGGCCGCTGATACGCACACGGCTGTTCTGTTGAGGCAGGCGTATCCCCAGCGCAAGTCCGGCTCGAGGTACGCGCCCTCAGCCCATTCGTTCCATGCATTGATGAAGAGCAAGCGTCTGTCTGGCGGCAGAGTGTTCTTTGTATACTGGACGGCCCTGCTCAGCCAGTCCGCATAAGCATCGGGCGTGAAATCAGTCAGCACGGTGGCGTCGGTTCTCCGGCGCGCCGTATTGTCCCACCCAGGCACCACGCACTTGTAAAGCGTGAAATCCGGATGGGGTTTACTCATAAAACTGCCTGCCATGCCCGAGTAGCTGTAAAGATGACCGCTGAACTCCGCAATGGTCTGCTTCTGCACTCGTATAGCATCCAGACCGGGCATATGAGGAGGGAATTCCACTGCGGCATCATATCCCCAAAGGGCAGGATCGTCCGTCATCACAAAAGAATGGACCATTACGAGGTGAATCTCGCCGATACCATTCTCCCGGCACCATTGACGCCACCGTTGCGCAGTAGCTTTGGCATCCGGAAGGATCTGCACTCTATAGACGAGGAGGACGGGCTTGCCGCTGACCCGGATGTAGCGGGGGTCACGCATATATCGGGCGGCATCGGCAATGAAAGCGATATCATCTTCAGGCGAATGCTGTTGACCGATGAGGATGTCGTCTTCCTCTCCATCCCAGCGGCGGGTCCAATTCTCGTTTGCCCAATTCAGACAGAAGGGCATGTCGAGAGAGGGATCTGCCAGCAGCCGCTCTGCAGGCATGTCCATCAGCCGTTTGCCGCCGAACCAGTAGTGGTGGAAGCAAAATCCGTAGACTCCGTGGCGTTTCGCCAGGGCTATCTGTTCGCGGAAGACACTGTCCACCCGCAGATCGTAATATCCCAGATCAGCAGGCCGACGAGGCTGGTCGTGTCCCGGATAAAGCGGGCTGCCCATGACGACATTGTGCCACTCGGTAAAACCTTTGCCCCACCAAGCATCGTTTTCAGGAAAAGGGTGGAACTGCGGCAAATAAAAGGCAATAAGCCTCAAGCTTTCCGTGGGATCGGCAAAGCATGTTTCCGCTTCGTAGGTCGGGCAAGCATCGCGGTGTCGAGCTGTCATTATTCGTGCTTCCTTTTTTGATGCCCATCAATCAAATCGGCGATCTCTTTGACGTAAGCGCTCACCATATCAGCGTGGGTGGGGAGTTCTGTAAAACGCCGGTAGGCTTCACGCCCCAAGTTGATCCTCTCAGCGCTACTTTCCGCGAGTCTTACCAAATGCGCGGCCAGTTTTTGTATGTCGCCGGGGTCATAAAATAATGCTGCCTGCTCGTCGAGCTGCTCCCGAATGCCATAAACGGGCGTGGTGACGATGGGCAGGCTCTGACTCATGGCTTCCAGAATGACGAAAGGGTAGGATTCCATGCGTGAGCACATCACGAAAACGTCGGCTGCCCGGTAATGGGGCGCGGTGTCCTGGGTTTCCGGAAAGACTCGAATCGTCCGACGTGTCTGATCAGGCAGGCTGTTGATATAGCTATGCAGTACATTGCTGTAGGGGGTCCCGGGCCTGTCTCCTACAATGTGGCAGCGTACGTTGCTCAACAGATCAGCAGGGAGGAGCGCCATACTCTGGCAGATATCCAGTTGCCCTTTACGCTCAAAAACAGAACCAAGTGCAAGAAAGCAGATATTTTCGTCCATGATGCCCAGCGAGGATCTCGCTTGACGTCTGTCCAATTGTCCAGCCGCGAACACCGGCATGTCCGCTGGAAGACCGTAAGGTATGACCGTACCAGCAAACGTGTGCCCAGCTTGCGTAAAAACTTTTTTCGTCATCTCGGCCGCAAAAACAACGCGCGACGTGTCCCTGAGCAAGCCGGGCAACATATCGAAGCATTCACGCGGCAGCCATGACAAATGGCTGAAGGGAGTTTCACTTTCATGGATGCACCAGACAGACGGCACACGCCATAACTGGGCCAGAGCCACTCCCCAAAATCCCAAAATTGTGTTTGTAATGATGACATCCGGCAGCTCTCCAAGATGCGAACGAATATACCCGGCTACGCTTTCAAGGCTAGTTTTCCAGGCAGTTCCGGACGAGAGATCAAGAAATCTCATATTCTCCCGACAATAGCGTTCCAAATCCGTGGAGGATACCGGTAGGTCCTCAACTACTTCAGGCCGGGGCGCAACGATCACTCGGATGCCGGCTGCTTCCAGCTCATTCCGTAACGGACCGTCGACATGGCTGAAGACTGTCACACGCCCAAATCCGGACGCCGTCAGTCCTTTCGCCACGATGACGAAACTCCTGGGAGCTCCTTCCAGCCCCAGGCCGTGAGTAATCATGAGAATATTTGCTTTCTCCTTCACAAATCGTACCTGCCTAAGACGATGACATCCTGATTGGCGGCCCAGCCGCTTTCGGTAAAAGAGAAAACACGGTACTCAGGAAACTGCTTCAGCATGGAGAATATTTTTACAGGTGGACACAAAGAAAAACCGTACTTGCCCCCCCGGTAGCATCTGTCTCTTCCCCAGTTTCGACATAGTCGCAATAGCCCCACTCGGAGAGTTGCCAAGCCTTTTCGAGCGCTGCCTTGCCTTGCTCATCAAAGAAGACGTCGTACTGCCCTTCTTTCAGCCACGCTCTGTTTTTTCTCCCGTGGAGAGTGGCCACAACGATCCCTTGTGGTGTCAGCAAATCAAGCAGACGCTCAAGCCAGATGAGCGTTGTCTTTTCGTCGAAGTGAGTGAACATGGAGCCTATCCAGATGAGGTCGTACTTTCTGTCAAAGGGAGTTTTTCGAATATCTTGATCCGCATAAATTCCTCGTGCATTGAAATGTGCGGAACAAAAATCCACACCCTCCCTGTCGATGTCGCAGCAATCAATAAGCGCATAGGGAAAGATTTTTCGAAGATGGCGTGCAACCCGTCCATGTCCGCACGGAATATCCAGAATATCCCTTACAAGGAGAGTATTTGATGACAAAAGGCCATGAATAATGGCCACTACAGCCGATTTTCCTGTTTCATAATAGCGTTCTGCGGAATTTTTATATCTAGTGTCATGATACATGGTATCATGATTGTTAACGGTGTTGAGCGGAATTTCTTCAACTGTTCTGCTCATATATGTTTTTATCAAGGAATATTTATAGTCAAGTAGAGGCCGCCCCATCAAACACGACTCCCAGTTCAATGGGAAAAAAGTATTTCCGTCTAGGGTGCTGTAAAAGTAAAACGGCTGATATGACGTTGTCTTGTTAAACGGAAAAGAAAACGAAAAACCAAAATGATTTTCATTCGCTTTGCATCTAAAACGTTCAGCAATGTCAGCTCTATTTATAGTAGGAACAGAGCGTGTGAGCTCTTTTTCATCATTCATGACAACAATCTCGGAAGGAGAAATCAATTCATCTTTTTCATCATAACATACCGCCCAGCCAGAAATTTTATACGAGCCTTCCATATGTGAAAAAGTTTCAATGTTTCCAAAGACAGCATCTTGGATTATGTTTCTCGTTCTGTGCATTTAAGACCTCACACCTTTATTAAAGTATGGAAAAAAGCGGATATGTTCAAAATCATGTTGCTTTGCGCATCTAAGAGCGCATTCCGCCGAGCTTGGTCATCTGTTTTCTTCTCCTCCCATCAGGGCATAGCACAGTCGAGCAGAAGCCTCAATATGGTATCGTTCACATACCGTTCGGTAGCAGTTTTGCCTTATCGCTGCTCGCAGGGCTGCATCCTCAAACAAGAGTTCCATGGCGTCTTGCCAGGCGCGGCGGCTGTTTTCCACCAGCAGTCCCGTTTGTCCATGAACGACGCATTCTTTATAGATGTCGCTGGCGGAAAAAATGCAGGGGATCCCAGCCACGCCATAATTAAGAAATTTGAAGGGGTTTTTGCACCGGTTGAAGCGCAGGCTTTCCTCGTCTTCTCCGGCCCCAAGAGGCGTAATGGCGAAGCAGTAGCCATTGCGGGCCAGGCAGTTGATATACTCCATGTAGGGAATGCGGCGTGTATAATGGATGAAAGGCAAGGATACCAGCTCTGGGAAAGGATCTCCGAAGAAGTCCATGACTACTTCCGGGTGCGTTTCGTGAAAGTCTTGCAGCACGCGAACGAAGTCGTGCTTAAAGTTGGACATTTTCAGATAATCCGCATTGGTGAACACGCATCGCGGAGGATAAACCTCTTCCATGGTTGGGACAGGATATTTTTCCACATAGATGCCATTGGGGATCAGTACACAATCCTCACGCAAAGGGCGAACGGCATCCTGAAGATGGGTATTGGCGACCGTGACGCTGTCCATCAATCTAAGCATTTCGGTCAATCCGCAGCGTGGTCTGGCGGATCTTCCCCCACTGTAGGCAGGGAATTCAGTGACAAGGTCGTCAATGTCCAGAAGGGTAATGCACCCTGCTTCCTTGGCCGCTCTGGCTATGGTAATGGCTTTATCTGAAAAATGTTTGCTGAATATGACCGCATCGGCCCACTTCAGCACGTTGAAAATCGCATCTTCCGACTCGCCACAGCAGGCGTACTGGATGAACCCCTGATCCCGTAACCAGTCCAACGTCTCAATGACCCTGGCGTATACGGAGAGGGAAAAATCCACCCCTGCTACCAGAGATTGCCGCTGCACTACCAGGACGTTCACGCCATCATCTCCGATGAAAGAGAGAAAAAGACCAGCCTCCAAGGTCCGCCTTCGATTTTTTCAAGCTTCGTCAAGGAGGCATGCGCGGCAAGAAAGGTCGGAAAATTCGTGAGATCGACCTTGCAGGCCGCATGCAGCAGGCAACAGACAGGGCCGGCATGGGTCACGGCAAGTACCCTGGCTTCCGGCGGCAACGTGCTTTCCAGTTCCTTTTGCCAGGCCAGCACACGGGCAAAGAGTTGCGCATGGCTCTCCCCACCAGGGTAGGCACGATCAGGACTGAACGCTGTCCAGAAGGCAGGATTCGTCTGGTTGAACTCTTCAAGCGGCATCTCTGCCACGATGCCGGCACCGGTTTCACCCAGGCGGGCATCAGTTGTAAAGTGGAGAGCAGGAGCAGCCAGAGCGGCTGTTTCCCGAGCGCGTTCCCAATCGCTGACGAAGCGGACAACATCGTCGCCATCGAGTCCGAAATGATGCAATAGCCGTGACGCCTCCACGGCCTGTTTCCGGCCTTCCGCACAAAGAGGATCCCTCTTGCTTCCCGTCACCAGTTTTGCGGTATTCGCCAAGGAAAGACCGTGCCGCAACAGGTAGAGTTCCATGGTCAGTACGACTCCCTGAGATAGGTGCACAAAGGCGTGAGCACGTCCGGCAGCATATGGCGGCGGGCTATATCCGCCGCGATGGCCGGATCCGCTTTTTTCTCCATGCCCCTCGATATGGCAGCAGCGATGGCATGCGCGTCCTGCGAGTCGATATACACGGGGAAATCGGCGAAGTGTTCCACTGCCCATTCTGAGTAGGGGATCACTACCCGTGCTCCTGAGATAACGGCTTCCAATACCGACTTCCCACCCGGTTCGGACCCTAGCTCGATATACAGACGGCATTCGCGTAACGCGGCCCGCAGGATGTCCGATTTGTGGTTCATGGACGGCAAAAAGAGAAAATGAGGAGGAGCCGCTTTACGACAGGCGTCATAGTAGTCCCTGTCTCTGGCATTGCCGACAAAAACTATGGGCAGAGGAAGGTGGGCAAGAGCCTTGATGACAGCAAGTTGATTTTTGGACGGCTCTATGATGCCTACCCAAAGAAGATATTCTTCCACACCGTAGCTGTCACGGAACAAGCGGTCTGGGGTCGGGTCCGCAAAGCAGGGATCAACTCCGGCCAAAACGCGCAATACGGGACACCCTTCCGGGATAAGTGGCCGCAGGAGGGCTTCTTCAGCGGAAGATTTAAAGACGACAGCATCGCATAACGAGAAAAAACGTGTGAAAATCTCCACTTGTTCCGGTCGCAGCGGTTCTGTCTGCCAGAAGTTTGGCCAGAGTACAATGCGTTTTTTCTGAGCCTTCATATCGGCAATCAGAGGAAGCGTATCCGGAAAAAGGGAAAAGTGGAGAATAGTGTCATACGTATCGATGTCACGGGCGAAAGGGCTGTAGACATCGACGGTGAGTCCAAGCTGACGGAGATTGAACGCCACTTCGAGCAGCTCGTATTCGCCACCGCCTTTGTGTAGAAACGCCTGGTGATATGTAGTGACCAGCACTGATGGGGAACTCATATTGTATGCATCCTTAACGTCAAACTGGCGACTTTCACATTAAAGATTTTTAAGATATTTTTGTTCAAAATCGAAACGCCACCGGTCATTTCTTCAAGTATCGGCATTTCTTTCAAAAAAACTATATTTGTCAATCTAAGCAGACGAAGACTTTGCGCGTGACAGAAGTTCATCCAGCTGATGCGCCGCTTCGCACACATCCTCGTGCAAGATCGTGCCTTGTCCAGCCAAAGTTTCTTCGACAGCGGGCTGGGGGAACGCAGCCACAGGCAGGCCGAAACTCATGGCCTCCCGGACGGGTAAGCAGTACCCTTCGTGGCCGCTGGTACACAGGAACAGAGATGCGCGCCGGTATAGCCACGCAAGCTGGCCGGCGCTCAAACCTTCCAGCATACAGACATTTTTCCGCATATTTTCGGGCAACGCCTCCAGCCGTTCCTCAAGCAGCCGGAGCAGCTGCGGGAAGTCACCCCTTCCGCCCGCTACCATGACGATGGCCGTATCATCACGGAGGCGTATCAGCTCGTTAAAGAGACGCAGAGCCATATCAGGTCGTTTATGGGGGACTGCACGGCCCACCCACAGGATGATTTTTGCAGCATCAGGAATTGCTACTGGCTCTGTCGGGATGGATGTCAGTTTATCCAAAGACATGCTTGGGGGGAACACTGTCGCCGGAGTGTCTTCCTTTACGTAGGGTAATACATCGTCAAGACTGAAAGCAGAGTTCGCAGCTACCGCGTCAAAGGAGGCAAAGGAAGGATACTGAAGCCGCGCCCGATCCAGTGCATCAGCAAGTTCCGGACAAGCTTCCCTGAACCAGTGGCTCGGGGTAACGTTGTGATAATAAAGAATCTTTCGACGGCAGGTTAATCCGACTATCAGAGGCAGGAATTCGTCTTCTGTAGAATAGTGATAGAAAACGATATCATCGGGCTCCGTGTCGTGCTCCAAATCGCCGATGGAAGAAACTATTCCTGCCAGCCCGGCGCATGATGCATAGGCGTACAAGCGAGCGGGGATGCCATAGCGAATCAGGGTCGCTGCCATTCCCACAGCAAAATTGCCCACTGCGTCGTTGACCATGATATTTCTGGATACTATCCGAACGGTCTTGCCTCCAGGCCAGAGGTGGGGAGGAAAACCGCTCCCCGCAGCGGCAGCTAACTTTTTTTGCTTTTCCTGCAGATAGTTCTGTCGAGCCTCCGCAGTTGTGCACAGGGGCAGCCAGCAGGGGGTGCCCAGTGCACCGTCCGGACTTTGGGCCTGAAGCATGAGCATCAACGGGCGATGCATATCCACGGCCGTATCCTCGGCTTCGAGGATGAAGGGAAAGCTCTCTCCCGCCGAGTTTTCCAGAAGAGGTTTCTCCCCCTCCATGCGCAGGGATACAGGCTGAGGAGCGATACTCCAGTGCCCCAGAGAGTGCGTCCCGTCTTGGCTCAAAAAGGAGATCCGCACCTGAGCGTCTTGAAACTGCCCATTCGCTTTCGGGAAAAACTCTGCCGGAGCAGAGGAGCAATCCAAGTCCTCAACACCAGGAGCCACATGCGCCGGGTAAAATGTCGCTGTATCCGGGACCTGGACTTTGGGAGCATTGGCCGCCTCGTATTCCTTGATCACGTCACCTACCGGTCCTATCATTCGAATTTTTTTGTTTTCTACCCAGGCTGCGCGGTCACAGAGGCTGGCAACGCTCGACAGGGTATGGGAAACCATGACGATGGTCACGTCTCGGTTTTCCCGAAATTCCTCAAATTTTTTCTCGCATTTGCGGGCAAAGGCCAAGTCGCCCACCGCCAAAACCTCGTCTACCAGCAGTATCTCTGGCTTGAGGATGGATACAACTGAAAAGCCCAATTTAGCGTACATGCCGGAGGAGTAAGTACGGACAGGCTGATCAATGAAACCCCCCAGATCCGAAAATTCGATGATCTCCTCCGCTTGTGCCTCCACTTCGGCCCGGGTCAGGCCCAGCAGCACACCATTGAGTACGATATTTTCGCGCCCGGTCAGCTCAGGGTGGAAGCCGGCACCCAGCTCCAAAAGCGGTGAGACTCGCCCGTTGACGCATACCTCGCCCTGCTCTTGTACAAGCACTCCGGCGATTAGACCGAGTGTGGTTGACTTGCCTGCCCCGTTGCGCCCGATGAAGCCGAAGCACTCGCCTTTCTGGATATCAAAACTTACATCCTCCAGCACGGTTCGACGCCGAAACAGTTCTCGTATAACGCTCGGCATGTGGAAGAGTACGTTCTTGATCCCCCCTGTCACATGCGAATAAGAAGGGTAGCTTTTCCAGACATTACGAAAGGATATGGCGATGTCGTCCGTCATATGACCTCTGCGAAACGATGCTGCAGGCTTCGAAAGGTGATGAGGCTCAATGCCAGAAAGAGCGCGGCATAACCCGCCGCCGGCAGAGCCCATTCTGCTGGGAGCACATTTTCCGCCAGTACGGAGCGCCAGCAGATGAACAGCGGCGCCACAGGGTTGACATGAAAGACCCAGAGGTACTTTTCTGGCACTATGGAAAGCACGTACATGATTGGCGTGCCGAAAAAGGCCACCTGCATGCCAATCCCCACGAGATTGCCCAGATCCCGAAAAAAGACGTTAAGGGTCCCCAGCAGCAACGAAAGTCCATAGGCAGAGGCCAGCGTGAGTAACAGCAGGAGAGGAACCCCCCAGATCCAGATAAGGCCTGGACGCATGCCCTCGCTGAACATGAACAGCAGATAGATGGGAAAAGACAGAATAAGATGAACCATGTTCTGCAGATTCATGACAAGTGGGATGGCCTGCCGGGGAAAAGCCACTTTCTTGACCAGCGTTGGATTGGCAAGGAAGGTCTGCACGCCCTCATTTACGCAGTTGGAAAAGCACTGCCAAGGAAACATGGCAGCAAGCAGAACCACAATAAAATGTGGCACGTTCATTCGCATGAACAGGCCAAATACCACATAGAATACAAAGGCATTGGCCAGCGGATTGAGCACTGACCAAAAAAAACCCAGCACACTGCCTTTATAGCGAGTGGTCAATTCTTTGTGCACCAGCACATGCAGTAGGTCGCGGTACCAGATCCACTTCCGTGGAAGATTCATGATGCCTCCCGCAGTAGATAGCTGAACTTGCCACGCACACCCACAAAAACCAGTTCATCAGCCCTTATGCGTCGTACGGGCAGTGAGGGGAACTGCGCATGCACCTTGGCGTGCACATTTTCCCAGTCCGCTTCGGGGGTGACTAGGCGCAATTCTACCGCCTTGCCGTCTCGCACGACAATCTGAAAGTCCGCGATTTCACCGCAGCGGTCGAGTATGTCCTGGATATAGTGTGTGGGATACTGCGTGCCGTCAATGTCAACACTATCGTGTGTCCGACCCGTGATCTCGGTGATCCACCAGCCGTCTTCCCGTTCCTCCAACCGGCCCATATCCCCCATGCGGTAGCGGATGAGCGGCATAGCAGGATTGCGGAGATTGGTAAAAACCAGCTCCTTGATCCCGTCTGTCCCGGCTCCATCCAAAGCGTCCGCCGCTTCCGGCCAGACGAGGGAGTCGCATACCAGCAGTTCTCCATCAGCGCTATCGACCGGTTCTTGCGCCATGACACCAAACTCGCAGGCTCCATAACGGTTGGAGACGCGCACGCCCAGCATTTCTTCGATGAGCGCCCGTTGCTTGTCCGTAAGCATTTCGCCCGTTGAGACAAAAACATCGAACAATCCCCGCGCGTTGATGCCGGCACGCTGCACATAGCGGGCCAAGGCGAACAGGGAGGAGGGGTGCCCTTGTACGAAGCGGGCGCGGGCCTCACGAAGGTCTGCAAGGAGCTGTTCCTGAGAAGCATCGTCAAAGCCACCAGTATAGATATTGTACCGGTGAAGGACAAAACATTTTTTTGCCTCGATTTCGGGCCAGCGTGGGCGGTGTGTGTCGGCAAAACAGGTGGAAAGATGCGATTCACGGAACCAGCGGCGCTTACCAGCCCACTCCAAAACCTGGATGTTTTGGGCGGCTGTCCAGTCCAGACTTTCCTGGTCATAATAAATGGTGGCCGCAAGGCCAGTGGAGCTGCCGGTTTTTTGTCCACAGACGATCCTGTCGGCATATGCTTCGCTGATGAGGCGTCGCCCCTGCGTGCGCAGAATATCCTTCGTCAGGTAGGGAAGTTCCTCCAAATAACGGATATCCCGCCGAATGGAGTCAGGGGCGAAATGTCTTTCGGCGAACAGATCCCGATAGTAGGGCACTGTGGCTCCTGCATGCTCCAGCATAGACGCAAGACGCTCCTGTGCCTGCTTTTTGCGCTCCGCAAAGGGGAGTTTCGCCTCTTTGCGCAATACTCGAAGTTTTGGTGTGATGAGGCGGTGCTGAGAGCGTTCTGCCAGTGGATAGACACCGACGACCTTGACCATGCCCCAGATATCCTGCCAGATGTTACGCACAGATATAGACCTCCCCCCCCTGTCCTACAGTGGCAGGGAATATGTTGCCCAAGACGCGTTCCATGCGTACGAAGCGGGCGTCTCAAAAATGACGCCGGAGTACAGCGTCGATGGCCGCTGCATCCCGACGGTCTCCGTCAAACGCGGCTGCTGGGATAGTAATAAATTACCGCAGCTGTCGCAAAGTACACAGCTCGATGAACTCATCCAGCATCGGGAATCGCGTGGCCACCACAGACAGTCTCGCCGCCAGCAGCTCAAAAGATTTCATGGGGAACATGGCAGCTGAGGAAAAAGAAGAACGTCACGTGAAGCAACACGCCCTGGCAAAAAATGTCCGAGATGTGTCTTGATTGGAGTGAATCAGGCCAGACCGGGCAGCTGCTCAATCTTTTTGGTCCAGAGCTTTTTTTCCTCAAGTAGAGTTTGCATAGGCATCCTTCTGTACTATATTTTGCCCTGATGCGGGCAGATTGTCAAACGAAAGTTGACGCAAAGAATGCTCCATCCCCCCTTCATTTTATCGTAGTCGCCATATTGACGATTTTTCGCGACCGAAGGTCTATGAGAAGATTTGCCGGCACCTCTTTCTCAGTCACCTGGAATTTCAGAAGCCAGGGGAAAACGCCGAGGCAGTCTGGGCGCTGCTCGTTGGCCCGTTCTCTCAGATAGCCTGCATCCGGTTTAGCTGCTCCCCTAAACTATCTGTTCGTGCAGGAGTGATGCTATGTATTTGAAAATACTGATATATGTATGAAGGGAGGCTTTTCTGTTTTTCCACATCGTATATCGAGTGATTTTCGCTGTACGCAATAGGTAAAAATATTTATACCATCAGTAATATTTTTGATATGTCTTATGTTGATAATTCCCTTAACAAAACATATTAACTAATGATGTTGGAAGTATTTATTAAAACAAGACGTTATGCATGAAAACAGTAAAAATTATTTTTGCATAGGTAAGCTACGTTCCAGTTTTCCAGCACGGCAGGTCGGTGCAGGGAGCTCTGAGTGGATTTTCTTTTCTATAGTGTCTTGAATTATTGTGGGTATCTGTTGAGCATATGCACTTTATATGTGAAAATTTTTCCAGTGATAAAATACAGAAAATTTTTTGATAAATCAATCTATATAAATGTCATGGCTGCATTTCCTTGCGTCATTGGGGACACCTTCCGCAGGATACGAAAAAAGGGCTCACGACATCACCCGCAAGTCCTTGTTTCATTTTCTGGAGCTGGCGAAGGGACTTGAACCCACAACCTGCTGATCGCAAATTGAAGGAAAAATAAATCAAAATCAACATATTGTGAATAGTTCTACATCATGTGCGTGGTGCAGGTGGGGCTTTTCCTCCCCCATTCCCTCCACACTTTTTCCATACCCCCTTGCCTTCATTGCTTATAGCCTAAAACCTGTGCTGCAGTGGAAGCAAATGAAGCGGCATGGCCATGAGGCGTGTGCCCGTCTCATTGGTTATGTGGTGCTGGGCGGTGTTTTGCTGTCCTGTGACGTGTCCGCCGCTCTGGAGCGATCACGCGCTCAGGTGCGGGCTCCGGGATCTCCCATGCCTCAACCGGCACGGCGGGCGCGTCGACGGCCGGAGAAGAGTTGGAAGAGGGGGGTCGACAGCCTCCGCCCCGTCCGGCAGGCTGGAAAAAGCCATAAGACTGGCCCTGTTCGCCCGGCGGGTGTGAAATCGTAATCCCCCGGCCGGTATCTTCGTTTCGGGATACCCTCGAAACGGAGGACGCCACAGGGGGCTTTCTTTTTGATAGACTTTCCCTGTCTTTTCGTTCTCCCACATACCTGTTGTCCAGCAGCGCTCCGGCTCTTCTTCGCCGTGGCGTGTGACAATTCGCAGCGCAAGTCCGGTTGCACGCGGGAAAGCCGCGTTTTTTCCGCGAAAACGCCAGGCCGTATGGTTTGAAACGCTTTGTGTTCCAAACTGGAACTGCTCAGGAACATGAGGTTGACGCCGTCGTCGGGAACAGGTAGAGTTTCCGCAACAGGCGCGTTCGCGCTCTGGGAAAGCTCCTCATGGCCCCGACTTTGAGCATCGGGTTTCAAGCCGTGGGGTGCTTTTCCTTTCTCTGTGCCGGAGATATCGGCATTCAGATTGTAAAACAGATTCCCGTTGGCATCTTCAAGCAGGGTGAACCCGCTCCGCAGCCTTTCCCCACCAAGCTCAACCTCACATTCAAACCAATGCGCCCTTGAAAATTCGTCGCCTCTTCCCGACGTCGTCTCCGTCCTCACATATTCGGCGTTCTCCAGTATCGAACGCAGGAAAGGGAATAGCTGCCACTTTCGCTTGTCCGCTCCGGCGTTGATATTCTTGCGCCACCCCTTGCCTGAGAAGCGTATTTTCTTGTCGGCAAATTCCGGTGATTTATTGTGTACCGGCCTGCCGTGTTCGCTTTCGTATTTCAGGGCGTCATGATACGTCTTCGCGGCGGCGATGTATTCCCTGATGTCCGCGCCGTTCGGCACGCCCAGCTCGTCCCCGCGCACGACCACGGCGGGCGTGCCGCTTTCCCGCGCCTGAAAGAACACCTGTCCCGTCCCGTCATTGACGCCCAGCCTGTCACGGAGTATGTTCATCACATCGCCCCGGTTCGCTCGGGCCACGTGCACCACACTACCTTCGGGAAAGCGGACCGTGTTGAGCGAACCGGGGTCGATTATTTTTGTCAGCTCATGGTCGTAGAAGCGGTTGCCGTTTCCATCCTCCCGCAGCACGAAGCCCACCACATATTCCTGCCCGTCCAGTCTGATCCTGTTCGCAAAGATATGCGACATGAGACCGGGCTTTTTTTCTATGGAGTCCAGATGGATGCCGGACTCGATGATTTGCGGGATGAACGGAACGGAACGGGCCAATATCTCATCGAACCCGTGGGAAAGACTTGCCTTGATGCCGCGTGGCGTCACGGAAACATCCCACCCCTGGTCGGCGTTGCGGATAGTCATTCCTTCAGGGTAGCTTTGCCGCGCCCACGCCTTGACCGCTTCACGCAGAGCTTCGGGTGACGCCTCAATGGCCTTCCCCTCGCCGAACCACAGCGAGCTGTCCGCCTCAATGGGCGGCAGGGCCGCGAAGCGTTGGGCCTTTTCGTTGCCGCCCGGCGCGGCTGTCTCGTCCAGTCTCGACTGGTACAGCGTCGGCTGCGCCTCACGCAACTTGACCAGATCGGCGTCGGTGTATACTGTGTTGTTGGAAGCATTGGAGGGGACAACCAAAGGAGAAGCAGCTCCGGAGCCGATGTCCCGCCAATGTTTCCATTTCTTCTCGTTGACATAACGGGTATTTTTTTTGAGCTGCCGCAAAAACCATGTGTTGGCAGGGACGCCGCTGTTCTCCTTGGCATAGGCGCTCTTCACGATATTTACACGTGCACCTAGCTTCCCTTTTGCCTGCAACGCCACGGGCACGACGACCGTCGCCCCGTCGGCGTCGGTAAGCTCCAGCATGAAGACCAGATCGCCCCTGGCCCTGCCCGCCGGGCTGTCGGAATCAAAAACGGCAACGGGGTCGGCCAGCGCGGCTGGTATCTGCTTCCACAGCTCCGGCGTCATATTGGGGTGCGTGCCGTCAAAGACATGCGGCGCGGCGTACACGCCGCCCTGTGCGGCGGCCTTGCCGGCCACGGTATTTCTGCCCAGCAGCCGCATGACCAGCGGCGTTTGCCCCAGCATTTTGACTGGCTGGCTCGGGGGAACTCCAGCCGCCACGATGTTGTCCACCGCCGCGCCGAAATCACGAATGTCCCGCTCCAGACTGGCGCGGGCCGTATCTCCGAGGGGCGTTTGTTCGTACAGCGCTGCCTGATGCAGACCGCCCCCGTCCGCCGCAAGAAAAGACTTTCCTTTGTCGATATCCGAGGCTATGCTATTTTCACCGCTTTGGCCTCGTTGTGAAGCGCGGTGTGCAACCAAAGGGTTCCCTTCCCGGGGAAGAGTGGAATGCGCTCCCTCCCAAAGCGGCACTTTGTTCTTGTACTGCGTTTTGCGTACCGGCCCAGCCGTCACCACCTGATAAAAGTCCCCGCTTTCGGCAAATTCCAGCCGTACCATGACCCTGCCCTGTGGCCGCATAGCCCTTGAAACAAGGTCATATTTTCTGCCGTTCCCGTCTACGTCGTAGACGGCATCAAGATTCCCGAGAACAAACTTGACGAACTCCCGCCCATCGGGGAAACCCAGAGCGCGGATCTCGCCGCCGTGCCGGTCTTCGATATGCTGCAGGCCGAGGTCGTTCAGGACGATCGCTCCGGTTTTGTCCAGGCTGAGTGTGGCGGCAATTTCCCGAGTCACCTGCCCCAAGGCGACACCGTTGTCGGGATAGATGACCTCCTCCCCGCTGGCGGGCTGGAGCAGGGAAATGCCCTTGCCCCCGTCCGTCATCTCGCCGCTCTTCCCGCGCACCACGGAGCGCTGCCGCAGCAGGGTCGCCGCATCGAGTCCGTAACGGGCGGCAAAGGTCTTTGCCTGTTCCGCGTGCAGGGTGGCGTAATATTCGGCCAGATGCGGCGCATAGCCCGCCCGGACGTATTCCTCCTTCAGCCGTGTCCGTTCTCCGCCGGTCTCGGCATCGGTCGCGCTGCGGGCGCGGATGGCGGTCATGGTGCGGGGCTGGCTGGCCCATCTGGGGCAGCCCTGGTAATGACGGTGGGGCCGGCCAGCTGGCTGCCCGGCGTCTGTCGGGGGCTGACCGCCACGGCGGGCGGGCACGTCCGGGCCGCGGATTGCCGCGCCACCCGCTGGTGGAGACGCCTTGAAGGGCACCGCGGATCGCATATGCGCCGGGAAGAAGCCGCAGCAATGGTGGAACATCTGGAAGCCATGTACCGGGAGTTGGAAGACATGATCCAACGAAAGGGAGACTGACAGAGGCGGGGGCGCAAGCCATGACACTGACAATGGAGACGATCTAGGAGATCCGCTGTCGCCAGTGCGGCAAAATACTGCCAAAAGGCTGGGCCGAAGTGGCCCATATCGAGTTCAAATGTCCCGCTGCGGGGCGTACACCATACTGCAAGACTCGCGCCCCGATCATGCGGGCCGTGGAGCCTCTCCGGTGGAGGCACCGTGGCCACAAAACGCAGAACGTACCATCCGTCGGTCCTGAGAACATTTTCCGTTTGAAACGCTTTACGTTTCAAACCATACGGCCTGGCGTTTCGCAGAAAAAAACACGGTTTTTCTGCTCACTTTTGGCCGGGCGGCGTTGTGCCGCCGCTCGCGCTTTACCTTTTTCAAAGGTAAAATGCTCTGAGCGACTGGCTGCCGCCCCTGGCCGGGCCGCCCGGCTACATTATGGGAGAAACAGGGCCGCAAGGATTCGGAGCGGCCGACTTCTATGTGGCGCAGATACCCTGCACAACGGCCCGTGAAGTCATCCGGCGAGAACACTACAGCCATAGCGTGGTCAACAACAGCTATCTACATCTGGGCGTTTTCCGCGAAGGGGCTTTTGAGGGCGTCCTGCAATGGGGCTATGCCCTCATCCCGGCCAGGGCGGACAAGGTGGTGGCAGGCACCGCGCAGGGCCAATATATGGAGCTCAACCGCGGCCTGGGTACAGTCCTATGCTGACGAGCGTTGCCAAAGCCTGGGCGTGGTCTATCCGGCATACAGCTTCCTGTATATGTGATCGCACACGAGAGCACGCTCTACGAACTGGACGGCGCGGTCTACCACAAACTGCTGCTGATGGCATATAAGTTGACCAGCAGAAGAGGAGCACGCCCTGCAGACAACCTAGACCGTGCCAAACAAATCAGCCTGCGCCAATACCGCTACATCCGCTTCCTGAAAACGGACTGGATTAAGCGCCTGCGCATGCCGGTCCTGCCATACCCCAAACGGCAGCCGCGCTAACCAAAAGGCGGGAGAAATCTCGCCTTATTTTTCTGCCATTTGCCGCACCGGGCTGCTCAAAAACGAAGTGGGGACAAAGTGGGGACAACTTCCGACGGATACGAAAAAAGGGGCACGGACACACCGTAACCCCTTGTTTTCTCTGGAGCCGGCGAAGGGACTTGAACCCGCAACCTGCTGATTACAAATCAGCTGCTCTACCAATTGAGCTACACCGGCGCAGGCAGGACAGTAGACCAGCCCAATGGAAAAATCAAGGGGCGGTCGTCCGGCGGGCGGTGGCGGTCATTTCTCCAGCCAGCGGCCCAGGCGCTGTTCCAGTTCGTCCGGGGGCAGGCGTGGGGCGTCGTAGAAGCCGGCGGTCTCGCGCTGGCGGGCGGCCTCGGACAGGATGATGGCCGAAGCCACGGAGACGTTGAAGCTCTGGATCATGCCGTACATGGGGATGTAGAGCTCGCCGTCGGCGGCCTGGATGAGTTCCTCGGCGACGCCGCTGTGTTCGTTGCCCATGATGACGGCCGTGGGCCGGGTGAAGTCCCATTGCCGCAGGGGGCGGGCCGTGGGGGTGAAGGTGGTGGCGAGCACCTGCATATCTTGGGCGCGCAGGGCGGCGAAGAGCTCTTCGCGGTCGCGGTGGCGCACGCTCTCCACCCACTTGCGGGCCGAGGCCGACGTCTTGCGGCCCAGCACGGGGAAGGGGGTGTCCGTATAGTAGAGGTGGACCTTGTCCACCCCGAAGGCGTCACAGGAGCGATAGATGGCCGAGACGTTGTGCGGGTCGTGGATGTTGGCCAGGACGAGCGTCAGGTCGGGCTGGCGGTGGGCCAGCACCTCCTGCAGGCGCGCCCTGCGCCGGGGGGTGGGTTCCTTGCTCATGTATCCTCCGAAGATCCTGTGGACGATGCGGCGGCGGGCCGCCTGAGGGCGGTTGTGGCAGAAAAGGGGGGCTGTGGCAAGCTTGCCTGCCCGGCGGCGCGGGCGTAAGCTCGTCGGGCAAAGGAGGCGCCATGCAAAACGGGGAAAACGTCACCATCCGGCCGCTGGAGCGCGAAGACCTGAAATTCGTGCACGGGCTGGACAATAACGCCAACATCATGCGCTACTGGTTCGAGGAGCCGTACGAGGCCTTCGTGGAGCTCCAGGACCTCTACAACAAGCATATCCACGACCAGAGCGAGCGGCGCTTCATCGTGGACAGGGACGGCGAAAGCATCGGCCTCGTGGAGCTGGTGGAGATCGATCACATCCACCGGCGGGCGGAGTTCCAGATCATCATTGCGCCGGAATGGCAGCACCGGGGCTACGCCACGCTGGCCGCCCGGCTGGTCATGGCCTATGCCTTCGACGTGCTCAACCTCTACAAGCTCTATCTCGTGGTGGATATGGAGAACGTCCACGCCCGTCACCTGTACGCCAAACTGGGCTTCACGGAAGAGGGCGTGCTGCGGCGGGAGTTTTTCGTCAACGGCAGCTATCACGACGTGACCCGCATGTGCATCTTCCAGGATGAGTACTGGCGGCAGCGGGAAGAGGGCGCGCCCGGCGGAGCGGCGTCCTTGCCGCATAAGCTGTGAAAAGAAGAACAATTGATTGAATGAACAGGGCTTTTTTGTCTGAAAGCATTGCCAAACGGGCTTTTTTGCGATACCCGAAAAAGAAATGCTGAGGCCCGCCCCGTCTCGGGGCCAACGAAACAGGCGTCATTTCTCGATGCCGCACGTGTTTTATGAGGAGATTCACATGCCAAAACTCCGGCCCTTGATGCTATCCCTGCTTGTCACCCTGCTGGCCCCGACGCTTGCCCTGGCCGCAGGTGGTCACCACCCCACGATCCCGGGGCCTGAACTGTCTGCCGTGTGGGTCATCCCCTTTGCCTGTATGCTCCTGTCCATCGCCATCATGCCGCTGGCCATCCCGCATATCTGGCATCACCACTTCGGCAAGATCGCCGTTTTCTGGGGCCTGGCCTTCCTGGTCCCCTGCTTTGCCGTCTACGGGGCGCAGGTCGCCATCTATGAGCTGCTGCACGCGCTCCTGCTGGAATATGTGCCCTTCATCATCCTGCTGTTCGCCCTGTTCACCGTGGCCGGCGGCGTGCGTCTGAAAGGCTCGCTGGTGGGCACGCCCGTGGTGAACACCGGCATCCTGGCCGTGGGCACCGTCCTGGCCAGCTGGATGGGCACCACCGGCGCGGCCATGCTGCTCATCCGTCCGCTGCTGCGCGCCAATGCCCACCGCCGCTACCGCGTGCATTCCGTGGTCTTCTTCATCTTCCTCGTGGCCAACATCGGCGGCTCCCTCACCCCGCTGGGCGACCCGCCGCTCTTCCTGGGCTTCCTCAAGGGCGTGAGCTTCTTCTGGACCACCACCAACCTGTTCCTGAAGACCCTGCTCATGGTCGTGGCCCTGCTGGCCATCTTCTATGTGGTGGACAAGGCCCTCTACAAGAAGGAAGGCAGCCCTGTCCCCGCCGTCGATCCTGACGCGCCGAAGGAAAAGCTCGGCCTTGACGGCAGCATCAACCTCTTCTTCCTGCTGCTCATCGTGGGCGCGGTGCTCGTGTCCGGTCTGCTCCAGCTCGGCGAAGCCTTCACCATCTACGGCGTGGCCGTCGAAGGGCAGAACCTGCTGCGCGACATCTCCCTGCTCTCCATCGCCGGTCTGTCCTGGGCCTTCACCAGCAAGCAGTGCCGCGAACTCAATGAATTCTCCTGGGCGCCCATCGAAGAAGTGGCCAAGCTCTTCCTGGGCATCTTCGTCAGCATGATCCCGGCCATCGCCATCCTGCGGGCCGGTACGGACGGCGCTCTGGCGGGCGTCATCAACATGGTCTTCCACGAAGGCCAGCCGGTGAACGCCATGTTCTTCTGGCTGACCGGCGCGCTCTCCAGCTTCCTGGACAACGCCCCCACCTACCTCGTGTTCTTCAACACGGCCGGCGGCGACGCCGCTCACCTGATGACCGACATGGCGTCCACGCTGGCGGCCATCTCGGCGGGCGCGGTGTTCATGGGCGCCAACACCTACATCGGCAACGCGCCCAACTTCATGGTGCGCTCCATCGCCGAAGAGCGCGGCGTGCCCATGCCCAGCTTCTTCGGCTACATGATGTGGTCCGTGGGCATCCTGGTGCCGCTCTTCATCGTCCTGACCTTCCTCTTCTTCTAAGCGGAAGCGGAAACAGCCATCCATGCGGGCGCGGCCTTCGGGCCGCGCCCTTTCTGTTGCCCGCCGCACGTTCGGGCCGGGCCACGCGCGCCATTGCGCGCCTGTGCGCAAGCCGCTATAGTGCGGCCATGAAGTCGTTTTTTCCTCCCGCCGCCGCACGTCTCGAAGTGCTGGGCGCGGCTGCCGCCGTGCCGCAGGACCGCGAAGGCCAGCCGCTCTATCTTGCGCCCGTGGAAGCGGGCTTCCCTTCCCCCGCCGATGATTATCAGGACCGCAAGCTGGACCTGCACGAGTACTGCGTGCGCAATGAGGCCGCCACCTTCTTCGTGCGCGCGCATGGCGAGTCCATGATCAACGCGGGCATACACGACGGCGACCTGCTGGTGGTGGACCGCTCCCTGCAGGCCGGACACAATCGGGTGGTCATCGCCGCGCTGGACGGCGAGCTCACGGTCAAGCGTCTGGTGCGGCGGCAGGGGAGGGTCTACCTCATGCCGGAGAATCCCGACTATCCGCCCTTCGACATCACGGAGCGGGAGCATGTGCATATCTGGGGCGTGGTGAGCTATGTCATCCACAAGCTCTGAAGTCAGGGCGGGCCTGTCCCGCACGTCCGCGCCGCTCTGGGCGCTGGTGGACTGCAACAATTTCTATGCCTCCTGCGAGCGCCTTTTCCGGCCTGACCTCGCCGGCAAGCCCGTGGTGGTGCTGTCCAATAACGACGGCTGCATCGTGGCCCGCTCGCCGGAAGCCAAGGCCCTCGGCATCCCTATGGGCGCGCCGGAATACCAGTGGCGGGCCTTCCTGCAACAGCACGGGGTGGCGGTCTTTTCCTCAAATTACGCTCTGTACGGCGATATGTCCGCGCGCATCATGCGCATCCTGGAGCAGCATTGCCCGCAGGTGGAGCAATATTCCATCGATGAGGCCTTCGTGCGGCTGGACGGCGCGCTGGCGGCGCAGGCGGCGGAGGTCGTCCGTCAGCTGCGGGAGCGCGTCGTGCGCTGGACGGGCATCAGCGTTTCCGTAGGCGTGGCCCGTACGCGCACGCTGGCCAAGCTGGCCAACCATCTCGGCAAGAAGCGCGCCGACGGGCTGGCTTTCCTCGGCAGTGCGGCGGATTTCGCGCTGGAGGCGGAAGACGCGCCGCTGCTGTTCCGCACGGATGACGTGCTTGCCCAGCTGCCTGTGGCCGAGGTCTGGGGCATCGGACGGCGGCAGGCGCGCACGCTCTGGGCGGCGGGCATCACCACGGCGGCGGCGCTGCGGGATGCGGACGACCAATGGCTGCGCCGCGCCCTGACCGTGACGGGCTGGCGCACCGCGCTGGAGCTGCGCGGTCTGCCCTGCATCGCCGTGGAGAATGCCCCTCTGCCGCGCCATACGCTGGTGTCCTCCCGTTCCTTTGCCCGTCCGGTAACGGAGCTTGCCGCCCTGCGGGAGGCCGTCGCCTGCTTCACGGGACGCGCGGCGGAGCGGCTGCGCCGGGCCGGGCTGGTCGCCGGGGGCATCGCCGTCCATATCCGCACGTCCCGGCACGCCGGGGAGGGCGTCCCCTGCCATGCGGCGGACATCTCCCTGCCCCTGCCGGACGCCACGTCCGACACGTTGCCCCTGCTGCGGGCCGCCCGTGCCGGATTGGAACAGCTTTTCCGTCCGGGACTTGCCTACGCCAAGGCGGGCGTCATGCTCTACGCGCTGGAAGCGGCGGACAGACGGCAGGGCAGTCTCCTGAGCACGGCATCCCCGGCGGAGGACAGGCGGCGGCAGGCGCTCATGCGGGCGCTGGACGCCATCAATGGCAAATTCGGCCGGGAATCCATCTTTTTCGGCGCGCAGGGACTGGGAGAGGCGGACTGGCACATGCGGCAGGCGCACCGTTCGCCGCGTCTGACCACCCGCTGGAACGAATTGCCGCAGGTGCGTTGCTGAGCTGCGTCTGCGCGAAGGAGCAGGGTCATGGCCGTTGGCTGGGCTGGCGACAATGCCGTACAGGATCAGATCCAGGATTCCCTCAATGACGAGATAGCGCGGGCGCGGGCCGCCTTGCCGCGCGGAGAGAGCGCGCTCTGCTGCGACCTTTGCGGCGAACCCATCCCGCAGGCCCGGCGCGAGGCCCTGCCCGGCGTGCGCCTGTGCCGCGACTGTCAGGAAGAAGCCGACAGCGAGCGGCAGGTGGTGCAGCTCTACAACCGCAAGGGCAGCAAGGACAGTCAATTGCGCTGAGCGCGGTCAGGC
>DGYFI06202__coassemble_364_pt1 | contig 55780 bp, 45 predicted proteins | sample DGYFI06202__metabat2_high_PE_036 | metagenome-assembled genome bin DGYFI06202
AATCCGCTCTAGGGTCGGCGCTTATCCTGGAAGTGCTGCACGTCCCTGGCATAGGAGAGCATGAAATCTCCCAAATAAAATCGGTAGTCGAACGGGAGACCATGCCGCTTGTGGAAAGCCCGTATGGCCAGCAGATCTTCCTGCGTCGTGACCCGTTCCACCCAGTCCAGCCATGCCTTTGACGGCGCTCTGCGTTTCAGGTCATTTCGCTCTTTTTCAGAAAGCTGCGACCAATAGGGAAGGAATATGTGGTCAGACCAGAATTCTTCCAAGCCCTGCGTGCACCTGAAAATGTCCGGGTCTTTATGGGGAAACAGCTCCCACGGTGCAAAAGGGTCAGGGATGTTTTCGATCTCATGGACAGGGAGGGGGTGCGGCCGTTTCCGGGCAAACAGTTTTTCAACGAGAGCGCGGATGCTGTCCTTTATTGTCATAAATGGGCTCCCTGAACGTTATCCCGCATCGCGATTCCCTGAAAAACCGACTAAGGCGTCGTCGATACCCCCACGCCCCAAACGCCGGACCTTCTCCTCCACCAGTCCGTCAGCGGTCGCCGCCCGGATGGCGGACAGCGGCCGCGCCCCGTCAGGAAAGTTCCTTCCCGCCGGCGGCCAGTTCCCTCACCGATGTAGCGCGCATGTCTTCGCCGTCGAAGATCTCGCAGGCGACATCCGGGCCCTGCTCGGCCAGCCGCCGCAGCAGGGGGGCGTCCATCATGTCCGGCGGCAGTTGCCGCAGAGCCCATGCGGCCATGCCCCGGCAGATGACGTCAGGGTCTTCCAGTCCCCGGCGCAACCACGGGCGAGCCCATTCCGCCAGCGCGGGACGGACCTGCGCCAGCCTGCCTATCCCCCAGAAGCAGGAACGGCGCAACACGTCGTGATCGCAATAATTATCGTCCTTTTCCAGTTCGATGACGTAGGAGATGAGGACGCGGTGGAAGTCCCTGGCCGCCAGTTCCGACGCGCAGCAGGCTTCCGCGAAGGCTTCGGGGATGCCCCAGCCGATATTGCCGGACTCCTCGTTCATATGCCACATGAGGCGGCGCATGATGTTGCGCACGGCTTCGGGCTGCTCGCGCTCCAGTCCGGCCACGACGGCCCCCAGGGCCACGGCGGCCCGGTGCCGCAGGCATGGCGACAGCAGCAGGAAGGAGAGCAGCGGCCCCACGGCGGAAAGGCCCTCTCCGGCGACTTCGGGCAGATGGGCGCGCCAGTCCGGCGCTTCGAGCAGCTGACGAAAACGAGTCTTGGCGTGACGCATACGGGACATGGCTTTTCCTCCTTAAGGCGTTTTCACCCATACGACCTGCAAATACTTTCAATGAATAAAACAAACTACACATGTTCCGCTTGCCTTCAGAGGTGGGGATGCCTCGTGTCCCTGACTCTTCCCCCCAAGCAGGCAGCGAATCGTATCAACAGGCCTTAGAGCTTGCAGAAGAACGTCACCCAGAACGGCACGCTGAAATCAAGGATCATGGCGTGCACGATGGAGACGAACACCCATTGCTGCCCGGCGCAGCGGGTGATGATGGGCAGCGTGGTGTCCATCGTGGAGGCCCCGCCGCAGGAGATGGGCGCCAGCGGACTGATCCAGCGGACGAGCAGCGGTGCGAACAGCAGCGTGATGAGCTCGCGCATGATGTTGGCCATGAGGGCCACGGTACCGAGTTCCGCCCCCTTGTACTGGGTAATGAAGACCGAGGACAGGGAATAGTAGGCGAAGCCCGCGCCCACGGCAAGGCATTCACTCACGCTGTAGACCATGAAGAGGCTCACCAGGGCCGAACCCGCAAAGGTGCCGGCGGCGGTCGCCAGCGGCAGCAGCAGCACACGCGGCCGCAGGGTGCGCAGGATCTCCCCCAGACGCCGGTCATAACCGATGGAAAAGCCCACCAGCAGCATGAGCACATAGAGGACATAGACCGTGGCCTCATGCCCCAGCAGATACTCCGGGACCCAGCCCAGCCAGGCGCAGAGCGCGCCCAGGATGAAACAGCAGATGATGCCGAGACTACCGCCCATGCGGATGCACCTCCTCAGCGGATCGGCCGGACGCCTCCGGCGGGACGGGCGCGTCCTCAAAAGCGGTGGCCATGCCCGAGGCGTCGGCGGCGCTACCGGCGCGCTCTCCGGACATGGCGGCGTGCGCATGGCGGCCCGCCTGCGCTCCGGGGAAGAAGCGGCGGACGAGGAGGACGGCAAGCATGCTCCCTCCCACGCCCGCCAGCGTGAGCGCCAGGGCCCGCCCGCCAAGCAGCGGCAGATTGCCCATGAGGACGGGATCCCCCCCTACGGCCACGCCGAGCACGAAGAGCAGGAGCAGGATGGTGGGCGTGATGGCACGCGGCACCTGCGCCAGCCAGGCGACTTTGCGCAGGCACAGGCCGAGCGCGATGCCCACCAGCATGAGACTAATGGGGATGAACATGACTACCTCGGAAGAAAGGATTGCAGGGCGTTTTGCAGAAAGGCCAGCATCTGGTCGTAACGGGCCGCATCGTCACGCATGAGGTCCACATCGCGCAGGATCCAGACGCGACGCCCGCGGAAGACGCGGTGGCTCAACGGTTCGAGCTTGCCGGGCAGAGCGGCGGCACGGGCGGCAGCGGAACCCATGAGGATGACGCCCCGAGCCTTGAGCGCCTGGAGCCCGGACCAGAATATGCCGGCATCGGCCCGCAGCTCGCCGCCGGCATCCGGCAGGCAGACGGGCCAGAAGGTATGCGTCCCCTGCGGATGGCCGAGATCCTGGAGGAGACGCCGGAAAAACAGGCCGCGCTCGGCCTTGCCGGGTTGGCCGCCGTCGCAGAGGTCGCTGCCCAGGGTCCAGTAGGTCCAGGCCACCAGCCCCGGCCGGGTGCGGGCAAGGCGTTCCTGCCAGGGCGCAGGCCAGAGGGCGGGCGCAAGAGGCCGCCATTCCGCTTCCGCGCGGGCGGCATCCGCCGCGCCGCCGGACGGCGGCAAGGGAGCTTCCCGTCTTGCCTCGGCGGTAGGCGGCCCTTCTGACGAGCGGACGGGCGGACGGCCGGACGGCCGGACAGGCGGCCGGTTCGCGGACGCGGCAGCGGGACGGTACGCTTCGCGGGACGGAGCGGATACGCCGGCTTGAGGCGCGGGGGAGCGCTGGTCCCCCAAACGGGGGGGACGGGCCTCCCCTGCCGCCGGTTCCGCCGTGAGGGAGAGCTCCGGCGGCAGATCCACGGGCGACAACAGGTAGCGCAGGCCCAGCCGCTGCCACGGGGCGGCCAGCGGGCTTACAGACGCAAAAGCCATGAGAGCAGCTCCCAGGCCACATCGGCCTTGGCCTGTTGCGGCCAGATCTCCCCGTGCCCGCTCCTGTCCGTGACGGCCATGCTGTTGGTCGGGCTGCCGAAGCCGCTTCCCTCGCCATTGATGCGGTTGCCCGCCAGCAGGTCGGCGTCCTTGCGGGCGCGCTTGGCGCGGGCCAGCGCCATGAGCGCCTCCATGTCCGGCGCGGTCTCGGCGGCGAAGCCCAATGTCTTCTGGCCGGGCCGCCGCCGGGCGGCAAGGGTGGCGAGGATGTCGGGATTGGCCTGGAAGCGGATGCTGAAACCGTCCTGCGCGCCTTCTTTCTTGAATTTTTCCGGCCCGAACGGTTCGGGCGAGAAATCGGCTACCGCCGCCGTGAAGCAGCCCATATCCATCTCCGGCCAAACGTCCGCCGCCGCCGCGAACATGTCGCGCGCCGTAAGCACGTCCAGACGGCGGATCTCCGGCGGCAGCGCCGGACAGCCGGGCCCGCAGACGGCGGTCACTTCCGCGCCGCGCAGCCAGGCGGCAAGAGCCAGCGCGCCGCCCATCCGGCCGCTGGAAGGGTTGCTCCAGTAGCGGACGCCGTCCCACGGCTCGCGCGTGGGGCCGAGCGTCACCAGCACCCGCCGTCCGGCCATGTCCTGGGGCGACAGGGCCCGCAGAGTATGCCAGAAAAGCTGTTCCACCGGCGCAAGACGGCCCTGCCCCTCATCGCCGCAGGCGGCACGCCCGCAGTCCGGCAGGATCAGCCGCGCGCCGCGCTCCCGCAGCAGGGCCACATTGGCCTGGGTGGCCGGATGCCGCCACATGCGCGGATTCATGGCCGGGGCCAGCAGCAGCGGTCCCTCGAAAGCCAGCGCCTGCGCCGACAGCATGTCCGAGGCCGCGCCCTGCGCCAGCCGGGACAGGGCGTCCGCGCTGGCAGGGGCCACCAGCATGGCCTGGGCGTGCTGGCCCGGCTCCAGATGGGCAAAGGGGTCCTCGCCGGGGGCGAACATCTCCCCGTAGACCGGCATGGCCCCCAGCGCCTCGAAGAGCAGCGGCGTCACGAACTGCCGCGCGCCCGCGCTCAACGTCACGGAGACGTGGACATCCAGCAGGCGCAGCGCCCGCAGCACGTCGGTCATACGGTAGCAGGCCACTGAACCGCAAATGCCCAGATGCAGCCTTTTCCCGGCGAACCGGCGGCTTTGGCTGAAAAGGCAGTCCAGACTCACAGTTCGCGCTCCTGCAGACCGCCGGAAGACGGCGCGCCCCAGCTCTCGGAGGTGCCCACCGGCGGCGCATCGGCGGCGGGCGTCCCGAAGCCGTCCTCGCTGCCGCCGCTCTCGCCGCCCGCGGAGCTGCCGCCGCCCGGCAGACTGAGCATGCTGCCGTCCGGCAGACGGTTGCCCGCGCAGATGGTCACCACGGTCTGCACCGCCTGCGATTCCACCACGACGACGGCCATGCGTTCCCCATTCTCATACACATAGACGCCCTTGCTCGCGCGGCTCTGCTGGAGGCGCAGCTGCCAGCCCGCCGACTGCAGGCTGTTGAACAGGCCCTGCGCGGCCGCCGCGGAGGTCACCTGCCCGAAGGCCACTTCCACGCCCTCGCCGCCGCTGACGCGTGAGTGATCGCTGGAGAGCGCCATGCCCGCGGGGAAGGAGACGCCCAGCAACTGACTTTGCCGGGTGTTCTCGCCGGGGCCGAAAGGATTGTCGATGCCCAGGGAAGCGCAGCCCCCGGTCAGGGCAAGCAGGGCACAAAGGCTCAAGGTGACAAAAAGACGCGGCATGGCTATACTCCTGCGGATGGTGCTCGTTCCCTCCGGGGAACAGCTGGAAACGATAGCCTCTCGCGTCCCCGCTGACAAGACCGCAGCGGCGGCCCGCCCGACTTCCTCGGAGATCACACATGCCCCAGCCTGTTTTTCCGCCCGTGACCGAACAAGACTTCCTGCTCGAATCCTACCGCTTCGACCTGCCGCAGGAGCAGATAGCCCAGTTCCCGCCGGAGACGCGCGGCGCTTCGCGCCTGCTCGTCATGCCGCGCCGGGGAGAGCTCGTCCTTGAGGACCATGCCTTTACGGATCTGCCTGATCTGCTGCCCGAGGGCGCGCTGCTGGTGGCCAACAACTCGCGGGTGCTCCAGGCGCGCCTGCTGGGCACGCGCGGTACGGGCGGCAAGGTGGAGTTCCTGCTGCTGACGCCCCTGCCGCTGGTCATGGAGAACGCCCATCGCCGCAAGGATGCCGAAAACGGCTGGAGCGCCGAGGTCAGCGGCCTCGTGCGCTGCGGCGGCAGCATCAGGGACGGGGAGAGCGTGAGCTTCGGCGCGGGCATCACGGTAACGGTGCTGGAATCCGGCCCCTTCGGGCAACGCCGGGTGCGGCTGGATTGGGAGGGCGACCTTGCGGCGGCCTTTGCGGCCACGGGGCACATCCCCCTGCCGCCCTACATCAAGCGCAGCGACGACAAGGAAGACCTGAGCCGCTACCAGACGGTCTATGCGCGGGAGGACAAGCTCGGTTCCGTGGCCGCCCCCACGGCCGGCCTGCATTTCACGGAAGACCTGCGGCAGCGCCTTGCCGCACGGGGCTTCGGCTGGGCCGAGGTGACGCTCTATGTGGGCTACGGCACCTTCAGCCCCATACGCTGCGAGGATGTGCGCCACCACCGCATGCACCGGGAATACATCGAAGTGCCGGAAAGCACGGTGGAGTCCATCCGCACGGCACAGGCCGAGAAACGGCCCGTCATCGCCGTGGGCACCACGAGCGTCCGGGCCCTGGAAGGCGCGGCGGAGGTCTGCGGCGGGCTCCAGCCCTTTACCGGCTGGACGGACGTTTTCCTCTACCCCGGCCGCCGCTTCCGGGTGGTGGACGGCATGGTGACCAATTTCCACCTGCCGGAGTCCTCGCTGCTGCTGCTCGTCTCCGCCTTTGCCGGACGCGAGCGCATGCTTGCCGCCTACACGGAAGCCGTCCGCCGGGGCTATCGTTTCTTCTCCTACGGGGACGCCATGTTCATCCGTCCCGGCATCTAGGGCCTGTTAACACTATTTGCTGTTTGTTTGGGGGGAAGGGGAACCCCTCCGCCAGCCCGAGAAGGGTTCCCCTTCCCCCCAAGCCCCCCATCCCTTCCCCAGCGCGCTTTTACCAGGGAAGAGTCAGAGACACGAACACCCTCGCCCCAAAGGCAAGCGGGGCGTGTAGAGAGCATTTATTTTATCCGCTGAAATTATTTGTAAAATCTGTGTCAACGCGCCCTAGAATATTTTTAGGTTGAAACGTCTCGCGTTTCAAACCATACGGCCTGACATTTCGCAGAAAAAACGCGGTTTTTCCGCTTGGTTTCAGCCGGGCGGCGCGGGCTCAGAAATCCAGGGAGAAGCGCATGCCCATGCCCACGGCGGAATCCGGTTCCTCGCTGCGGGCAAAATGGCCGCCGTGCTCCTTGTCCTTGACCGTGATCTCCGGTCCCACGGAGATGCTGAGGTCGTCGCTGCGCACGTCGCCGAAGGCGCGCAGGGTATGCCGCGAATTGCCGATGGAGAGGATCTCGTCCGGCTTGCCGGGCGCGGCGGGCGTCTGCGGCCGCCAGACGGAATCGTCCGTATCCAGGCTCATGCCCAGACCGCCCCGGCGGCGGCGTTCCTCATCTTTTTTCTGACGTTCCGCCTCCCGCCTGAGGGAGGCCTCGATGCTGGCGGTATTGCCCACGGCCGGAGCTTTCTGACCGCCGCCCGTGGCACGATGGTGCAGGGTCTCCCCTTCCACGCCATTTTTCCAGAGCGCATCCTCACGGGTGGCGGACTGCCCGAAGGCCCAGGACTCGCCGTGCAGGGAAGCCTTTTTCTTCTTGGCGCGGCGCTTTTGCGGCTGTTTCCGGCTCGTCTGCGCGGCATGCGCCACCCCGCAGGCCGACAAGACCGACAGCGTCCCCGCAGGCCCCGCGCCGCCGGAGGGGCCTGGCGCAAGGAGCAGCAGACACAGGGAAAGGAAGAACAAACAGACGCGCATGCCTTTTAGGTACACGCAAGCCCGCCGCCCTGTCAAAGAGAGGCCCCGGCCGGACGGAGCGACCGGCCATGCCGCCCGCGGCGGGGATATGAAAAAAATGTCTCCGTCCGGCTTGACAAGTCCGCGGGGAGAGGCGTACCAAGGTCGAAACGATGGAGTTTTTCATGTCCCGCATCACCCTTGCCACCGCTTCCAACTACGCCGCCGCCGGCTTTTATAGCTGGTACTTTTTTGCGTACTTTACCGAAGCCTGTGGCCGGGGTCGTTGCTGACATCCATCCGTCAACCGAACCCTCAGGGCCGCAGGCATACCGCCGGCGGCCCTTTTTTATGCCGCCGCGGCCCGGAACCGCATCCGCAAAGGAGAACCACCATGTACCTTGGCAAGAAAGTCCGTCTGGAACGCATCATCAATCGTGACAATGGCCGCACCATCATCGTCCCCATGGATCACGGCGTCACCATCGGCGCTGTGGACGGCCTTGTGGACATGCGCGAGACCGTCAACGACATGGCCATCGGCGGCGCGGACGCCGTGCTCATGCACAAGGGGCTCGTGCGCTGCTCCCACCGCAGCGCCGGTAAGGACATCGGCCTCATCGTCCATCTTTCCGCCTCCACCGCCCTGTCCCCCATGGGCAACACCAAGACCCTCGTGGGCACGGTGGAAGAAGGCATCAAGCACGGCGCGGACTGCGTCTCCGTGCATGTGAACCTCGGCGATCCCAATGAACGCCTCATGCTGGCCGACCTCGGCAAGGTGGCCGAAGCCTGCGACAACTGGCATATGCCGCTGCTGGCCATGGTCTACGCCCGCGGCCCGCAGGTGCCCAACAGCTACGACCCGAAGGTGGTGGCCCATTGCGCCCGCGTGGGCGTGGAACTGGGCGCGGACATCGTCAAGGTGCCCTACACCGGCGACATCGAAAGCTTCTCCGACGTGGTCAGCTCCTGCTGCGTGCCCGTGGTCATCGCCGGCGGCGAGCTCATGGACTCCACCCGCCAGCTGCTCCAGATGGTGCATGACTCCGTGAAGGCCGGCGGCGCGGGGGTCTCCATCGGCCGCAACGTCTTCCAGCATCCCCGCCGCATCGAGCTCGTCCGCGCCATGCGCGCCATCGTGCACGACAATGCCGACGTGGATCACGCGCTGGCCATCGTGGGAGAATAGCATGGCCAGGGTGTATTTTCGCTGTGAGCCCTTCGACAAAGGCGCGGTGACGCTGGCGCTGGAGTCGGGGGTGGACGGGGTCATCGTGCCCCGTGAACATGTGGAGGCTGTCGCGGGCCTGTCCCGCTGCCCGGTCTGGGCGGCGGAAGACACGCCCGCCGTGGCCCTGACGGTCAAGGCCGACGAGGAGGCCGTGCTGGAGCGCCTGCGCGCCGGGGAACGGGTGACGCTGGCCCGCGGCTGGGAGGTCATCCCCGTGGAGAACCTGCTGGCCCAGAGCGACAACGTGCTGGCCGAGGCCGGCGATCTGGAGGAGGCCCGTCTGGCGGCGGGCATCCTCGAACGCGGGGTGGAAGGCATCGTCGTCCTGCCGGAGGCCGTGGGCGAGCTCAAGGCCATCGTGGCGCAGTGCAAGCTCTCGCAGGGACGCGAAGAATTGCAGGAGGCCGTCATCACCCGCGTGGAGCCCGTGGGCCTGGGGCATCGCGTCTGCGCGGACACCCTTTCCCTGCTCAAGCGCGGTCAGGGCATGCTGGTGGGCAATTCCAGCGCCTTCACCTTCCTTGTGCATGCGGAAACGGAACATAACGAGTATGTGGCGGCCCGGCCTTTCCGGGTCAATGCCGGGGCGGTGCATGCCTATGCCCGCCTGCCCCATGACAAGACCTGCTACCTCGGCGAGCTGGCCGCCGGACAGGAAGTGCTCATCGTGGGCGCGGACGGACAGACCACCGTGGCCACGCTGGGCCGGGTCAAGATCGAAGTGCGGCCCATGCTGCTCATCGAGGCCGAAGTGCGCGGCCCGCAGGGCACGCAGCGCGGCGCGGTCTTTCTGCAGAATGCCGAGACCATCCGTCTCACGGCCCCGGACGGCACCCCGCTCAGCGTGGTGGGCCTGAAGCCGGGGGATGTCGTCCTCTGCCGCACCGACGAGGCCGGACGCCATTTCGGCATGCGCATCAAGGAAGAGATCAGGGAGGTCTAGCATGTCTGATTCCTCTGCGCCGTCCGCCGGAGCATCCGCCGGCCGTCTGGCCGAGATCCGCGCCCGCATCGAGGAGGTGGACAGCCGCCTGCTGCCCCTGCTCAACGAGCGGGCCGCCCTCAGCCTCGAAGTGGGACGGATCAAGGCCCACGATCCCGGCATCATCTTCAAGCCCCTGCGTGAGCGCGAAGTGCTGGACAATCTGGCCCGGCAGAACACGGGCCCGCTGCCCGACGGCCACCTGCGCGCCATCTGGAGCGAGATCCTGTCCTCCTCGCGCGCGCTGCAACGCCCGCAGCATGTGGCCTACCTCGGCCCGGAAGGCACCTTCTCCTATTTTGCGGGCGTGGAATATCTGGGGCACTCGGCCATCTTCCATCCCTGCAACGATCTGGCGCAGGTCTTTGAAGAAGTGGCCGGGGGGCAGTGCGAGCTGGGCGTCGTGCCGCTGGAGAACTCCCTTCAGGGCACCGTGGGCGTGAGCTTCGATCTTTTCCTGAGCCACGACGTGCACATCCAGGCCGAACTCTTCTCGCGCATCTCCCATTGCCTGCTGAGCAACGCGGCCTCTCTGGCCGAGGTGCGCACCGTCTACTCCCATCCGCAGCCGCTGGCCCAGTGCGGCGGCTGGCTGCGGGCGCACCTGCCCAATGCCGCTCTGGTGCCTGTGGAATCCACGGCTGCCGCGGCCCGGCGGGCGCAGGGCGAGCCCGGCGCGGCGGCCATCGGCAACGGCCGTCTGGCCGATCTGGCCGGACTGGCCATCCTCGCCCGCCGCATCGAGGATCAGGCGGGCAACTGGACGCGCTTCGTCATCATCGGGCCGCAGGCCGCCCGCGCCCAGCTGGGCGGGGCCATGCGCACCCCGGTGCCGGGCCATACCGGCGCGGACAAGACCTCCCTGCTCTTCACCCTGCCGGACAAGGCCGGGGCCCTCTCCGCCGTGCTGGATCTGCTGGCCCGCTACCGCATCAACATGCGCAAGCTGGAATCCCGGCCCTTGCGCGGCCAGTGCTGGAAGTACGTCTTCTTCGCGGACGTGGAGAGCGATCTGGAAGCGCCGCAGTACGCGGAGCTGCTCGAAAAGCTGCACGAGGTCTGCACAAGTTTCCGCATCCTCGGCTGCTACCCCACCGGCCCCCAGCTGGACCGGCCGGAAAACAACAAGGAAGACGACCATGCGTAACGTCACGGCGCCGGCCTCCAAGTCCCTCTCTCACCGCTATTGCATCGCGGCGGCCCTGGCCTGCGGCGAATCCTCGCTGGAACATGTGCTGGAAAGCCGCGATCTCCAGCAGACGCGCGCCATCCTCATGGGCGCGGGCGCGCGCTTCGAAGTGGTGGGGCACAGCGGCCCCGCTTCGGCGCAATGGCTGGTCACGGGCACACGGCGTCCGCAGGGCGGCGGCAATGCCGCCCACGCCCTGTCCTGCGACGTGCACGAATCCGGCACCACCTGCCGTCTGCTCACGGCGGTGCTCGCCGCCGGGCAGGGCTGGTTCCGCATCCACGGGGCCGAACGCATGCACGAGCGCCCCATCGGCGAGCTGACGGAAGCCCTTTCCCTGCTCGGCGCGGAGATCCGCCATGAAGGTCGGCCGGACTGCCCGCCGCTGCTGCTGCACGCCGCCGGCCTGCATCCCGACCAGGTACAGGGCGGCCTCACTCTGGGCATGGACGCCTCCAGCCAGTATTTTTCCGGGCTGCTGCTGGCCGCGCCGCTCTGTCCCTCGCCGCTGACCATCACCCTGGGCGGGAGCAAGGCCGTCTCCTGGCCCTATGTGGGCCTGACCCTGCAATGTCTGGAAGACTTCGGCCGGCAGTTCACCGTGGAGACCCGCCCCGCCCCCGACGGCGCATGGCAGGCCCTGCCCGGCCGGGCCTGGCGGGAGCTGCGGCGGGCCGTCCCGGGCTGCCTGCGCATCACGGTGCAGCCCGGCGTCTACCGTCCCGGACGGCATGTCATCGAGGGCGACTGGTCAGGCGCTTCCTACCTGCTGGCCGCCGGGGCCGTGGGGCGTCATCCCGTCCGCGTGGAAGGCCTGCGCCGGGATTCCCTGCAGGGGGACCGCGCCATGCTGGACATCCTGCGGCGCATGGGCGCGCGTGTGGAAGCGGACGAGAGCGGCGTGACCGTCTACCCTTCCGCCCTGCACGGCGTGCAGCTCGACATGGGCGACTGCCCCGACCTCGTGCCCACGGTGGCCGTGCTGGCGGGCTTCGCCCAGGGCTCCACGCGCATCAGCAACGTGGCCCATCTGCGCCTCAAGGAATCCGACCGCCTGCGCGCCCCGGCCGAAGAGCTGCGCAAGACCGGCGTCATGGTGGACGAGCTCTCCGACGGGCTGCTCATCCACGGGCTGGCCGGACGCAGTTTTGGGCTCAAGGCTCCCGTGCTGCCGGACGAAGTGGCGCTCTGCACCCATAACGACCACCGCATGGCCATGTCCCTTGCCCTGCTGTCCCTGCGGGACACCACCATCAACATGCGGGAACGGCTGGACAATCCCGCCGTGGTGGACAAATCCTTCCCCGATTTCTGGCAGTGCTGGGAGCAGATCCGATGAAGGGCAGGATCGTTCTGGTGGGCAGCCGCGGCCGCATGGGCGACATGCTGCTGCGGCGCGCCCGCGCGGCCGGTCTGGACGTGACGCCGCTGGACATCAGCGAGGACCAGCCCGCGGCGGAGGCCTTCGGCGTGGCCGTCCCCGGCAGGGGGACGGCGCTCTTTGCCCCTGACGCCGTGGCCGCCGCCTGCCGGGGGGCCGAGCTGGTCCTGCTCTGCGTGCCGGCCGCCGCCCTGAAAGAGACGGCGGCGCTGCTCAGCCCGCATCTGCCGCCCTCGGCCGTGCTGTCGGACATCGTCAGCGTCAAGGAACAGCCCATGCGCCAGATGTGCGAAGTCTGGCCCCACGCCGTGGTGGGCACGCATCCGCTCTTCGGGCCGCGCCCCGCCGAGGGCGAGGAACTGCCCGTGGCCGTCACCCCGGCCGCCGACACGCCCGACGAGGCCGTCCGCAAGGTGGAAGACTTCTTCGCCGCGCTGGGCTGCCGCTGCTTCCGCACCACGGCGCAGGCGCACGACCGGGCCATGGCCCGCGTGCAGAACATGAACTTCATCACCACGCTGGCCTACTTCGCCCTGCTGGCCGGGGACGAGGAACTGCTGCCGTACATCACGCCGTCCTTCCGGCGGCGGCAGGCGGCGGCCCGCAAGATGCTCACTGAGGACGGGGCCATGTTCTGCGCCCTCTTCGAGGCCAATCCCTACAGCCACGAGGCCGTCCGCCAGTACCGACAGATGCTCAACGTGGCCGCGGGCGGCGACATCGACCTGCTCTGCCGCCGGGCCCGCTGGTGGTGGCGCGAAGAGGAAGGGACGCCGGACGGCGCGGGATGCGCACGGCAAGACTGATCCCACTTGCCTGATGAAGAACGTTTCCCCTTCCCCCCAAACAACGTATTGTCTGAACAGGCCCCGGACGTGCCCGGCGGGGGAGGCGTGAGGCGGCTTGAGATTGACGCGGAACAGGCGTATCATATTGCACTTTCCGGTTGCAGGAGGCTCGCATGACGTACGCTTTTCCGCTCATCGCCCTTGCCGGGACGGCAGGCGGCCTGTTGTTCCACTGGCTGCACGTGCCGGGCGGGCCCATGTTCGGGGCCGTGCTGGCCGTGCTGGCCGTCAAGCTGCTGGGACAAGTCATGACCGCGACGCCCGTGACCTTCCAGCTGGCGGCGCAGATCGCCATCGGCATCTTTGTGGGGAACATGCTGACCCGGGAGGGCCTGCTGGAGATCCGCAAGATGGCCGGGCTCATGTTCGGTTCCACCCTGCTCCTCGTGCTGGCGGGCTGCCTTGGGGCCTGGTTCGTCTCCCGTCAGGCGGGCATGGACGCGGCGAGCTCCGTGCTGGCCACCAGCCCCGGCGGCCTCCAGGCCGTGGTGGGCATGGCCGTGGACATGGGCGACAACGCCCCGGCGGTGATGGCCTTCCATATCGTGCGCCTGTACACGGTCATCATCCTTGCGCCGCTGCTCAGCTGGCTGCTGCACCATTTTCTGTCGCGCTGAGGATGGCCGGGACGCCGCCCCGGCGGCGTGCCCCCTCTCTCGTGCATAACGATTCTTACCCAGGAACGAGCGCATGTTCGGCAAGCAGTCCGACCCCAGCAGAACGGAAGAAGCCACCCCCAAGCGCAAGCGCAAGCAGCGCCAGGAAGGCAACGTCCCCAAGTCGCAGGAGCTTGGCAAGGTCGTGAGCATCGTGGGGGGCCTCATCATCCTCAATCTGTGGATCGGCCCCATGTCGGACAAGATCAAGCTCATCTTCCGGCAGTTCCTCCAGGGCGCCGCCACCTTCAACGTCACCGAAGAAACCGTTTACGCCCTCTTTTTCTCCCTGAGCATCGACATCGCCTATCTGCTCCTGCCCGTGCTGCTCTTTCTGGCCTTTCTGAGCTTCCTGGCCCAGCGCCTGCAGGTGGGCAAGCTCTGGACCTTCAAGGTCTTCAAGTTCAAATTTGAGCGCTTCAACATCCTGCGCGGGCTCAAGCAGTGCTTCTTTTCGCCGCAGACCGTGCTGCGGGCCCTGAAAAGCCTGGTCTTCGCCCTCATCCTGGGCATCATCCCCGGCTTCATCCTCTGGTCGGAATACCTCAACTTCCTGCCCATGTACTACGCCACCCCGGAAGGCGTAGCCGTCTATATGATGGAAACGGCCCTCAAGGTCGTCAAGTATTCCATGATCCCGCTCATCGCCATCGCCATCTTCGACGTCTGGCAGTCCCGCTACGCCTACAACGAGAGCCTCAAGATGACCAAGGACGAAGTGAAGGACGAACGCAAGCAGTCCGAAGGCGACCCGGTCATCAAGAACAAGCAGAAGCAGAAGATGATGGAAGTCATGGCCCGGCGCATGCTGGCCGACGTGCCCAAGGCCGACGTGGTGGTCACCAACCCGACCCATATCGCCGTGGCCCTGAGCTACGATCCCGCCAAGGCCCCCGCGCCGGTGGTGCTGGCCAAGGGGGTGAACCGCCTGGCCGAAAAGATCAAGGAAGTCGCCCGCGAGAATCGCGTCCCCATCCGAGAGAATGTCCCTTTGGCACGAGCTTTGTATAAGTCGGTTGAGGTGGGGGAGATGATCCCCGAAGATTTGTACAAGGCGGTGGCCGCGGTGCTGGCGAGCATCTGGCGGCTGAAGCCCAGAAACCGCTGACGGCGGGCGTTTGCGTCCGTCGTCCCCCGTGCGGGAGCCGGGGCGGACGGGCGGAATTGAGGTGTCAGAAAAATGGCGTCAGTCAGTCTTCCCAAACTTGATTACGGTCGCTTTGCCAAACAGGGTGACGTCATGCTCGGCGTGGGCGTGGTGGTCATCCTCTTTGTCATGCTGGTACCCCTGCCGACATTCTTTCTGGACATCATGCTCTGCGTGAGCATCTCCGTCTCGCTGCTCATCCTCATGACCACCATGTTCATGACCTCCCCGCTGGAGTTCACCATCTTCCCCTCGCTCCTGCTGGTGACGACACTGCTCCGGCTGGCGCTCAACGTGGCCTCCACCCGTCTCATCCTGCTCAACGGGGACATGGGCGTGGAAGCCGCCGGTGAAGTGATCCGCTCCTTCGGCGAGTTCGTGGTCGGCGGCAGTTACGTGGTCGGCGGCGTCATCTTCATGATCCTGTTCATCCTCAACAAGGTCGTCATCACCTCCGGTACCACCCGTATCGCGGAAGTGGCGGCCCGCTTCACCCTTGACGCCATGCCCGGCAAGCAGATGGCCATCGAAGCCGACCTCAACGCCGGTCTCATCGGCGAAGAGGAAGCCACCGAACGCCGCAACGCCCTGCGCAAGGAAGCCGACTTCTACGGCGCCATGGACGGTGCTTGTAAATTCGTGTCCGGGGACGTGAACGCCGGCATGCTCATCACGCTGGTGAACTTCATCGGCGGCATCATCATCGGCGTCGTGCAGAAGGACATGGACTGGAACACGGCCCTCTCCACCTATTCCCTGCTGACCATCGGTGACGGTCTGGTCTCCACCATCCCGTCCATCGTCGTGTCCACCGGCACGGGCCTGCTGGTCTCGCGCGCGGCCTCCGAAGCCAAGATGGGCGAAGAATTCCTGGCCCAGCTCACCTTCAACAGCCGCGCCCTCAAGCTCGTCTCCTGCGTGCTGGTGGTCTTTGCGCTGGTGCCGGGCCTGCCGACCCTGCCCTTCCTCATCCTTGCCGGTCTCGTCTACATCGCCGCTCGCGTCACGGCCCGCAACGAAGAAGACGCCCAGGAAGCCGAAGGCGGCGCCAAGGGCAAGGGCAAGAGCAAGGGCAAGAGCCCCACGGCGGACACGCCGGAAGAAGTGCAGGCCCTGCTGCCCCTGGATACCCTGGAGCTGGAAGTGGGCTACGGCCTCATCCCGCTGGTGGACGAGGAGCAGAGCGGCAACCTGCTCTCCCGTATCCGCTCCATCCGCCGGCAGTTCGCTCTGGACATGGGCGTGGTCATCCCGTCCCTGCACCTGCGTGACAATCTCCAGCTCAAGCCCGGCCAGTATGCCCTGCTCATCAAGGGCAATCAGGTGGCCACGGCGGAGATCCTGGTGGATCACTTCCTGGCCATGGATCCGGGTAACGTGAACACGCAGATCCGCGGCATCGAGACGCGCGAACCGGCCTTCAACCTGCCTGCGCTCTGGATCCCCGACAGCCAGCGCGAAGAAGCCATGATGGCCGGCTATACGGTGGTCGATCCGGCAACGGTCATCGCCACCCATCTGACGGAAGTCTTCAAGCGCCATCTGGCCGAGTTCCTGGACCGTCAGGCCGTGCAGGGCCTGCTGGATACCGTGGGCAAGACGGCGCCCAAGGCCGTGGAGGATCTGGTGCCGGGCACCCTGCCGCTGGGCACGGTGCAGAAGGTCCTGCAGACCCTCGTGCGCGAAAACGTCAGCATCCGCGACATGCTCACCATCGTGGAGACCCTGGGCGACTACGGCGGCGGCGTGAAGAATCCCGACGTGCTGGCCGAATACGTGCGCGAACGGCTTTCCCGCTCCATCGTGCGCTCCTATCTGGACAGCCAGGGGACCCTGCCCGTGCTGACCCTCACCGGCCAGACGGAACGCATGCTGCAGGAAGCCATCCGGCAGGCGGACAACGGGACGACCTTCCTTGCGCTCAACCCGGCAACGGCGCAGCGCCTCATCCAGCACATCAATGCGGCGGTGGAGAATGCCGTCAATACCGACGGCCAGCCCGTCGTCCTGACGAGCCCGCCCGTGCGTCCGCATCTCGCCCAGCTGGTCACGCGCTTCCTGCCGGCGGTGCCGGTCATCTCCCAGGCGGAGATCCCGCCGGACATCCGCCTGCAGAGCGTGGGCACCGTGGGCGCGGAATAAGACGGCGGCTCCCGCCGTCCCGACGGGGAGGTCTTGCCGTACGAAAAAAGACGCACGGCAGCCGGGCCTCCCCCAAGGGGAAACCGTCCCCGCGTCAGGAGTCTGACAGGGGAGGGAAAGGACAAGGGTCTAGACATTTCAGGCACAAGACTCTATGTCTTTCTGGTTGTGCCTTCGACCACTTCCGGATACGCAGGTCCTCCTGTCCGCTGACAGGCAGGCGGCTGTCCGGCCTATCCTCCCCGCATCGCGCCGGACGGCGGCTGCGGCAGGAGGTCAGAGCGGCCATACGGGCCACCATATCGCCGGGGGGAGACGGCGGTGTGCTCGTCTGGGGGGCGAAGCGCCTCATGGAGGCTTTCGGGGCAGGGGTTTTATGCGAAGCCCGTAGCGGGCAAGATGCTTCTTAAGGAATGCGTGCATGCAAGTAAGAACATTCACGGGTGCCAGCTCACAGGAAATTCTGGCCCGCATCAAGGCGGAAATGGGCCCTGAAGCTGTCATCATCGGCAATCGCACCTTCAAGAAAAACGGGGAGATATGCCACGAGATCACGGCGGGGATCGACCGTAATCCAGTCAGCGCGCAGCAGCCCGTGGGAACGTTGCCGGGCGGCGGCATGCCCAGCGGCTGGAGCGACTGGCACAAGGACTGGCTTCAGATCAAGGAGCAGATCTTTGCCCTGATGAAACCCGCCATCCAGATGGACCGCCTGACCCCGCGGCAGCGGGTGGCCCTGGAATACCTCCAGCGCGAAGGCATCTCCGATGCGGTGGCGGTGGATCTGTACAAGCACCTGCTGGCCCAGCCCGGCAGCTCGGTACTGGAATGCCTGTGCGGCATGGTCCCGGTGCAGGGCTGGGGATCGGGCAGTTGGCCGCAGCGCTGGCACATCATGGCCGGCCCCTTCGGCGCCGGCAAGACCACCACGGCCCTGCGCTATGCCCTGCAATGGCGGCAGCGTGAGCCGGAAGCCCGCATCGCCTTCATCAATGCCGACTGCCTGCGCGGCAACGGCCGCCTGGTGCTCCGCCACTGGGCCGAACTCTCGGATTTCCTCTACCTGGAAGCCTCGGACGCCGCCAGCATGGAAAAGGCGCTGCGCGCCAGTCGTGAGGCGGCCCTGGTCTTCATCGATGCGCCGGGCGTGGGCCGCAACGGCACGCTGGGCGAATGGCGGGCCGGCATGGGCCTCACCAAGCTGAAGTGCGCCACGCATCTGGTGCTGACCCCCCTGCTCTCCGGCGTGCAGATGGACCATTTTCTGGAACGCTACCGCACCGAAGGTCCGGCCAGCATCATCTGGACGCATCTGGATGAAGCCGCCAGCTATGGCAGCCTCGTCAATGTGGCCTGCGCCACCGGGCTGCCCGTCTCCGGCCTTTCCTACGGTTCCGAGCTCAAGGAAAGCCTTGCGCCCGCGACCGAGCCGCTGATCTGGCGGCTGATCTTCAAACGGCAACTCCCCGGCGAGCCCGCCGGCGCAACATCTATCCCCCAGCCTGGAGTATAAGCATGAGCGGCGATTTCCCTCTCGTATTTTCCGTAACATCCGGCAAGGGCGGAGTGGGCAAAACCAACCTCTCCGTCAATCTGGCCCTGTGTCTTGCGCGGAAGAACAAAAAAGTCGTCCTCATAGATGCTGACCTTGGCCTGGCCAACGTGGACGTGCTCCTGGGGCTCACGCCGGCCAAGAACCTCTTCCATCTTTTCCATGAAGGGGCGAGCCTCAAGGAGATCCTCTTCCCCACGCCGTACGGCTTCTCCATCCTGCCAGCCTCGTCGGGCGTGAGCGACATGCTCACCCTTTCCAGCGGCCAGAAGCTCGAACTCCTCGAAGCGGTGGACGAACTCGAGGACAATGTGGATTACCTCATCGTCGACACCGGCGCGGGCATCAACGACAACGTGCTCTACTTCAACCTGGCCGTGCAGGAACGCCTCGTGATGCTGACGCCCGAACCCACCTCCCTCACCGATGCCTACGCCCTGATCAAGGTGCTCAAGCTCACGCACGGGGTGGAGCACTTCAAAGTCTGCGTCAACATGGTCCCGGACATGAAAATGGCCAAGGAGATCTTTGCCCGTCTGCACCAGGCCTGCGACACCTTCCTGAGCGGCGTCTCGCTGGACTTCGCCGGCTTCATCCCGCGCGATCCGGCCATGCGCAAGTCGGTGCTGGCGCAGAAGCCCCTGTGCGAGACCCAGCCGGAGAGCCCCGCCGCCAAGGCCATCGACCAGCTGGCGGACACCATCAGTCAGTGGGAAGTGGCCCGGCAGCTTGACGGCAACATCAAGTTCTTCTGGAAAAAGCTGCTGTTCTGCTGAGAGGAGAGCGGACAGAGCCGCAGCATGAGTTGAAGCGCCGAAGGCAGAGAATGGGCATGCATACCGTGACGGCACGAACAGAAGAGACCGCCCCCTGGGAGGCGCTTGAGACCGGCGCCACCGCCTGGGAAGACTTCTCCCCGGCGGAGCAGGAAGCCGTCGTGCGGCATTATGCGCCCAAGATCCGCTTTCTGGCCCTGCGTCTCAAGGTCAAGCTGCCGCGGAGCGTGGAGCTGAACGAGATGATCAGCTCCGGCACGCTGGGGCTTATGGAAGCTCTGGGGAAATTCCGCCCGCAGCTGGGCATACGCTTTGAGACCTACGCCGAGACCCGCATACGGGGAGCCATGCTGGACGAACTGCGCCGTCTTGACTGGTTTCCCCGTTCGCTCCGGCAGCGCATCCGCGTGCTGGACGAAGCCATGCGGAAGGTGGAGTTCGAGGAAGGACGGCAGGCGACCGAAGAGGAACTGCACGAGATGACCGGCCTTGAGCTGCGCGATGTGCGGCAGGGCCTCGAAGCTTTGCAGAACCAGCTCTGGCTTTCGCTGGACGCCATCCAGGACACGGTTTCCGGCGAGGGGGGAGAAAACGGCGGACAGCCTTTTTCCTCTACGGCGCATCAGGAGATGATCGAGCGCATAGCCCCCCTCATTGACCGTTTGACACCTAGGGAAAAGCTGGTATTGTCACTCTATTACACGGATGAACTCAACATGCGGGAAACGGCCGAAGTCATGGGCATAACGGAAGGGCGCGTCTCGCAGTTGCATTCCCAGGCCCTCAACCGGTTGCGCAAGGAATTTCTCAATCAGTATGGGGACAGCCCTCTGCCGTAGTCCGGCATCGGGGCCTGCGATTGCGCGGTCATTTTGTTTAGTTTGCCGCCCACCGGCGGAATCAAGGGAGGAGATGCTCATGTCGTATGATACCAATATGCGCGTTCTCATCGTGGACGACTTTTCCACCATGCGCCGCATCGTTCGCAATATCCTGCGCCAGATCGGCTTCAACAACGTTGTGGAGGCCGACGACGGCACCACGGCGTGGGATGTGCTCAACCGCGAAAAAATCGATTTTATCGTTTCTGACTGGAACATGCCCCAGATGACCGGCATCGACCTGCTGCGCAAGGTCCGCTCCAGCGAGCAGTTCGCCGACATCCCGTTCCTGATGGTCACTGCCGAAGCCCAGCAGGAGAACATCATCGAAGCGGTGCAGGCCAAGGTGTCCAACTACATCGTCAAGCCCTTCACCGCCGATACCATGAAACAGAAGATCGACAAGATCTTTCAGTAGGCCCATCGCTCTGGCCTGCATGTTTTGGTGGCAGCGGCGGGCCCTGTCCTGTCGTTGCCCTTTTTTTGCCGCACGTCTCCCTCTGCATGAGGGAGACGGCTGCATGGTCCGTACTGGTGTCCGGAGGAAGTCGTGGCGGACGACAAGGTAAAGGAAAAGGACGACATCCAGGTCGAAGTTGCGTCGCCGGCGTCAGCGTCAGCCGGAGGCAAGGTCGAGCTGGACCTCGATGATGCGCCTTTCCTGCGTGAGCCGGAGGAAAAGCCTCTGCCCCCCGTGGAACGGCGGTCATCAGCCCCCGCTCCGGTGGTGAAGGAAGCCCCCAAAAGCAAGAAAAAGCTCATCATCAGCGGCATCGGCCTGTTCGTCGTGCTGGCGGCAACGGCTGTCTGGTGGTTTTTCTTCCGGGTGCCGCCGCCAGTGGTGGAGCCGCCCAAGCCTGAGGTCATCGTGGTCAAACCGCCGCAAGCCGCCCCCATGGAGCAGGACTTCATCTTCGAACTGGAACCCTTCTGGGTCCCGGTAAAGGATGAGCAGGGCAACACCAACTTCCTCGTCTGCCGTTTTTCCACCATCGCCAAGACGGAGACGGTCAACAAAGAGATCGAGAAGCAGCTCATGACGGTACGTGACGCCATGTATTATTACCTGCGCAACAAATCTCTGGATTTCCTGCTGGCTGCCGCCAACAGGGATACCATCAAGAAAGACCTCACGTCCGTGGTGAACAGCTACCTGACCCTTGGACAGATCGAGGATGTCCTGATGGAGAGTTATCTGGGGCATTGATGCCGGATAACGCCCGGCAGTCACGCGGAGGAAACCTTGACACGAGGGATGAATGGAGAGAGCGCCTGAAGGTTGCACATACGCCACCTGCGGCCTGTGAGAACGGATACCGCAGCGCAGCCCGCCCGCACGGCAGGAGTTCGCCCGGCGAACACAGCCAATCCCTGCCATGACGGACGGCCACGGCCGGCAGGCCGCGTAGCCTGAGCGCATCATTGTTTATTCCGAGAAAGGGACGGAAGCCTGTCCGGGAGGGGAACCGGTGAGCATCCAATCCACCATGGCCGTGCTGTATGCCCAGACGGGGCTTGCCGCGCCGTTGGTTTCGGCAACGACCAACGCGCCGCAGGCCGCTCTGGCCATGTCGCAGGCGCTTGCCACGGAAATGGCAAAGCAGCAGATGCAGCAGGTCGAAAAGAGTGAACCCAAGAGCGAGGGCAGCGCCATCAATACTGATGCCCGCGACCAGGGACAGCAGGGCGCACAGTTCGGCAGCCGCAGACGGCGCAGGCCGCCATTTGTGCCGCAAGAGGAAGAAGAACCCCGCCCCTCCGGCTCGCCGCTGGTGGGAAACCTTCTGAACGTACGCGTATGAACGACTATCTCCAACTCGGACTCATCATTCTCTTCTCCATCATGGAACTGCTCATCCTGAGCGGCGTCCTCTTCTTTTACCTGCGGCTGCGCAATTCCGAACGGCTGCTCAATACCTTACAGGGCAACCAGGAAGCCCTGCTGGCCCGCATTGAGATGAACGCGCGCCTGGAAAAGGAGATCGTGGCGACCTTTGCCCAGCGTCAGGCCGAGCTGCGCAGTCTTGACGAAAAGCTCGAGCAGCGCGCACAGGACCTGCGCCGCCTGCTCGATCAGGCCGAAGGCATCACGCGCTCGCCGCAGTTCCTGCGCGAACTCATCCTCAACGGACAGCGCAAGGGCCTTTCCGCCAAGCAGATAGCCCGTAATGCCGGCCTCAGCGTGGACGAGGTCGAGCTGATCATGAGCCAGAATTCCTGATCCCCCTACCCAACCCCCATTCGGAGTCATCATGGAGCCGTTCGAAGCTGCGGGCTGGTTGTCGCTGCTGCCCCCCATCATCGCCATCACCCTGGCCCTGCTGACCAAGGAAGTCATCTCCTCGCTCTTCCTGGGCATCCTCAGCGGGACCATCATCCACACCATCGGCACCGGTACCGGTCCGCTGCTGGTCAAACCCGTGGAAACGGCTTTTGCCGTCATGGTCAGCAAGCTGGACTTCAACATCATCCTCTTCTGCACCCTGCTGGGGGCGCTGGTCTACGTCATCGCCATGGCCGGCGGCACGCGGGCCTACGGCAAATGGGCCACCCGCCACATCAAGAGCCGTCGCTCGGCCATGCTCTCCACCACCGGCCTTGGGGTCTTCATCTTCATCGACGACTATTTCAACTGCCTCACCGTGGGCACGGTCATGCGTCCCGTCACGGACAGCTTCCGCATCTCCCGCGCCAAGCTGGCCTACATCATCGACGCCACCGCCGCCCCCATCTGCATCATCGCCCCCATCTCCAGCTGGGCGGCAGCAGTGGGCAGCAACCTCAAGGCCACCGGCGCTTTTGAGAGCGACTTCGCGGCCTTCGTCTCCACCATCCCCTACAACTTCTATGCCCTCCTTTCCCTGGTCATGGTCGTCATGGTCTGCATGGGCCGCTTCGACTTCGGCCCCATGCGCAAGGCCGAGGAGCAGGCCCTCAAGGGCGATGTGGGCGCGAGCGGCGAAGAGAGCGAAGAATCCCGCCGCCAGCCCGAAGTGACCGGCAAGGGCCATCTGGCCGACATGCTCGTGCCCATCGGCAGCCTCATCATCTTTGCCGTGCTGGCCCTGCTCTACAACGGCGGCTACTGGGGCGAAGATCCGCAGTACCACACCATGGCCGCGGCCTTCGGCAACTGCACGGCGGCCAAGGCGCTCGTGCTGGCCTCCTTCGGCGCTATGGTGGTGGCCTTCATCCAGTTCGTGGCCTTGGGACGCATGTCCCTCAAGACCTTCATGGACGGGGCCACGCAGGGCATGAAGGCCATGATGCCCGCCAACATCATCCTCGTGCTGGCCTGGACCATCTCCGGCGTCTGTCAGAACCTGCTGCAAACGCCCGCTTACGTCCGCACCCTCGTGGAGGCCGACGGCGGCATGACCGGCGGCCTGCTGCCGGCCATCATCTTCGTGCTGGCGGGCTTCCTCAGCTTCTCCACCGGGACGGCCTGGGGCACCTTCGGCATCCTCATCCCCATCGTCGTGCCGGTGGCCCAGCAGGTGGACCCCAGCCTGGTGCTCGTCTGCCTGTCCGCGACCCTGGCCGGCAGCGTGTTCGGGGACCACTGCTCCCCCATTTCCGACACCACCATCCTTTCCAGCGCCGGCGCGGCCTGCACGCACATCGAGCATGTGTCCACGCAGATGCCCTATGCCTGCATCGTGGCGGCCAGCAGTCTGGTGGGCTATGTGGTGGCAGGCTTTACCGGGGGGTCGCTGCCCGCCAGTCTCGGCGTCGCGCTCGTCGTGATGATCGCCGCCATGCTCGTGCTGCGGAGCCGCAGCGACAAGGCAGCGGCCTGAGGCCCTCCACTACGATGAACGAACTTACCGCATCCCGTCCGTGCCGCAGCGCGGGCGGGATGCGGCGCATTTTCCGGCATCCCGCTCCGTCCGGACCGGCAGCCGCCCGCCTGGCCGGTGGGGAATCTTTCCCTGAGGGCGCCTGGCGGCAGCTTGCCAAGCGGGATTGATGCGGATAAAAAAGAGTTTTCCGGCTTCACCTATGGTTGTCGCGCCTTCATGTGCCCGCAGGGCCCGGCAGGCCACCGGCAACCGCATCCCCGCAAGGTAGGTACAGGACATGGCCCACAAGGGACCGCATATCTCCATATCGCCCGATTATGTCGTCAACCGTATTCTGCGCATCAATATCAGCGACTTTGAAGAGTGGCCGGAATCCGTGCGCCATCTGGCCATCGCCATTGCCGAAGAACTCTTTCTGGTAGCCTACAATCCCTTCATCGACGCCGATACGGTGCGGGCCAGCGTCCGCGAGCGCTTCGAGCGCGAGGCGCTGGCGCTGGCGCATTATTATGCCACCGCCATCAGCGAAGGCATCACCATGTTCTGGTCCGCCTACGAGGCGGAAGCGGATTTCCGCCAGCGTCTGGTGGAGACCCTGCGCGGCATGCTGCCCGCCGAATGCGTGCTGACCCATCCGGCGGCCCTGGTGGAGACCGCCACCGACGCCACGGACCTGCGCATGGAACTGCCCCTGCTGGTGGTGGAGCCGGACAATACCGAGCAGGTGGCCGCTCTGGTCAAGCTGGCCAATGACATGAAATTCGCCCTCATCCCGCGCGGCGGCGGTTCCGGCGCAACGGGCGGGGCCGTGCCCGCGCGGCGGCGTACGGTCATCGTCAGCCTTGCGCGGCTGACGCATATCGGCCCCATCGACCTTGAGGCCATGACGGTCACCTGTCAGGCCGGGGCCAACACGCAAGCCGTCATCACCGCTGTGGACGAGAAAGGCGCGCTCTTTTCGGTGGACCCGGCCTCCAAGCAGGCCTCGTCCATCGGCGGCAACGTCTCGGAGAATGCCGGTGGCCCCATGGCCTTCGAATACGGCACCACCCTGGACAATCTGCTCTGGTGGCGCATGGTCACGCCCACGGGCGAAATCATCACCGTGGAGCGGGAGAACCATCCCCGCCACAAGATCCTGCCGGAAGAGACCGCCGTCTTCGTGGTCAAGGACGTGAGCGGCGGCGTGCGCAACGTGGTGCACCTGCGCGGCGACGAGATCCGCCTGCCCGGTCTCGGCAAGGACGTGACCAACAAGGCGCTGGGCGGCCTGCCCGGCATGCAGAAGGAAGGCGTGGACGGCATCATCACCGAAGCCTGCTTCATCCTGCATCCCAAGCCGCGCTACAAGCGCGTCATGGTGCTGGAATTCTTCGGGCGTTCCATGCATCCGGCGGCCGTGGTGGTGCGCGAGCTCGTGAGCCTGCGCAACCGCATCCGTGAAGAAGGCGACTACGCGCATCTTTCCGCGCTGGAAGAATTCAACGCCAAATACGTGCAGGCCATCGACTACAAGCGCAAGTCCCGCAAGTTCAGCGACCTACCCATCTCCGTCATCATCCTCCAGGTGGACGGCGACGACCCCTACCTGCTGGACAAGTGCGTGGGCGACATCGTGTCCGTGGTGGAAGAGCAGGAGAACGTGGACATCATCGTGGCGCAGGACGACAAGGAAGCCGAGCGCTTCTGGGAAGACCGCCACCGCCTCTCCGCCATCGCCAAGCGCACGTCCGGCTTCAAGCTCAATGAGGACGTGGTCATCCCCATGGACCGCATCCCGGACTTCGCCCTCTTCCTTGAGCAGCTCAACCTGGAATGCACCGCGCAGGCCTACCGCTACGCGCTCCAGGAAGTGGGCCGCCTGCCCGGCTTCCCCATGGAGGAAAAGGAATTCAACCGCGAATTCTCCTTTGCCTCCAAGGTGGCCACGGGCGATGTCAGCGCCTCGGAGCTGTCGGATACCGAGCTCTGGGGGCGGGCGCAGGCCTACATGGACAGCCTGCTGGAGAAATATCCCCATCTGACCCGCAAGCTCAACAAGATACGCGACTACATGGATGCCGGACGCATCGTGGTGGCCAGCCACATGCACGCCGGGGACGGCAACTGCCACGTCAACATCCCGGTCAACTCCAATGACCATCACATGCTGGAAGAAGCCGAGGAGACGGCCGCCCGCGTCATGGCCGAATGTCAGGAGATGGGCGGCGAGGTCTCCGGCGAACACGGCATAGGCATCACCAAGATCGCCTTTTTCGGCAAGGAGAAGATGGAGGCCCTGCGGGCCTTCAAGGAGCGTGTCGACCCGCGCGACATCATGAACCCGGCCAAGCTCGTGCACCGCGAGCTGCCCGTGCGCCCCTTCACCTTCTCCTTCAATCACCTCATCCGCGACATCAACGACAGCGGCCTGCCGGACAAGGAGAAGCTCACCGACCTGCTGGCCGCCGTGCAGGTGTGCACGCGCTGCGGCAAGTGCAAGCACGTCTGCCCCATGAACTACCCCGAACGCAGCATGCAGTACCATCCCCGCAACAAGAACATGGTGCTCGGCATGCTCATCGAGGCGGTCTATTATTCGCAGGTCAACAAGGGCAGCATCGACGACGAGCTCTTGCGCTGGCTGCGCGATCTGGTGGAACACTGCACGGCCTGCGGACGCTGCCGCGCCAACTGCCCGGTCAAGATCCCCTCCGGCGATGTGGCCCTTTCCCTGCGGACCCTGCTGGAGCATGAGGACGCCGGCGGCCATCCTCTCAAGAAAAAGGCGCTGGAGTGGCTCGTGCAGGACGTGGAGAACCGGGTGCCCAAGGCCGCCAAGATGGCCTCGCTGGGCCAGAAGATGCAGAACCGGCTCCTGGGCTTCATCCCCGAGGTCTGGAAACGGCGCATGCAGAGCCCGCTCTTTTCCGGCCGCGGCCCCAAGGTCGGCTATACCAATCTCTACGAGGCGCTGCGCCTGCACCGGGGCTCCGTCTTCTCGCCCTCCGAGGTGGCGCAGGGCACGCCGTGCGTCATCTATTTCCCGGGCTGCGGCGGCGGGCTGTTCTATGACCGCATCGGCCTTTCGAGCATCATGCTGCTGCTGCGGGCCGGCTTTGCCGTGGCCGTGCCGCCGCGTCATCTCTGCTGCGGCTATCCGCTGCTGGCCGCGGGCATGGATACGGCCTTCGAGGACAACCTTTCCCACAACCGGCAGTACCTGTCGGCCATGATCCGCAATCTGGGCAAGCAGGGCTTCGAGGTGGCCCACCTGGTCACCTCCTGCGGCACCTGCCTTGACGGTCTGGAGCGCATCGGTCTTACGGAACAGTTCACGGGCCTGGGACAGCGGGACGTCCTCCAGCTCGTCCTGCCGCTGCTCAAGAAAGAGCAGCTGGAGCACCCCCTGCCCCCCGGCACAAGCCTCATCTATCACGCTTCCTGCCACAGCGAATGGGCCGGCATCCCGGCCGCCAAGGGGCAAAAGCAGATCGTGGCCGCCCTGTCCAACTACTCCGGCGCCAAGGTGCTGCTCAATGGCGGCTGCTGCGGCGAATCCGGCATGGGGGCCCTCACCTCGCCGCAGATCTACAATCTGCTGCGTTCGCGCAAGCAGATCAGCCTGCAACGCACCTTTGCCGAGATCGACGGCCCTGAGGCCCAGGCAGGCAAGAGCGGCACGCTGCCCCCTGTGCTGGTGGGCTGCCCCTCCTGCAAGATCGGCATCGGCCGCTGCCTCATCAACCTGCATGACAAGCGCCCGGTGCTGCACGTGGCCGAATGGGTGGCCGGCATGATGGACGGCGAAGACAGACGGCAAAGCTTCCGGCGGCGCGTCAACGAGACGCGGGGCGACGTGCGTGTGGTGAAAGGCTAGGTAGCGTCATGCGTGGTCCGGCGGTGCTCTTGCGCCCGGAGGAACTGTACAGGCCCTCGCGCCTGTGCTGCCTGCTGGCGCTCGTGATCATGCTGCCCTTTTTCTGGGGCTTTGCCTTCGTCTTCCCGCAGGGGGAAGACTTCGAGTACATGAGCCGGGCCATGTGCTTCCTGGACCTGCCGGGCGGCCTCTACGAGATGGGCCGGCAATGGCTGTACAGCGGGGGACGCTACGGGCTGCACTTCCTGCAGACCTTTCTGGGCCGCGCGCCGGAGTCCCTGCTGCTCAACGGGGCCATCTGCCTGCTCTCGCTGTCCGTCTACGGACTGGCCGTCTACGGGCTGGCCCGGCTGGCCGCACCGGCCATCCCGCACCGGCTGGGGCTTTTCTGTGGCCTGCTTACCATGCTGGGGCTGTGCGCCTGCCACCCGCAGGCCCATCAGTTCTATAATCTGACCCAGAACCTTTCCCTGGTCCTGCCGGGCGGCCTCTGGCTCTGCCTCCTGCTGACCATCTGCCGCCTCTGGCTGGCGGACCCCTTTGCCCGCAAGCGGCGCAGCCGGCAGGCCATGCTGGTGGCCTTTCTCACCGTCGGTCTGGGAGAGATGTCCGCCCATGCCGCCCTGACCCTGGCTCTGGGGGCCTGGCTGCTGGCCGCGCTGCACCGGCACCCTGCGCGCCGCGAACTGCTGCATGTCCTGCTGGTCACGGCCGTGTGCACGCTTATCGTCTTCATCTCGCCCGGCCGCTGGGCCACGCAGGCCGCCCAACCTCTGCCGGAAGTCTGGCAGGACTTCCAGCGGGATTGGTGGCGCGGGCTTGCCGGGCTCCGCTTCCCCCTGTGGGCCGTGCCCGTCCTGACGCTGGCGCTCCTGCTGCCTCATGCGCAGGGGGAAGGCCGCATCGGTGGACAGCCCCTTTCGCCGGACATCCCCCCGCTGCGGCCGGGCTGGCTGACGGTGCTCGCCCTCACGGGTTTTCTGCTCGTCTCCCTGAGCATGACGGCCCTGCACGCGGCAGGCGACGCCTTCAGTCTGGCGGATGAACGTCTTTCCGCCGTCCTGGCCGTCTACGGCGCGGCCACGCTGACGCTCGCCCTCTACCCGTGGCTGGGCCGCTGGAACCTGCGGCTGCTGCAATGCGGCGGCCGTCTCGGCCTGCTGTTGACCGCCGTCCTCCTTGTCCTCTGTCTTGGGCCCAACTGGCGGGCCGCCGCGGAACATGCCGCCGCGGGCGACTGGGTCATCAGCGGCGACAACATCCAGGACCGCTATAACTGGCTCTGGGATCTGGGCCGCGCCTACACGCCGCTGGATGCCCCCATGCGCCTCGGTCTGGCCGGACTGTACAACTACCCCGGCAGTCCCCGCCTGACGGCGGACCCCAACCTGCCGCAGGTCGCCGTGCGCGCCCTGTCGGAAACGGCCGCGCCCGTCCTGACGGGCGAAAGCCTGCGCCATTCCCCGCAGCACTGGCCCAACCCCTGGGTGGCCTGGTTCTTTGGACTGGGCAGCGTACGCATGGCCTATGCGCACTGGCAGGAGGAATGGACAGATCCGCTGCGGCAGTTCGCCCGCGGGGAGATCACGGCGGTTCGGGCGGGGTCGCCGCTCGTCCTGCGCGTACCCGACCCGCTGCGTCAAAGGGGGCTGGACAATGCCTGGCTTGCCGCCAGCCCGGCGGACCCCAATGCCACGTTCTCGCAGGTCTGGCTGGTGCTGGACAGCGCCACGCCCCTCCCGGCGGACGTCGCCTTCTCTCTGGAGATCTGGCGGCTCAATCCCATAGACGCCCGGCGCATGCTCCCCATACCGTCACAGATCGTGCTGGCGCGGGAACTGCTGGCGCAGGCCCCGAAGGAACGCGCCACGCAGGGCTTGTGGCTGCGTCTGGCCGCCAGCCGCATGCCGCTGGTACGCGCCCTGCTTGATGGGGATACCGGCCGCGTCGTCTATGCGGTCCCCCTCGGCATGGCCCCGCAGCACATGGACAGACTGCCGGGCGTCATCATCTCGCTTGACGGACAGACCTATGCCCTGCCCGGCGATCCGGCCGCCCTGCAGTATCCCTAAGCCTGTTAACACTATTCGTTACTTGTTTGGGGGGAAGGGGAACCCCTCGCTATGCTGTCGATGCCCGTAAGGCTCCTGCGTCGCCTAACGGGCACGGCCCTCTGGGCCGCCCGTCGGGTCGCTGCCGGCGCGAGAGGGGTTCCCCTTCCCCCCAAGCCCCCCCATCCCTTCCCCAGCGCGCTTTTATCGGGGAAAAGCAGGGGGGCGCACCGCCTTTCAGGGGATGCGGAGCACATTGGGGTTGTTTATCGTATTTGCTGAAATAATGAGTAAAATCTGTGCTGACAGGCCCTAAAAAGACATATCCGTCTCACGCCTGCACAGGCACGAAAAAAGCGGGCCCTGCCGGAGCAGGACCCGCTTTTGGAGTTCATTCTCTTATCAGCGTCTAAGAGGCCGGACGCGCGGCAGCCGGCACGGCTTCCGGCGTCTTCTGGCCGACGGTACGCTGCGCTTCCACCAGCTCGTCGGTGTCCACCAGCACAGGGCCGGGCGTCACGCCGGGATCCTGCCAGCCGCCGCCCAGCGCCATGCACATGCTCACCACCGCATAGAGGCGGTCACGCAGGGCATTGGCCAGCGAAAGCTCGGCATTGAACAACTGGCGTTCGGCATCCAGCACGGTCAGGTAATCGGAATAGCCGTTGTCGTACTGCAGGCGGGCGATGTCCACCGCCCGGCGCAGGCTCTTCACCTGGGTCTGATAGCTCTCCACGATGGCGTTGGCCTCACGCTGCGCCACATAGGCGGAGCGGATGTCGGAGAAGGCCTGGCCCACCGTCTTGCGGTACGTCGCGATGGCGGCCTTCTTCTGGGCCTCGGCATCCTTGAGGTTGTACCAGTTGGCCCCGAAGTCCAGCAGCGGCACGCTGGCCGTAGCGCCGTAGTTCCACGTCCCGGACGGATTGGTGAACAGGTGGCCGAAGGAGGCGCTCAGGGTGCCCAGCGCCCCGGTGAGGGAGATGGACGGGAAGAACTGGGCACGGGCTACGCCGATATTGGCGTTGTAGGCCATGACCAGGAATTCCGCGGCCCGCACGTCGGGACGGCGCATGAGCAGTTCGGAAGGCAGCCCTTCGGGCAGCACGGGCGGCGAGGGCATGCTCTCGATGCTGCGGCCGCGCTGGATGGTGCCGTCCATGATCTCACGCGGCGAGCGGCCCAGCAGCAGGGCAAGGCCGGCTTCCGCGGAGTCCACGGCCACCATGGCGCTGTGCAGCTGCGAGCGGGCCGTCTCCACTTCGGCACGGGCGCGCTGCCAGTCCAGCTCGGTGATGTCGCCCTGCTGGTAACGGCTCGTGTAGATGCCGAAGGATTCCTCGCGGCTCTTGAGCGTGCGGTTGGCCGTGGCAAGCTGCATGTCCAGCGCCAGCAGCGCAAAGTAGCTCTGGGCCGTCTGCCCGGCTATGGACAGGCGCAGGGCCTCGTGACTGAGCAGGGTGTTCATGAGCACGTCCGTCAGCATGGTCCGCTGGTTGCGGTACTTGCCCCAGAAGTCCAGCTCCCAGGCGGCGCTGAGCGAACCCTGATAGGTCGTATACGAACGGTCGGCCAGCTTGCTGTAGTTGGCGCTGCGCTCGGACATGCTCTGCGCGCCCGCTCCGGCATCGCCCGTCACCAGCGGGAAGAGGGCGGAAGTCGCCACCCCGGCCTGGGCCGCGGCGGATTCGATGCGCGCCATGCCTTCGGCAAGGTCATGACTGTTCTTCAGGGCTTCTTCCACCAGCGCCGTCAGCACCGGATCGTTGAAGCGCTTCCACCAGTCCGTGTACAGAGGCTGGGTCGTCAGATTCACCTTGCGCCACTGACTCGGCATGTCGAAGCTCTCGCGCTCGTATTTGGGAGCCAGCGAGCAGCCCCCCAGCACGAACAGTGCCGTCAGGCACGCGGTCAGCACCCGAAAACGGGGAAACGCGATCATATGTCGTCCTCCTCGAAGCGTCCCTTCCCTTCATTGGGGTCGCGCTTGCCCTGCAGGCGCAGGGAGACCGACATGATGAAGCGGAAGAAGAACGGGATAAACAGGGTGGCAAGGCAGGTGGCGGCCAGCATGCCGCCCACCACGGCGGTGCCGATGGCATGACGGCTGTTGGCGCCCGCGCCGGAGCTGATGGCCAGCGGCACGCAGCCAAGGATGAAGGCCAGCGAGGTCATGACGATGGGGCGGAAGCGCAGGCGGGCGGCGTGCATGGCCGCCACGTCCAGACTGCGCCCGTCGCGCCAGGCCTCGACGGCGAATTCCACGATCAGGATGGCGTTCTTGGCCGCCAGACCCACAAGGGTGACCAGAGCCACCTGGAAGTACACGTCATTGGAGAGATCGCGCAGCCAGGTGGCCACCAGCGCCCCGAAGACGCCGAAGGGCACGGCCGTGAGCACGGCCAGCGGCAGCGACCAGCTCTCGTACTGGGCGGCAAGGATCAGGAAGACCATGACCAGCGCCAGCACGAAGATGATGGTGGTGTCCGCGCTGGCCAGCATTTCCTGCAGGGCGGAGCCCACCCAGCCAAGGGCATAGTTGCTGTCCAGCACTTCGGCCGCCACCTGGTCCATGGCCGCCAGCGCCTGACCGGAGGAATAGCCCGGAGCGGGATCCCCCATGAGGTGGGCCGCCGGGAACACGTTGTAACGCTCCATGGTCTGGGGCGCGGTACGCCGCTCCAGGGTCATAATGGCCGACAGCGGCACCATTTCTCCCTGATTCGTCCGCACGAAAACATCGTGCAGGGATTCGGGCAGCAGGCGGTAGTCGGCCTCGGACTGCATGCGCACCTGGAAGGTGCGGCCGAGGTAGTTGAAGTCATTGATGTACATGGCGCCGAAGGAGGCGTTCATGGCCGTGAAGACGTCGCTGATGCTGATGCCCATGTCCTTGCAGCGGTCGCGGTCCAGATTGGCGTAGAGCTGGGGCGCGCCGGTGGAAAAGAGGCTGCGCAGCGAACCGATGGCCGGATAGCGGCGATTGCCGTTCTCATCCGTGGACATGGCCGCGGTGACGAACTTGTTGGCCATGGCCTCGAGATCCTGGCTCGTGCCGTCGCCGCGCATCTGGATGTAGCATTCAAAGCCGCCCGTGGTGGACATGCCGCTGATGGGCGGCGGCGTGAAGCCGATGGTCACGGCCTCGGGCTGCATCATGGTCACGGCCATGACGCTGGCGCTGATGGCGTCGGCGCTGCTCTCCGGGGTCTTGCGCTCGCTCCAGGGCTTGAGCGTGGCGAAGAAGGTGCCGTAATTGCTCTTGGTGGACATGGAGGTGATGTCCAGCCCGTTGATGGACATGACGGTCTCCACGGCCGGATTCTTGAGCAGCCTGTCGGCGATGAGCCGCGTCACATCCGTCGTGCGGGACTGCACCGCGCCGTCGTCGAGGATGGCCATGCCGAGGATGTAGCCCTGGTCCTCATTGGGAACGAGGCCGCCGGGCACGACCTTGAACAGCCAGACGGTGGCCGCGATCATGATGGCGAAGAGGGCGAAGGCCCGCAGCGCGGAATCCTTGATGAAGCGCACGATGCGCACATATTTGTGCGTGGTCTTGGTGAACAGATAGTTGAAGACCACGAAGGGCCTGGCCGGCTGATGGTCATGGGCATGGGGTTTGAGCAGCAGCGCGCAGAGCGACGGGGTCAGCGTCAGGGCCACGATGCCGGAGAGTACCACGGACACCGAGATGGTGATGGCGAACTGTTTGTACATCTGGCCGGCCAGACCGCCCATGAAGGAGACCGGGATAAACACCGCGCAGAGCACCAGCACGATGGCGATGACCGGGGCCGTCACTTCGCTCATGGCCTTGGCCGTGGCTTCCTTGGGCGGCAGATGCTCCGTGGACATGATGCGTTCCACGTTTTCCAGCACCACGATGGCGTCGTCCACCACGATGCCGATGGCCAGCACCATGCCGAAGAGCGTCAGGGTGTTGATGGTGTAGCCGAGGGCGTACATGCCCGCGAAGGTCCCGATGATGGACACCGGCACGGCGATGCAGGGGATGAGCGTGGCCCGCCAGCTCTGCAGGAAGACATAGACCACGATGAACACGAGGATCATGGCTTCCACAAGGGTATGGATGACTTCGTTGATGGATTCCATGACGAAGTCGTTGGTATCCACGATGACCTTGTAGGCGACGCCGTCGGGGAAGCTCTTCGCCAGCTCTTCGAGACGGGCCGTCACGGCGTCGCCGGTGGAGATGGCGTTGGCGCCCGGCAGGAGGTAGACCCCCATGCCGCGGGCCTTCATGCCGTTCATTTCGGTGCTGACGCTGTAGTCCTTGCCGCCCATCTCGATGCGGGCGACATCCTTGAGGCGCAGCATGGCGCTGTCCTCGCCGGTGCGTACGATGATCTCGCCGAATTCCTCCGGCGTGCTGAAGCGGCCCTTGGTGTCGATCTGCCAGGAAAGCTCGGCATTCTGGGGCAGCGGCGGGTCGCCGAGGCGGCCGGGCGAGAACTGCGAGTTCTGCTCCTGGATGGCGGCGGCGATGTCGCTGACGGACAGGTTGTACTTGGCCAGCTTGTCCGGCTGAATCCAGATGCGCATGGCGTAGTCCATCTGGCCGAACACGGACACGTCGCCCACGCCGGGCACGCGCTTGAGTTCGTCGGCCACGTTCATCTGCATGTAGTTGTGCAGAAAGACTTCGTCGTAGCGCCCGTCGGGCGAGTACAGGGCGATGACCTGCAGCATGGCCGGCGAACGCTTGGTCACGGTCACGCCCTGCAGGCGCACGCTCTCGGGCAGGGTCGTCTGGGCAAGGTTTACCTTGTTGTTGACGTTGACCAGCGCCATGTCCGGGTTGGTTCCCAGCGAAAAGTAGACGTCGACCGAACCGGAGCCGGACCCAGATGAGGCCGTGGACGTCATGTAGAGCATGTTTTCCACGCCGTTGATGTTCACTTCCAGCGGAGCCAGCACGGTGGCGGCGATGGTCTCCGCCGAAGCGCCGGGGTAGTACGCGGACACGTTGACCGTGGGCGGCACAAGGTCGGGATACTGGGCGATGGGCAGGGCCTTCATGGCCAGCGCGCCCACGAGCGTGATGACGATGGAGATGACCGACGAAAGGATCGGCCGTCTCAAAAAGAGATTGGGTTTAGCGGAGGCAGCCATAGCGCATCACCTACTGGGCGGCCTTTTCCGCGTTGTCGTCCTTGCCTGCCCCGTCGTTGCCGGCAGCGGCTTTCTGAGCGCCGTCCTTCTTTCCCTGAGCATTCGGGTCCTGCGGGGTCACGGGCTGGCCGGGACGGGCCTTGATGAGGCCTTCGCTGATGATGACCTCACCGCCCTTGAGGCCGGAGTCCACAAGATACATGTCGCCGATGGTCTCGCTGACCGTCACGGGCACGGACTTCACGATATTGTTCTCATCCAGGGCCAGCACGAAGGAACCCTTCTGCGTGATGAGCAGGGACTTCTGCGGGATGAGGACGGCATCGACCAGCACGTCCCCTTCCATGAAGATGCGCACATACTGACCGGGCATGATGGAACCCGTGGAATTGTCGAAGGTGGCGCGGGCCTTGATGACGCCGGTGGTGGGCTGCACCCGGCTGTCGATGAAGTTGATGACCCCTTCCACCGGGCTCATGCTGCCGTCCAGCAGACGCAGGCGGGCCTTGTAGACGTTGTTCTCCGGGAAACGCAGACGTCCTTCCGCCGCCAGCTGCTGCCGGCGCATGCGCTCCGGCGCGGCGATGGAAAAGTCGATGTACATGGGGTCGGTCTGTTCCACATAGGTGAGCAGGGAGTTGTTGCTCACCAGGTTGCCCGGCGTGTAATTCTCCTTGGAGCTGTAGCCGGAGACCGGCGAGACCACCTGACAGTAGTCCAGATTGATCTTGGCCTCGCGCAGGGCGGCGCGGGCGCTGTCATAGGCGGCGCGGGCGTTGTCGCGGTCCTTCTGGGACACGGCGTTCTTCTCATAAAGGGGACGGATGCGCTGCCATTCGCGGGCGGCGCTGTCGTACTGGGCCTGGGCCTGCTGCACCTGCGCCTCGTACTGGTCGCGTTCGATCTGGAAGAGCAGCTGCCCCTGCTTCACGAAAGCCCCTTCATCATACAGGCGTTTTTCGATGATGCCCTGCACGCGGGCGCGGACTTCAACGGAACGCGAACCGGAAGCCTGCGCCTGGTACTGGGCGGTCCAGGGACGATCCTTGGCCTCCACATGAAAAACGCTTACAAGCGGCCCCTTGCCGCCCTGGCGCGCCTGTTCCTCTTCGCCCTGGCAGGCGGCAAGCTGGACAAGCACGAGAAGGGCAAGCGCCACCGAAAACAGATTACGCGTACGCATTCAAAACTCCATAAGCGGTTTCCCGCTTTTCGCAGTGGTTGCCGCCACAGGCGGGCGGAAATCAGAAGGCATGGCGGCAAGCGGCAGCAAGCCCCTGCGGGGCCGATTCGTTCCTGCCGCGTGCGACCCTGTTTTCCCCGACGGCGGACGCCGTAAACGCATGCCGCATGCCTGTACGAGGGAGAACAAACAGTCGAAAAACATACTTTCGGCGTTTGTGTCAAGAAAGGCGACGGAATCGTCGCCTCTTTTTTACCCTCAAAAAAATGAATTATTTCAATATGTTGAAAAGACGTATGTTTTTCTCGTAACTACTTGTTTTTATTGATGAATATTTTTCAGCCTATCCGTCATGCTCATCCCCGGCATACAGCCCCGAAGCGGCAAGGCGGGTATGCTGGGCGGCAAGGCGAATGAAGACGCACCACCAGATGGCGTTCTTGAGGATCTGGGTACGGTTCCTGCGGCGGGGCGTCATGCTGGGCCGCAGGGCGCTCAGTTCAAGGAAGTGCTCGCCGCCGCTCTCGCTCAGATAGGCGACGCGCAGCTCGATGCGCTGCATCGCGTTCACCTTGTCCGGCGGGTACTGGCTCAGCAGCCGGGACGAAAGGTCCGTGGCCTTGGCGGTGCTGGTGGGCATGTCGGAGCCGCCCTCGTGGATCTCCTGGAGCTGGCCGTCGATGATCATGTCCACGGAAGTCACGTTGCACAGATTGATCTTGCCGCGACCGGCTTCGGCATGCTGCCGCACGACGCGGTAATAGAAGCCGCCCATCTCCTCGGACACGCCGATGACCACCGTGCTCTGATCCGCGCCGGAGTAGACGCCGATCTGGGCCGTCATGCGGGTGTCGTCCGCGATCTCCGACTTGATGGCGGAAATGAGCCGGCGCTGCACCAGCAGACGGCGGCGGGCTTCCATATAGATAAGGGCGATGGCACTCAACAGGAGCAGGACAATAAAGAGCTGGACCACGGGAAACTCCTTCGCAAAAGAAACGAGGGCCGCGGGCCGAAGCCTGCGGCCGGGCGTCCATCAGTCATCGATGCGCAGGCGCTGCAGGGTGCCGGCGCGGGCGGCCAGCAGTTCGGCCACGACGGACACGGCGATCTGCTGCGGCGAATCCGCCCCGATGGGCAGGCCTATGGGGCAGCGCACGCAGGCAAGCTCCGCGTCGGGCACGCCCTCCTTGCGCAGGGCGCCGTACACGCCTTCCTTCTTGGAACGGCTGCCGATCATGCCGATGTAGAAGGCATGGCTTTCCAGCGCCTGCACCAGCACCTCACGGTCAAAGCTGTGTCCGCGCGTCATGATGGCCACATAGTGCCGCCGGCCGATGCCGCAGGCACGGACAAGATTGGCGAAGGCCTGCAACACGAAGCAATGCCGCGCCATGGGGAAGCGCTCCGGCGAGGCGAATTCCGCCCTGTCGTCCACCACGTCCACCACGAAGCCGCAGGCATGCGCCAGCGTGGCCACTTCCAGCGACACATGGCCGCCGCCGCACAGCAGGAGCACCGGCGGCGTGTCCAGCGGTTCCATATAGATGCGGGCCACTGTGGCGTCCACGATCCCGGCCTTGCCCTTGCGCTTGTCCAGCAAGGCGCGGGCCGGGTCCAGCCCGATGATGACATTGGCCGTTTCCGCGGGGATGTCCGGCACGCCGGCCGACCGCCCGTCGGGCAGGGCCTCGGGCTGCCGCTCAAGATAGAGGACGCGCCGCGGCAGGGTCTCGCGGGTGACGTCCACCGACCATATGCCGTCGATGCCCTGATCCAGCGCGCGCTGGGCCTGCCGGAAGAGCGGGGCCTGCGCGGCGGAGAGGCTTTCGCAAAGGACTTCCATGCTGCCGCCGCAGATCATGTCCGTGTCGGCGCTGCCGTCCATGCTGCAACGGTGGCAGGCGGAAAGGCCGCTGGCGAGGCACTGACGGGCCATGTCCAGCGCGGCCGCCTCCAGTGCGCCGCCGCCCACGGTCCCCAGCAGGCCCTGCGAAGTCAGCAGGGCCCGCGTCCCCGCGCCGCGCGGCGCGGAGCCTTCCCGGCTGATCACGGTCATGAGGACGGCCTGCTGCCCGGCCTCCAGCAGATCGGCGATACGCTGCTCCAGCCCCAGCGGACTGCTCAGCGGCGTGATGCGGGGCGGCGGAGGCGGCGTCACGACGCCGGCGGCCGCGGGATCGCGCTTGCCGTCCCGGCGCTTGCTGTCTTCGGGCTTCTGCTTTTTAGGCATGGTCGTCCTCCTTCACATAGCCGCACCCTTTGACGGGGCAGATGATTTTCACTCCGTCACGCGATTTCTTCTCCACCAGATAGGGGGAGCCGCAACGGGGGCAGGCTTCGGGGATGGGCCTGTCCCAAAGCGCGAAATCGCATTTGGGATACTGATCGCAGGAATAAAAGATCTTGCCGCGCTTGCTGCTCTTTTCCACGAGCCGTCCCTCGCCGCAGCGCGGGCAGAGGACGCCCGTGGAGAAGGGCGCGGCATAGTCGCAGTCGGGATAGCCCGTACAGGCGATGAAGCGGCTGCCCGTGCGCGAACGCTTGATGACCAGATCCTTGCCGCAGCGCGGGCATTCCCCCACTTTTTCCAGCTGCGGCTTCTGGGGGGCGACGATCTCCAGCTCGCCGTCCGCATTGCGCTGGAAATTGCTGGTGAAACGGCATTCGGGATAGCCGGAGCAGGCCAGGAACTGCCCGGCCTTGCCGAACTTGATGACCAGCGGCTTGCCGCAGTCGGGGCAGGTCAGATCCGTGGGGATGCCGCCCTTGACCGACTGCATGTTCTTGGCCGCCGCCGCCAGCGTGGGATTGAAGTCGTCGGCGAAATGATGCAGCAGCTCCACCCACTGCTCCTTGCCTTCCGCCACCTTGTCGAGGCCTTCCTCCATGCTGGCCGTGAAGCCCACGTCCATGAGCCGCCCGAAATGCTCCACGAGCTGCTTGCAGACGATGCGGCCCAGATCCGTGGGGATGAAGTGCCTTTCCTGCAGGCTGACGTACTCGCGGTCCTGCAAAGTGGAGATGATGCTCGCGTAGGTGGACGGCCGGCCGATGCCGCGCTCTTCCAGCTCGCGCACGAGGCTGGCTTCGCTGTAGCGGGCCGGGGGCTGGGTGAATTTCTGTTCCTTTTCCAGCTTGTCCAGCCCAAGCTCCTGCCCCGGCGTCAGGGCGGGCAGTTCGCTGTCCGCCTCGTCCTTGCCCCTGGGCATGACCGCCAGGAAGCCCGGGAAGAGCAGGCGCTCGCCCTTGGCGCGCCACTGGCTCGGCCCGCAGGCGATGAGCGCCGTGGTGTCGTGGAAGCGCGCCCCGGCCATCTGGGAGGCCACGAAGCGCGACCAGATGAGCCGGTAGAGATTGTACTGATCCGGCGGCAGATGGCCCTTGAGGCTGTCCGGGGTGATGTTCACGTCCACGGGGCGGATGGCTTCATGCGCATCCTGCGCGCCGCTCTTGGCCTTGTAGACGCGGCTCTTGGCCGGCAGATAGTCCTTGCCCCAGGTGGCGGCGATGAAATCGTGCGCCGCCGTGCGGGCCTCGTCCGCGATGCGGGTGGAGTCGGTACGCATATAGGTGATGAGCGCCGTGATGCTGCCGTCCTCCATCTCCACGCCTTCATAGAGGCGCTGCGCGATGTTCATGGTGCGCTTGGCCGTATAGGAAAGGCGCTGGTTGGCCGCCTGCTGGAGGGTGGAGGTGATGAACGGCGGCTGGGGGGCGCGTTCGCGCTCCTTCTGTTCCACGCTCTCCACGCGCCAGGGCTGTCCCTTGAGGGCCGCTTCCAGGGCCTGCGCGGCTTCGGCGTTGGGGACGACGGCCTTCTTGCCGTCCAGCTTGTGCAGCTCGGCCCGGAAGGGCGGCGGGGTCTCGCCGCGCAGATGGGCGCGGAACTGCCAGTATTCTTCCGGCACGAAGGCGTCCCGCTCGTCCTCCCGCTCCACGATGAGCCGCAGGGCCACGGACTGCACCCGCCCGGCGGAGATGCCGCGCTTGATGGTCTTCCAGAGCAGGGGGGAGATCTTGTAGCCCACCAGCCTGTCGAGCACGCGCCGCGCCTGCTGGGCCTCGAACAGGTCCCGGTTGAGCGCGCGGGGGTGAGCCAGCGCGTCCTTGACGGCTCGCGCCGTGATCTCGTTGAACTGGATGCGCTTGATGTCCTTGGCCTTGTCGCCGATGAGCTCGGCCACATGCCAGGCGATGGCCTCGCCTTCCCGGTCGGGGTCGGGGGCCAGATAGACGGTATCGGCCTTGCCCGCGGCGGTGCGCAGCTCGCTGACCACGTTCTTCTTATTATCGATGACCTGATACTGAGGGGCGAAGTCGTTGGCCTCGTCCACGCCCAGCGAGCTGGAAGGCAGATCGCGCACATGGCCCACGCTGGCCAGAACCATATACTGCGGCCCCAGAAATTTCTTGATGGTCTTCACCTTGGCAGGCGATTCCACGATGATCAGCTCTTTGCCCATGCGAATGCTCCCTCTCCAGTTTCGCAGGCGAGAATACGGCAAAATGCGTCCGCGTCAAGAGTCCGGCGCTCATGCCGCCAGGCGGAGGACGCCGCCGCCCTCCCGGATGCCGCCGGTTCGGAACGGTCATCCTCATCCCGTCCTCACCGGCTCCTATCCTCATTCTGGTTACTTCTTTCTCCCACACGGCGCAACAGGGAGGAGGCGCGCAGCCACTGCTCCCTCTTCCCCGGCCGCCGGACCGGATGGACAAATCTTTTACGCCACTGTACAAAAAGACAGTTTTATATGCTGCTGACCGTCCCGCATGTCCCAAAGCCCTCCTGATGCCTGGCCGAGTACGGGAAAAAGCTGTCTGCGCCGGCTCTTCACTCTGCCGACGGCGTATTTCTGTCTGCCTCCGACAGGCTGCGGAGCCAGATTGCCGGACAGCGGCACGCTCCCGCCGGTGACGGTTGCAAAAAACACGCCCTTTTATTGGAAAGGCTCGGCAGAGGAGGTCCGGAAAAAGGGCGTACGCGTCGATGACCTGTCGCCGGCCACCGAAAGACAGCGCCTGACCGTCGACGGCACGGCGGCCGCAACGCCAGCGAGGAGACCATGAGAACCCCTTTCCTGCGAAAAAGCCCCGGCCCGCGTCTTTTCCCGCTCTTGCTCGCGCTCTGCCTGTGTCTGCATCTGGCTGGCTGCGGCGCGTCACGTCCGGACGGCGGTAGCCTCACGCCGGTACGCGTGGGTGAGGACACCGCCTTTTATCTGGATGTTTCGGGCAGCGGCATCAATGCCGAGGACCTTAAGTATACCGTCATGGGCTACCTGCAGAGCGATACCGGCATGAGCATGGCCGACAGCCCCGGCCCGGACACGCTGATGGTGCGCGTGGAGGTGCGGGAGATCTTCCCGGCGGGCAGCTCAAGCATGGACGCCCGCGAAACGTTGGGCACCACGACCACCGGCGTCCTGCTGGGGACGCTGGTGGGAGGGCTTGCGGGCGGCCGCAGCGGCGCGCTCATCGGCGCGGGCGTGGGGGCGGCCACGGGCATCGGCGTCTCGGCCCTGGACAGCCGGACCAAGACCCTCTGGGCCATGCGGGCCCAGGTCGGCCTGGCCCACGGCAAGAAACCGGACAAGCTGGAAGAGGTCGTCGTCAGCACTGACGGCGTGAGCTCGCGCGACGAGGCCCTGCCCACGTTACAGGACAAGCTGGCCCAGCGCATCAGCGCGGCGGTCATCACTTCCGCCGCTGCCGGCAAACAGTGACGCTCCGCCCGGCTCCCCGCCGGGAAGCGCCGCCACCCCGTCCTTCCCCTCGCGCCGGGAGGCGGTGGACAGGCTCTGCCCGCTTCGGTTATAGCATCCGTGAGAAGTGACGCTCACGGCCCTTGCGCCGCGTCGATTTTCCCGCTCTTTTTCGCTCTGATCACGTCTCGCCGCCTGCGGCAGGACGTCCGCCATCATCCGCGATCCCCGGAGACAAGGCGCGGGACGCTGAGACTTCAACCCATCTCTCCCCAAGGGATGCGCTCGTACGGAAAGCGCCATGCACCATTTACGAAAGACCCTCGCGCTGTTGCTGTTTGCCTGCCTGCTGCTCTCCAGCGCCTGCGTGAAACAGTCCCGGCAGGCCGGCCCGCTGGACGTCTACCGCAACGGCAAACTGGATGAAGCCGGAACGGACATCGCCGACGTGGCCTATGTCAGCGTACGGGACAGCACCACGCTGGTGGGCAATCTGCACGGCGAGATCGAACGGCGGTTGCAGACGCACGGCATACAGCTCACCAGCAATCCGAGCCAGGCGGGCTATATCCTCCAGATCTCCGTCCTGGCCTGCGCCTCCTCCGCCACAGACGAACTCAAGAAAAGCGTGGAGGCCGGTTACGGCGCGCCCGTCGCCCTGTCGGGCAAGGGGAACACCGCGCTCGTGACGGACGCCCTGCTGGTGTTGCGCCGCGTGCCCCGCGCCGGGAAAAAGCAGGCCCTGCAAAGCATCTCCAACCGGCAGGCGGTGGCCAGCAGTCAGATGCGGCTCGGCCTGCAAGCCCGCAAGGAGCTGGATACCGCCAAAAACCTGCCCCCCGACGTGGGCGTCAAACTGGCGGCGGAGATATGCACCCCCATCCTGCATCATGCCGCCGGCACGGAAGACCCGCATGCCGCCCCGGAACCGTCCGAAACGAAGAAAAAAACGCCTGACGGCAAAAAGTGATCCCTCACGAACGAACACGCATCCCCGGCAGCCCGCATGCCGGGGATATTTTTTCTGCCGCGCGGCGGCTCAACGGTGAGGCTCCCGCCAAAAATGCGCGCTGAACCGCCGCCCCCGCTTGACGGCCCTGTCCGCCAGCCCGGCCCGTTCCAGCAGCATAAGGGCAAAGGTACAGTTACAGCTGTGCCCGGCGGACTCGCGGGCCCGAGAATCAAAGGAATTATCGAAGGTCCGAAGATCCCTCGTATCCACCAGTTTGCCGCCAAACTGCCGGTACGCGCCATAAAATATGTCCCACTTCAGGAGCATGACGCTCTTGCCCCGGCGGTAACGGACCCCCTTGTCATCAATTTTAGTGATGGTCGATGTCCCGCCGCCAGGATTGGGCAGCACATCCCCGACGCTGATACAGGCTTCGATCAACCGCTTGAACTCCCTTTCTTCCATATCACCTCCTTCCGACCGGCCCGCCCTTTTCGACGGACATGTCGGCATCTTGACGAGCTCTTTCCTCCTTTCCTGACACGCTGCCGAAAAACAGGCAATATGCCCAACTAACACATTGATATTTATCATAAAAAATAAAAAAGAACACTTTTTGCAAATCCCTTCCGCGCCGTATCCTCTTTCTACGGGAAGCGGCACGGCTATCTTTCGGGAGGGAGAACATGACCAATTCTTTGCCGCATATCCGGCCCCCTATGGAGAAGCAGAACAGCCTCTCCCTGACGCAGGGTCGCAAGTCCGCCGAAGCCGACACCTTTGCCGCCATGCTCCACAAGGAGACGAAAGGCGCTCCCGATCCGGCGCAGCCGGCCGCCGCAAGCCCCGGCACGGAAAAGACCACGCCGCAAAAGGATGCCGCCACGAGCGAAAAGAGCACGGATGCCCCCGCCACGGCCCAGACGACGGCGCGCATGGACCTGCCGGGCATCCCGCTGCACGGACGCGGGGTGACCCCCTTCCATCGTTCGGCCCTCGCCGGGCGCAGCCCCAGCGAAGTCATGCAGGGGCAGCTCTTTTCCAACGCCTCGCTGGACATCAAGCAGACGCAGACGCTGGAAGGCCTCATGCAGACGCTGGGGAACGGAGGGGACTCGCCGCTCGCCAGCGCCCAGAATTTCAACATCGCCCGCCAGCTGCCCGGCCTCAGCCTGTCCATGCGTGATCAGAACGTCATCCGCGAGTTGAGCAGCGACGACTACGTCCGCACGCACAACCCCTCTGATGCCGCCTCGGCACGGGCGAAGCGGCGGACCGCCCGCAAGCGGCAGGGACGCCATGCCGCCTACGGCAATGAGGAGATCGGCTCGCTGTCCGCCCGCTTCGAATCCGGCAAGGCCGGCATCTCCGCCATCGGTTATGACAGCAAGGGCGGCACCTCTTACGGCAAATATCAGATAGCCTCCCGCGTGGGCAGCATGGATGCCTTCCTGTCCTTCCTCGACTCGGAAGCGCCCGACATCGCCAACCGCCTGCGCAAATCCGGCCCGGCCAATACCGGCAGCCGTCAGGGCGCCATGCCTGACGAATGGCGCGCCATCGCCGCCGAACAGCCGGAACGCTTCGGCAGCCTGCAGGAATCCTTCATCCGGGAGAGCCATTACGATCCCGCCGTGGCCGGCATCACCGAGCGCACCCGCCTGAACATGGACGAGCTGTCGCCCATCATGCGCGAAGTCATCTGGAGCACCGCCGTGCAGCATGGACCGCGCGGCGCCGTGCGCATCTTTGAGCAGGCGGACGCCGCCACCAGCGGCAGCGGCAAGAAGTATGAGCGCAGCCTCATCTCCCACGTCTACGATATCCGCTCCGGACAGTTCGGCGGCCATTCCGAAGGCATACGGGCCTCGGTACAGAGCCGTTTCAAAGAAGAGGAAGCCATTGCCCTGAACATGCTGGACGGGGCCGGCTCACGGACTGCCTGAGCGCCCCTTGCGGCCGGAAGGTCTTGCCTGTTCCGGCCATCAGGAGGTACAGCCAGAGGAGGACGGCCGGCGGAAGCCGTCCTTCTCTGGCTGTCTGAACAACGGCAGGCCATCCGCCGCCGTCCCCGCATGATCATGCTTCACCCGTCAACCAGCCCCGCCGCCTGACTCCTCTCTGCATGAGCGTCGATATCCTTTTCCTGAACCTCACCCGCTTCGGCGACCTGCTGCAAAGCCAGGCGCTGCTTGAGGACTGCCGCCGTGCCGGACTGCGGGCCGGTCTGGTCTGCCTGGACAACTTCGCGGCCGCCCTGCCGCTTTTGCGCTCCCTGCCGGAAGCCTGGCCCCTGCCGGGCGCGGAGTTCCTCCGGCGACTGGACGGCAAGGGCCCCGGCCGGAGCTGGCATGACGCCCCCGCCCTGCTGCTGGACTTCGTGGCCCGCGTGCGGCAGGAGGCCGCCCCGCGGCACGTCGTCAACCTGACGGCCACTCTGCCCGCCCGGCTGCTGGCCTCCCTGCTGGCCCCCACCCCGGAGGAGGTCACCGGCTTCGCTCTGGATCGCGAAGGTTTCGGCTTCTGCCGGGGCAACTGGGCCGCCTACCTCTGCGGCACCACCCTCAAGCGCTGCAATGCCCCTTTCAATATGCAGGACATGTTCCGCATGGCCGCCCGACCCGCCGTGCAACGGCTCGGCAACGACCCCGCCGCCGGGGAGGCGATGCGCGGCGGCCGCCTGCTGCCGCCTTCGGATGAGGCCACCGCGCAGGCCGAGGCCCTGCTGGCCGGCGCGCCGGAAGGCTGTCGCGGCTTCGTCGGCCTGCAGCTCGGCGCGAGCCACCCCGCGCGCCAATGGCCGCAAGAAGCCTTTGCCCGCACAGGCGACGGCCTGTGGCAGGCGGCACGTCTCTGCCCCGTACTGCTGGGCACGCCTGCCGAAAAACCGCTGGCCCGCGCCTATGCCCAGCATGCGCGCGGCCCGTTCCTCGATGCCGTGGGGGCCACCAGCCTCCCCGTGCTGGCGGGGCTCGTGGCGCGCCTGCGTCTGCTGGTGACCAACGACACCGGCACCATGCACCTTGCCGCCGGGCTGGGCATCCCCTCGCTGGCCATCTTCCTGGCCACGGCGCAGGCCTGGGATACGGGCCCCTATCTGGAAGGCTGCTGCTGCCTTGAGCCCGCCCTGCCCTGTCATCCCTGCGGCTTCAAGCATGTCTGCGCCCATGACGGTGGCTGCCGCCGGCATATCTCTCCGCGTACCGTCCTGCGTCTGGCGCTGGGCTGGCTGGAATCCGGCCGCTGGGACAGCGGCGTGGACCCCGCCCTGCGGCAGGAGGCGCGCGTCTGGCTGACCACGCGGGACGCCGGCGGCTTTGCCGATCTTGTCTGCCTGAGCGGGCATGAACACGAGGACCGCAGCCTCTGGCTGCGCCTGCAACGCCGTTTCTGGCAGCCTTTCCTCGACGGCATGGACGGCGCGCCTGCCGCGGCCGCCCCCTCCGATCTGCCGGACGACTTCCCGGCCGCCGTGAAGGCCTCCGAAACGGCCCGCAGCCTGCTGCCCGCCCTGCGCGAGGCGGAACACTTCCTGGCGGCCCTGCCCGATCAATGCCGTCTGGCCGCTGCCGGGCATCCCCGCATGGGGCAGCTCCTCCTGCGCGCCTGCGACCATATCCAGCGTCTGCTGGAAAACCGGGATGAGCTGGCCTCTCTCAGTTATTTCTGGCACGAGGCGCGGCAGGCGCGAGGCGACGAACTGGACGCGCTGGCCGGGCTCGCAAGGTCGTTTTCGCAGCATCTCGCAGGCCTGAACGCGCTCCTGAGCTCTTGATAAGGTACATTTTTTGCTTTATCCTTTTCAGACCCTGATAGGGAAAATTTTGCCGACGTGTCCCCGCCTTCCGACGGGAGCTCCCACTTTGCGCTGATGCGAGGAGGTTTTATGATCATTGTGGACGGCCGTAACAGCGGCAAGGAAATTTCCAACTTTGCCAATCTCGAGGAGATCCTCGTGGATGTCATGGAAGGTGAAGGCATGGAAAATCGTGTGGTCACCGACGTTCTGGTGAACAACGAGCAGTTTTCCGAAATCTATCCGCATCAGGCCGAAGATATTTCCACCGCCTCCATCACTTCCGTGGAAGTACGCTCCATCGAGGCCTCGGAGATGGCTCTGGCCATCGCCGGCGAAATGGAAAAGGTCACCCTCATGATGGAAAAGGCCGCCCATGAGATCGCCCGCCTTTTCCGCGAGGCTTCCAATACCGACGCTCTTGAGCTGCTGCAGGATCTGCTGGACGTCAACCGTGACTTCCTGAACATGCTTGCCCTGCTGCGTACCCAGTACCTCAAAGGGGCCAAGGGGGACGACCTCAGTATCCGGGAGGAAAAATTTACCAGCCTGCTCTCGGAAATGACCGAAGTTTTCGAAAGCGAAGACTGGATCCTGCTGGCCGACCTCCTCGAATACGAATTCGCCCCCCTGTGCATCGAGTGGCGCACCACCAGCCAGAACGTCTACAAGGCCATGCAGGAACAGAAAGCCTAGCCGAATGGGGGGAAACATGTCGCAGTCTCTGCAATTGCTGGATCAGGCCTTTCAGCTGGGACGGCTGGAACGCGAAGCCCTGCGCGGCAAGAACTATGACCTTGCCGTGGAGCTTTCCGAACAGCGCCAGGCGCTGACGCAGAAAGCCTGGGAAAACCTCGGCGAGAGCGACCGCCCCGCCTATCTTGACCGCCTGCTGCGCATAGCCGATCTGCAAAAGGAATTGAGCGAACTGGCGCGCACGGCGCACAGCAGCATCCTGTCGGCCCTCCAGGGCTCGCGCCGCCAGAAAAAACGCCTGTCCGGCTACCAGCGCACCATCGCGCTCAGCCTGCAATAGATTTTTGCCATGACGGGAACGAAACGGGGAAGCGTCGAAATGACGTTTCCCCGTTTGTTTTTCATCGACGGCTCCCGCCTCGCTGCTTGCAGCGCACTGCCTGCCGAGCATTGCGGAAGCGGCGTACGCCGCCTTCGACAATGCGCGGCGCATCCCTGCGAAGCTGGCCGCCTCCGGCCCGAATGATGTTGAGGGCGAGGCATTTTGATGGTATCCGGCAGCTATCTCAAAAACGGGCCGACGAATACATGCTGCACAGCCACAGCGCCTGCCCCTCCCGGCGGAGAGAGAATTCGGCATGCCCCGTACACAAGCAGGTGAACAATGCAAAGACGACGGCGGAACGGCAACTCCATGAATACATAGCCCCCGGCAGGGACGTCTTCCTGGGGAGCCGCTCTGCATTTCCCGGAGGTAGTCACCGTTCCCTACTATCTGTCAGTATCGCCAGTTTTCAAAAATCAATCATTCCTCAGGGAGAAAACCATGCGGATATATTATGCCGCCAGGGGACTGCGCGGCAAACCTTATCACAGTGACATCATAAACAAAGATCTGTTTACTTTTTTCAGGGTAAATGCTTGCATCGCATCCCCTCTGAAGAAAAGTTGCTCACTGCCGGCGCTTTTCCCAAATTCCATATGGATATGGGGGAATACACGGATTACGAATACGTATGCGAGAAAGGAACATTCTATATTCCCAAAAGCATTTGCATGGGCGAGACTATCGAACCCGGTCGGGTCTTCGATCATTACTTTGTGGTTCTCTGCGGCGATGAGGTGGAACTGCGCCATCTCTACAGGGATCGGCCGTGGAATGAGACGGTGGGTCGGGATACCGAAGTCACGGATCCTGACGTCATCGCCAAAATGGAACGCACGCTGAGGCTTCTTCTGGCGGAGAACACCCTCAAGATGCCGGAGCATGTACACATATCGCATCAGGCTCTGTTCAGGTTCCTGACCTTGCTCGGCGTTGCCGATGCCAGAGAACTGGCTGACAAGATCCATACCGCCGCGCTCCGTGAAGGATTCGACATTGATGAAGCCTACACCGACGGGCATCTCAATCTGATGCGACGGGCCCTGAGGGATCGAAAAAGCCTGGACTGGGTGGACTGGAAGGAAGCGCCGGGAGAGGTTTTCGGCTCCTTGTGCTTCCTCTTGCCGCCCGGGGCAGACGAACGCCTGCCCTCCCCCGGCGATGAGGACGCATCTCCCCCGGAGGTGCTCCACGAGTACAGCTCCGCATTGCATGATCTCTATGGCCTGACGGTTCTGCTGTGGGATACTGGCGGTGATGAATACGCTTTTATGGTCGTACCGTGCGACAAGGTTCCCGAAGCGTTCGAGCTGGCCTCTGAGCTGGGCATCACCCTGCAGCATGTTGAAGAGCAGCTTGCAGAGTAAACAGCGATAAAAATAAAATCAGTGCGTTGCCCGGCTCATTGCTGATCCTGACAACGCACTGATTTTATTTGGAATAGCTGTTGAAAGATCCCACATACGAAAAAAGGCTTGCGATGCAGATCGCAAGCCTTTGACCTTTCTGGTTGCGGGGGCAGGATTTGAACCTACGACCTTCGGGTTATGAGCCCTTTTTGACAGAACTTGAAAGAGTTAGACACAGCTGGATAGACTTTGATTTATTTTTATTTTCAATACGTTATCAAAAATAAGACTTTGCCGCGCATTGACCTGAATGGTTAGAAATTGACGGTGTGGTTAGAAATAGGTTAGAAAAATTTTGCCGGTTAAAACCTGCTCCCGCGTATGAACCACAACCCAAGGCAGTTCATGGCTACCCAAAAACGGCGATACCACCCAAAAAAATGGGCTGGCGTTTATGTGTACGAAACGTCAGAAATGTATAATGGCGCGCCTGACCTGTGTTTCTACATCACGTTTAAATCCGGCCGCCGCCTCATCTGGGAAAAGGTAGGCAAAATTTCCGAAGGATACGGGCCGGACGTGGCGGCGGAAATTCGCGCTGATCGGATAAAGGCCATCAGACATGGCGAAGAAGTCAAAACCGCCAAAGAACTCCGCCGCGAACAGGCGGAGAAAGACAAGCCCTTTGCCGAAATTGCGGATGCATATTTTGACATCAAGGGGCCGACCCTCAAAGGGTTGACCACGGATCGCAACCGTTACCTTAAACACCTCAAACCGCTGTTCGGCAAGCGAAGCGTCTCGGAAATCACGCCCCAGATGGTGGAGGAGCTGCGCAAATCCCTGAGCGAACGCAAACCGGCCACTCTCTGGAATACTCTTGAGCTTCTGCGGCGCATCATCAATTTTGGCGTCAAGACCAACCGCTGCCCCAATCTTGCCTTTCAGATCGAAATGCCCGTTAAGGACAATGAGGTTATTGAGCATCTGACGCCGGAAGAAACTCGCCGCTTTCTGGATTGCGCCCGCACATGGCCAGCCCGCGATGTGGGCAATATGCTCCTGCTGGCCTTTTTTACCGGTATGCGGCGCGGGGAGATGTTCAAACTGCAAGATGAGGACGTGGCCTTTGACCTCAAGCTCATTCGTTTGCGCGATCCCAAGGGCAGAAAAACCCTCTCCATCGGCATGAGTTCCCTGGTGGAAGAACTGTTACAAGAACAAATGGCATGGCGTGACGAACATTTTCCCGGCAGCCCCTATGTTTTCCCCGGCAAAAACGGCGAGATGCGCAAAGACTGCACAGCGGTTGACCGCTTCCGCAAGGCGGCGGGCCTGCCGCCCAAGTTCCGGCCCTTCCACGGGCTGCGGCATCACTTTGCCGTAAGCCTCGCCAACAGCGGCAAATTCAGCATGGACATGATCTCGGAAATGCTGACACACAAAAATGTGGATTTCACCAAAAAGAAGTATGCCCAATTCCTGCCGGAGACCTTGGCCGCTGCCAGCAACGCGGCGGCGGACATTCTCTCCGGCCAACGGTAGCTTTTGCGGCTGTTCCGATTACCGTGTACACATGGTGAGGAAAAAGATAGTATTGTAAGGAGCAGGCATGGCATTCACACTTCAAACGCTCAGGGAACAGGCCGCCGCAGGCGAGGACAGCACACGCCAGTTCAAGTCCCGAATCGACAATGCGGATTCTCTGGCTGCGGAAATGGCCGCCTTCGCCAATGCCAACGGCGGCGTAATTTTTATCGGCGTGCAGGATGATGGAACACTGTCCGGCATAACATCCCGAGAATTGCATGATGCGAACCAGTTGATCGGCAACGCCGCCAGCCAGCATGTCCGCAGCCCGCTTGTGGTGCAGACGCAGAACATTCTTCTTGAAAATGGAAATGTGGTTATCGCCCTGACCGTTCCTGCAGGAATGGACAAACCCTACTTTGACAGGAAAGGCGTTATCTGGCTGAAAGCCGGGGCGGACAAGCGACGTATCAATTCTAAAGAGGAACTGCGCCGTCTTTTTCAGTATACCAGCCAATTCCATGCCGATGAATTGCCCACAAAGGCGGGCATTAACAAACTGGACAAGCTGCTGTTCCGGGATTTTTTGAAAAAGCGGTATGACAGTGACTTCCCGGATACCCACGCAGAACAACTGCGCCTGCTGCAAAATCTGAACCTCGCCGCTGGCGATGGCAATCTCAATCTGGCCGGAGTGCTGCTTTTTGCCGAACAGCCGGAGCTGATTTTTCCGCAGTTCGTGGCAAAAGGCGTCCGCTTTCCGGGAATTGCCGTTCATGCTGACAGCTACGATGACACCGAAGATTTTGAAGGTCCGTTGAGCAGACTTTTCAAGGACGCCCTGGCTTTTGTCATGCGCAACCTGCACAAGGTACAGGGCAAGAATGGCGTCAACTCACCGGGTACGCCGGAAATACCGGAACAGGTTTTTGAGGAACTGCTGGTCAACGCCCTTGTACACAGGGATTATCTTGTCAGCGCGCCCATCCGCATTTTCATTTTTGATGACCGCGTGGAAATCATCAGCCCCGGCACGTTGCCGAACAATCTGACCATAGCCAATATCAAAGCCGGCAATTCCAATATCCGCAACCCCATCCTGATTTCTTACGCCGCCAAGGGGCTTTTGCCCTACCACGGCATCGGCTCCGGCATTCTGCGCGCTCTTAAGGCATGGCCGGATATTGATTTTGAAGACGATCGGGAGAGTTCGCTGTTCAAGGCCATTGTACGCAGAACCCACCGGCCTGCGGAAAACACTGGGGTACTTGCACCAGAACTTGCATCAAAAACACAAAATTTGCACCAGAAACAAGGGCTTTCTGATGCAACTCTGCGCGATATTGCACCGGAAATTGCACCAGAACTTTTTGCGCTCCTTGAGCATATCTCCGCCAATCCGCGCATAACCACAACCGAACTCGCTACTGTTCTAAACGTGAGCCGACGCACGATTCTTTACAGAACAACCATGCTCAAGAAAAAGGGCATCTTGCGCCGCATCGGTCCCAGCAAGGGCGGACAATGGGAGATTCTCCCATGAAGTTTGTTCCCAACGGTTCGATTATCAAATTTCTGCAGATTGCTGTTCTGGGCTGTGGCCTTGCCTTTCTCATGGCATGGCTGACAACCATGTTTACCGTTATTAAAATTACGCAAGGCGTTTCACTTGCAGGAGTAGCGCTGATACTGCTCTGGTGCGTCGTGATCGGAGGGGCCGCTGTTTGGAGCATCTGCGCCTTTTGTGCGCTTTATGTGGGAACATGGCGCAAACATCACGTTGATCACGCAATCCGTCTGAGTGAAGCCATGCTCATGCTGCATGCTTCCACGAACCATGAACAGTTGGAAGCGCTTCGCCATTATCGTATCCGGGTGTTCAAAAGTCATGAAGCAATCCCGGCGGGAGGAAAACTCGGCGTGGATTGCCGTGAAGTTTCCAACTTTCTTTCTCCCATGCTCTTTGGGTTCAATAAGTTTTTTGCTCTCGGATCGCCCGAATATTGTTGCGATGCCACACAACTTTCCGCAATTGTGGAGGAAAATCAGACGCGCTGGTGTGGCGAAAGCAGTGTAGCTCCAAGCTGTGATGCCGCAAAACTCAACAGGGAGATTGAATAGCTGAAAAAGAAATACAAGGAAATGACGGAGAAATATACCAGCGCAGCGGGACGAGAAGGCAAATTAAAAAACGAAATCGAACAAATGGAAGCACATATACACATTCTTGTCATATTAGCGAATAAGGTTACCAGAGAATTCACCCACCCACTCGCCAAACACGAAATTATGCGCCAATACAAGGAAATCGGCAAGACGTTGGGGGTTGAAAACGCTCCGGGCAATTACATAGAAATTTTTCGCAAGGCAATGCCGAAAGAGTATATCAACCACGGCCGAGCGCCTATTCAAAATCCCTGAAAGGCAAGAAACCTGACCTGCTCAGGTTCGCAGCCCTCAACTTGTCCCCGTTATAACATAGTAAAATAACATAAAAATTATCAACCTCCCTTTCTTAGGCCTAAGAAAGGAAGGTTTTGTTTCGCCTTTGCTAACACCCCGTCTGTTCAGCGTTTTCCTCTGGGCATAGGGTGTGTTCTCTCCAGATGCTTCTGGATGGATTCATACACTTCAGCCTGAATACAGGGAGATGCTGATGGCGACCAAAAATTATCACCGCAAGAAGTTGCCGACATGTACGGCGTGAAGACATGCACACTGGCCCGCTGGCGCTGTAAAAAAGTTGGCCCGCGCTACGCCAAGCTCGGCAGCCGTGTCATGTACGACATAGAAGACCTTGAAGACTGGTTTGCGTCACGCTGCGTCCATACCAGAGATTCCGCCCCTCAACTGAGGAAAAGATGATGGAGGGCGACATTCTGCATAGTTTTGCCGAGTGTCTGCGCGTAGCGGGACTGGAGGTCGAGACCGTTCAGGCCGACGGCCTCCTGCACCGCTGCGGCACAACGGACAGACCCCGGCGCAAGGACGGCGCGTACAAGGCGTTTCTGGACGCTCCGGCTTCCCTCTGGTGGAAGAACTGGCGCACCGGCGATGAGGGAACGTGGACGGCCAGGCCGGAAAAGGAACTGACCGCCGCCCAGCGTAAGGCTCTGCATGAACGCATCAGGGTCATCAGAGCGCACAACGAAGCCGAACAGGCCCGCCGCTGGCAGGCAGCCGCAAAGCTGGCAATCAGTATCTGGAATCATGCCAGTCCTGTCGGGGACAACCATCCTTACCTGCAAAGAAAGGAAGTCCCGGCCATCGGCCTGCGGCAGACAGAAGACGGCCGGCTCATTGTTCCGGTGCTGAACCCGTCCGGCCGGATACAGAGCCTGCAATTTATTCTGCCGGAAAAACCTGCCGAAGGGACGGACAAGTTCTTTCTCAAGGGAGGACGCACGGCGGGAGGCTTCTTTTCCTTTTCCACCGAAGACAGGAAGAAAGACGGTCCCCTGCTGATTGCCGAGGGGTATGCTACAGCGATCAGTCTTCATCTGGCGACCGGTTATGCATGTCTTGTGGCCTTCAAAGCCGGGAATCTGAAAGCCGTGGCCGTCATGGCCAGAGAGAGGTATGCAAAGCGTGAAATCATCCTCTGTGCCGATAACGACACGGAGACACAAGGGAATCCCGGCAAGAAGATGGCCTCTCTGGCGGCTCAGGCCGTGGGCGGCAAGCTGGCCGTCTGCCCGGTTCATGAAGGCAAGGCGACGGACTTCAACGACCTGCACCGGCTGCGTTCTCTTGAGGCTGTCCGGGCCGTTGTGGAAGAAGCGCGAAAGCGGGATGACGACTGCCCCATGCCGGAAGGCTTTTTTCTGGTGAAGGAAGGCAGACGCGCCGGGCTGTACAAGCTGGAGACCAGATCGGACGGAGACAGTCAGGAAATCCGGCTTGGTCCTCCGCTTCTGGTCAAAGGCATGACGCGGGGAGCTGACGGCAACGAATGGGGCCTGATGCTGGAATGGATTGACCCGGATGGCAACAAGCACGCATGGGCCATGCCCGTGGAAATGCTGTTCCGGCAGGGAAACGACTGGTACAGCATACTGGCCTCCGGCGGGTGGTTCGGCAATCCGTCCACCCGGTCGAAGCTGGCGGCATTTCTGTCCACGATCCGGCCCCTCCGACGGATACGCTGTGTTTTGCGCACGGGCTGGCATGAATCCGTCTACGTGCTTCCCGATACCGTTTACGGCGTAACAGAAGAAGACACCGTGCTGCAATCCTCGCAGCATGGCGGCTTGTACCGTACATCTGGAACGATGGAAGGCTGGCGGGAGATAGCGGAATTGTGCGTCGGCAACTCCCGTCTCAGTTTCGCGTTATGCGCGGCCTTCGCCGGGCCTTTGCTTCGCCCGGCCGGTCTGGAAGGCGGCGGCTTCAGCTTTGAGGGCGGCTCATCCTCCGGTAAGACCACGGCATTGCAGATCGCCGCCTCCGTCTGGGGCGGTCCTGAGCATGTCCGAAGCTGGCGGGCTACGGGCAACGGGCTTGAAGGCATCGCCGCCCTGCACAACGACAATGTGCTGATTCTGGATGAAATGGGGCAGGTCAACGGACGTGTTCTTGCCGAATGCGCCTACATGCTGGCCAACGGACAGGGCAAAGGCCGCTCGAACCGTGAAGGCGGAATTCGCCGTTCCCAGAACTGGCGTCTGCTCTTTCTCTCCAGCGGCGAACTGGGGCTTTCCGACAAGCTGGCCGAGAACGGTCTGAAATCCAGAGGCGGACAGGAAGTGCGTTTCGTGGGGCTGCCTGTGGACTCGTCCATGCTCACCAGCCTGCATGGTCTTCCCGATGCCGGAGCCGTGGCCAATCGTATCAAGTTGCTTGCTTCCGAACATTACGGTCATGCGGGGCATGATTTTCTGCAAAAGCTGACGAAGGTCGAAACCCTGAACGCCGTCCGGGCGGAAATCGGCCCGGCAATGGCCGATGCCGTCAGGCATCTTGTCCCCGAAGGCGCTGACGGACAGGTACGACGTGTGGTCATGCGCTTCGCCCTGTGCGGCATGGCCGGAATGCTGGCCCTGCGGCTGGGCATCCTTCCCGAAAAGCTGGACGTATTGAACTGCATCGAAATCTGCTTCCGGGACTGGCGCACGGCAAGAGGCGGAACCGGAGCTTCCGAGGATACCGCCATCCTTTCCACGGTACGGCTGTTCATCGAACGGCACGGCGCAAGCCGCTTTCAGGATTTGGATACGCAAATGTCCACCTGCATCAACCGGGTGGGATTTCAGCGTACTCGCAACGGCACGACCGAGTATCTGAT
>DGYFI06202__coassemble_381_pt1 | contig 47619 bp, 42 predicted proteins | sample DGYFI06202__metabat2_high_PE_036 | metagenome-assembled genome bin DGYFI06202
GCCCCCCATCCCTTCCCCAGCGCGCTTTTATCAGGGGAAAAAGCAGGGGAGGGGGGTATGTACGCTTGATTTTCGTATCTACTGAAATAATTGGTGAAATTTGTTTTGGTGGGCTCTGAACGATGCAGGGGCCTTACGGGCATCGACGCAGAGCGAGGGGTGCCTCTTCCCCAAAAAGCAACGAACAGCGGCAACAGCACCTGCGCGGTCCGTCGGCCGGGCCTCAGCCTCCGTACCATGCGGGGCGGGCGTCGGGCACGTCGGCGCGGCAGCCCTGCCAGAGGCCGCGGGCGGCCAGGGCGCGCCTGATGTCGGTGATGATGCCCCGTTTTTCGGCCGCCCAGGCCGGGGCCAGCAGTTCGCCGGGCGCGGGGTCGGCCTGGAGGCGGTGCAGGACGATGTGTGAAGGGATGCGGGGCAGGGCGGCGCAGAGCAGGTCCACGTATTCGTCCCGCGCAAGCGGGCGGTAGGCCCCGGCGGCATGCTGGACGGCCAGGGCGGTGCCGTGCGGCACGTAGACGTTGTGCAGCTTGAGGCCCGCCACGGGCAGGGCCAGCGCCCAGTCCAGCGAGGCGAGGAAGTCTTGCTCGTCCTCTCCCGGCAGACCGGCCATGAGGTGCAGGCAGACCTGGAGCCCGGCCGCTGCCGCCTGTCTGACGGCCGTTGCCACGCAGGCGGCGTCATGTCCACGATTGAGGCGGGCCAGGGTGGCGTCCGAGGCGCTCTGGAGGCCGATCTCCAGCCAGATATCCGGCAGGCCGCAACCGGCCAGCAGGGCCAGCTTCTCCGCGTCCAGGCAGTCGGCCCGCGTGCCTACGGATATGCCCATGCAGCCGGGCAGGCGCTTCACCTCGTCCAGCAGACGGCGCAGCCGTTCCGCCGGGCCGTAAGTATTGGAATAGGCCTGAAGATAGGCCATGAACAGCCGGTCGCTGTCCGTGGCGGTATACTTGGCCCGCCAGCGCGCCCACTGTTCGGCCAGCGGCAGAGCGCCGAGGCCGGAGCCGGAACCGGCCGCATTGCAGAAGGTGCAGCCCGCGCGGGAGAGCGTGCCGTCCCGGTTGGGGCAGGAGGCGCGGGCGTCCAGTGGAATTTTTTGCACCCGGCTGCCGTAGCGGCGGCGGAACCATGTTGCCAAAGTATGCCAGAGAAGCATGTATTTCGCCTTTTTGGCGGGTCTCGCAGGTATGCGGAAGGCAGGGAAAATTTTTGTACTGACCTATCCAAAGCTTGACTTGCGGCCGGATTTAGTCGAACAAAAGCGGCTGAACCTCCGCGTATGGCGCGGGCGACTGCTGTTCTTTTTTCTGTCCCACACGGCCTGTTGCCGTTTTTCAGGCAGCCGAAACCATACGCATACCTGCAAAGCGAGGCAAGCTTCATCCATGTCCAAGATTCTGGATTTCGCTCTGGGAGTTTTTTCCAATGACCTGGCCATTGACCTCGGCACGGCCAATACCTGTGTCTATGTGAAGGGGCAGGGCATCGTGCTGCGTGAGCCGTCGGTGGTGGCCGTGAAAAACGACTCGCGCGGCAACAAGGTCGTGCTGGCCGTGGGGCAGGACGCCAAGCGCATGCTGGGCCGTACCCCCGGCAATATCGAAGCCATCCGGCCCATGAAGGATGGCGTCATCGCAGATTTCGAAGTGACGGAAGCCATGCTGCGTCACTTCATCGCCAAAGTGCATAATTCCCGCCGTCTGGTGCGCCCGCGCATCATGATCTGCGTGCCCACCGGCATCACCCAGGTGGAAAAGCGCGCGGTCAAGGAATCCGCCCAGTCCGCCGGCGCGCGGGAGGTCTACCTCATCGAGGAGCCTATGGCCGCGGCCATAGGCGCGGACCTGCCCATCCAGGAGCCGACCTCCAATATGGTGGTGGACATCGGCGGCGGCACCACGGAAGTGGCGGTCATCTCGCTGGCCGGCATCGTCTATTCCCGTTCCGTGCGCGTGGGCGGGGACAAGATGGATGAAGCCATCATGACCCACGTCAAACGCAAGTACAACATGCTCATCGGCGAATCCTCGGCCGAGGAGATCAAGATCAAGATCGCTTCGGCCTATCCGCTGGACCCCGAACAGCAGCTCGAAGTCAAGGGCCGCGACCTTGTGACGGGCATCCCCCAGAACATCATCATCACCTCCGAGGAAGTGCGCAAGGCCATCTCCGAGCAGGTGGACAGCATCGTGCAGGCGGTGCGCATCGCGCTGGAGCAGACCCCGCCGGAACTGGCCGCCGACATCGTGGACCGCGGCATCGTGCTGACCGGGGGCGGCGCGCTGCTCAAGGGCCTCGACCAACTGCTGCGCGAGGAGACCTCGCTGCCCATCACCGTGGTGGACGATCCGCTCTCCACCGTGGTCGTGGGGACGGGCAAGGCTCTGGACAACCTGAGCGTGCTCAAGGAAGTGTGTATCGACTAACCGGCATCAGACAGGGCGGCCGCCCGCACGCATCCCCCCAAAAAAGACGGGCCGCCGCCGCGGCTGTCCAGGCGGGGAAATGCCCTGCCGTCACGACCTTTTTTGCGGATGCCAGAGCCCTCCGTGCGACCGGTAACGGATACGCCGGAGGGTCTTGCGTCACGAGAAGGGGAGGAGACGGCAGGAGAGGAGCCCGTCCGCCGCTCGCCGCACGACGGAACAGCCTGTGACCTTTCGCCGACTCCTTCTCATTGCGGGAACGCTGCTGATCCTCTTTCTGGGCATGTTCACCTGGAATCAGCGCACGCGCGCCCTGGACGATTTTGCCGGGATGCTGGGGCTGGAAGTCACAGGCACGGTGCTCTCTTTCGTGCATGCCGTGGAAAGCGGCATCAGCGAGACGTGGGACCATTATTTCGATCTCGTGGGCGTGCGTGAGGAGAATCAGCGCCTCAAGGCCCGGCTGGAAGAGCTCGAAGCCCGCATGATGGCCGCCGGCGAGGATCTGGCCGAGCTGCGCCGCCTGCGCAAGCTGCTGGAGCTGCCCGTGGACGAGGCCTGGAAGCCCGTGGGCGCGCGCGTGCTGGCCGGGCGCATGGGCCCCAACGGTCTTTTGGACAGCATCACCATCAACCGGGGCTACAGCACCGGCGGACGGCCGGGCACGCCGGTGGTGACGCAGCTTGGCCTGGTGGGCCGGGTGCTGCGCGCCAGCCCGCATTCGGCCACGGTGCTCCTGCTGACCGACCCCGGCAGCCGCATAGCCGTTTTTTCGCAGGAGGGCCGCGTCTCCGGCATCCTGGCCGGGCAGGGGGTGCATCAGCATCTTGAGGTCCGTTTCGCCCAGCTCGGCACGCCGGTCAGCCCCGGCGAGGTGCTCGTCACCTCCGGGCTGGACGGCAAGTACCCCAAGGGCATCCCCGTGGCCCGCGTCATCAGCGCCGAGCCTTCCAACTACAATCAGTTCCTGACCATCAAGGCGCAGCCGCTGGTGGATCTGCGCAACCTTGAGGAAGTGCTCCTGCTGGAATCCACGGGCATCGTCCGCCCCAACCTGCCCAGCGGGCCGCCACCGGAATTCGTGGGGCCGCCGCTGCCCGCCACGGCCCAGCCGCTGCCATGAACATGTTGCGTCATGTATGCTGGTGGGCGGCCTTCATCGTGGCCGGCATAGCCCTGCAAGCCGCCGTACCGGGGCTGGACGCCTTTGCCGTGGGCCTTATCCTGCTGCTGGAAGACCGGGACTACCGCAACCTGGCATGGCTGTTGCCGGTCTTCATCATCCTGCAGGAAGGCATGGGCACCGGGCTCTTCGGCAGCAGCGTGGCCTGGTACACGGCCCTTGTCCTGCTCTACAAGCTGGGCCGCTGGCTGTTCGAAGTGAACAATTTTTTCTTTGTCCTGCTGCTTTCCTCCTGGTTCGGCGCGGCCTATTTCGGCATCGCCTGGCTGATGGCGCCCCTGCAGGACGTTCCCGGCTTCGATGCGCAGGGGACATTGGACAAGAGTCTCATTCAGGCGCTCTATGTGCCCGTGGCCTGGTGGCTGCTGGCCGGTCTGCGCCGCTGGGTATTGCCGCGTGAAGAATAACCATCCCGCCGATCCCTCCCGCAGCTCCACGCTGCAGCAGCCGGAAAAGTCCCGGCGTTCCCGCTGGTTCGGGCCGCAGCAGGTGGACAATGAAGGGTACCAGCCGCCCCGTACCGGGGCTCTGCTGCTGCAGGGACTGGTGGCCATCTTTTTTTTCGTCTTTGTTTCCCGCTTCTGGTATCTGCAGATGCACCGGGGCGAGGAGTTCTCGCGTCAGGCCCAGGCCAACCGTCTGCGTGAAGAACGCATCTTCGCCCCGCGCGGCCGCATCCTCGACGACAGCGGCAAGGTGCTGGCCGACAACCGCACGGCCTGCGGGCTGGCGCTCATCCGCGAGGACTGCAACGACATCCCCGCGACCCTGGCCCAGATCAGCCAATGGACCGGCATCCCCCTGGAACAGGTCTGGGAAAAGTATCAGGTCGACCGCTTCAAGGTGAAGTCCTTCGAGCCGCTGCTCATGGTCACGGACATGGATTTCGAGCTGGTGGCCCGCATCGAGGCCGAGCTCATCGACTGGCCGGGGCTGGAGATCTCGGTGCACAGCAAGCGCAGCTATCCGGAAAAGGACCTCTTTGCCCACGTGCTCGGCTATGTGGCCGAAGCCAACGAGAAGGAGATGGAAAAGGATCCGGATCTGGCCATGGGCGATCTGGTGGGCAAGCAGGGGCTCGAATACAAGCTGGAGCAGCGGCTGCGCGGCCGCAAGGGCCTGTATGGCGTGGAGGTGGACGCGCACGGCCGCATGCTGGGCAAGACCCTGCGTGAGGAGCCTCGCAGCGGCGAGGAGATCAGCCTCTCCCTCGACCGCGATCTGCAGGAGACCGCCTGGAACGCTCTGTCCGGTGAGGCGGGCTGCGTGGTGGTCATGGAGCCGGACACGGGCAAGCTGCGGGCGCTGGTCACCTCGCCGGCCTACGACAACAATCTTTTTGCCGCGGGCATCTCCAAACGCGACTGGGACGCCCTGCGGACCAGCAACCGTTTCCCGCTGCAAAACCGCGTCATCCAGAGCGTCTATCCGCCGGGCTCGGTCTGGAAGCTGCTCATGGGCGTCTTTTTTCTGGAAAACGGCATCAGCCGCTATGAGACGGTCTTCTGTCCCGGTCAGGTCAAGCTGGGCAACCAGATCTTTCGTTGCTGGCGGCGCGGCGGACACGGCAGCATGAACCTCGAATCCGCCCTCATCAACTCCTGCGACGTCTATTTCTACATCATGGCCGAGCGGCTGGGCATCGACAAGCTGGAGGCCTTCGCCAAGGCCAGCGGCTTCGGTGCGCCCACGGGCATCGACCTGCCGCACGAGCGGTCCGGCCTCGTGCCCTCCCGCGAGTGGAAGCGCCGCCGCTTCAAGGCTCCCTGGGTGCGCGGCGAGACCTACAACGTCTCCATCGGACAGGGCTATACCCTGGTGACGCCGGTGCAGATGGCCGTCTATGTGTCGGCCCTGCTCAACGGGGGCTATCTGCTCAAGCCCCAGCTGCTCAACGATGCGCCGCGTGAAGTGCGGGGAAAAGTGCCCGGCAGGCTGGAGACGCTGCGTTTCATCGTGGAGTCCATGCGCAAGACCGCCAACGGCGGCACGGCCCGCGTGGTGGGCCGCAAGGACGCCGACATGGGCGGCAAGACCGGGACGGCGCAGGTGGTCAAGCTCAAGATGAGCGGCGACCGCCGCCTGCGCACCGCGGAGATGGAGTACGCCCAGCGCGACCATGCCTGGATCGCCACCTGGGGCTACAAAAACGGCAAGGCCTATGTGGTCATCGTCATGGTGGAGCATGGCGGCGGCGGTTCCAGCGTGGCCGGGCCCGTGGCCAAAAAAGTGTATGAGCATCTTTTCGGCCCGGATGCGGGCGCGCCGCAGGTCATCGCCGCCAGCCCCGAAGAAGAGGGCGTGCCGCAGAACCCCGTGCTGGCGCCGCCGGATCTGCCGGGCCTGCTGAAGCCGGTCGGGCAGGGACGCCAGCAGGGCGGACGGACCCGCCGGGAGACCCGCGCGCCCGGGGCTGCGCTCGCGCCGCGTCCGGCCGCACCCGCTCTGCAGCCCCTGCCCGAGCGCCGCAGCGCGCCCCGCGGCAGGGTCATCGACCCGTCCGCGCCGCCGAGCCCGCTTGGCGGACAGCCCTAGGAGAGTCTCATGGACAAGCGCCTCCTCAGCCATCTCAACTGGAGCCTGCTGGCCTGCACTGTCCTGCTGTTCTTCCTGGGCGTGGGCAATCTTTTTTCCGCCAGCGCCATCCGCGTGGAGGACGGGCTGACCTTTTCCAGCTTTTACCAAAAGCAGCTCATCTGGGGGCTCTGCGGTCTGGGCTGCATGATCGTGGCCATGTGCTTCGACTACCGGCAGATCCGCAACCTCGCCTGGCCGTTCTGGCTGGTCTGCGTGGGGCTCCTGCTGCTCGTGCCGGTCATCGGGGTGACGACCATGGGGGCCAACCGCTGGATTTCCCTTGGCTTCATGAACCTGCAACCTTCCGAACCCACCAAGCTCGCCGTCCTCGTGATGACGGCCCGTATCCTTGCCCAGCACAATCGTTCCCTGGGCTGGAAGGATTTCTTCAAGGTGCTGCTGGTGGGGCTCATACCCTGTGCGCTCATCCTGGAGCAACCTGACCTGGGGACGGGCACGCTGGTGCTGCTCATCATGGGCGGCATGATCCTCTTCCACGGGCTGCGCAGCTATGTGCTCAAGACCTGCTTCCTCGCGGTGCCCTGCGTGGCGGCGCTCATGTGGTTCGTGGTCATGCACGATTACCAGCGTCAGCGCATCCTCACCTTCCTTGATCCCGGATCGGACCCGCGCGGCGCGGGCTACCATATCCTGCAATCGCTCATCGCCATCGGCTCGGGGCAGATGTGGGGCAAGGGCTTCACCGAGGGCACGGCAGGGAAATTGCGCTTTTTGCCGGAGCGGCATTCGGACTTTGCCGTGGCCGTCTTTGGCGAGGAATGGGGCTTTGTGGGCTGCGTGGCGCTGGTGACCCTGTTCTCGCTCTTCCTGCTGTCCATCTTCTCCACGGCCATGCAGGCCAAGGACAGGTTCGGCAGCTTGCTTGTGGTGGGGGTTTTCTTTTACTTCTTTTCACAGATCGTCATCAACATGGGCATGGTCATCGGCCTCATGCCCGTGGTAGGCATCCCGCTGCCTTTCATCAGTTATGGCGGCAGCGCCACAGTGGTCAACTTCACCCTGCTGGGCATCGTGCTGAACGTGTCCATGCGGCGGTTCATGTTCAAGGGATAAACATCTATGGTCAAATGGGGGTTGAGCGTGGGCAAGGACGAAATCAACGCTTTTCTTGGAGCGGGGACCGTTTACGAAGGCAAGCTGACCTTTCAGGGCTCCGTGCGCATCGACGGGGTCTTCTCCGGCGAGATCACCAGCGACGGGACGCTCATCGTCGGCAAGGACGCGCAGATCTCCGGCACGTTCCATGTCGGGGAGCTCATGCTTTCCGGCAATATGCGCGGCGATGTGGTGGCCAAGCGGCGTGTGGTGGTCCACAGCACGGGCGTGCTGGACGGGACGCTGCATACGTCCTGTCTGCTGACGGAAGAGGGCGGCATCATCGACGGTCAGATCTTCATGAAGAAAGGCAGCCCCGAAAAATCCGGCAACTAGCCGGGAAGAGAGATTTTTTTCGGGGAGGGAAACCTTTTGTGAACAAAAGGTTCTCCCTCCCCGAACCCCTCCCTTCCAAAAAACTTTACAGAGCACTGAGCGGACAACGTGACCCGGCAGGGCGTCGCGCAGATGCTCCGTCCCCCGGCAGGGCCTGCGGGCCTTGTGTCTCCTTTCTTTTGCCGTTGGATAGCGGCTTCATCTAGACGGATTCGCATTGAAATCGTGTCCAATTTCCATGCTGACGCTGCCCTCACCCTACGGAAAAAGCGTGGTTTTTCCGTGTGTTCGGTTGCGGGTAGTCGCTCCCGCGACTATCAGAGCAATCCACATTTTCAATGTGGATTTGCTCTAACATGGCGGAACAGCGCATTTCCCTTTGAAACGCAAAGCGTTTCAAAAGGAAATGCTATGAGGAAACCTGGCGTGCCGGGCAGTGATGCCCGGCACGCTTTTTTGTACGGATTTGGGCTGGGGCGGAGTCGGGCGACGCCTTGTGGGGCGCGACGCCTTACGGTCTGGACAAGTAAAGTTTTTGGGGAGATGGGGGGTGTGGGGGGAAGGCCCCCTTTGTTCACAAAGGGGGCCTTCCCCCCACGAAAAAATCACTCTTCCAGCACGTTGAGGGGCAGGCCGGGAGCCAGCCGCACGACGCCTTCCACCACCACGCGGTCGCCTTCCTTGAGATCTCCTTCCACCACGCTGGTCCCTTCATGCTCGAAGAGGACGCGCACCTTGCGCAGCACGGCGGTATCATCGGGCCCGGCAAGATAGAGGTAGGCGCCGTCACGCCCGGACTGGACGGCGGTGCTGGGGACGGTGAGCGCGTTGTCCGCCCGTCCCAGCGGCAGATCCACGGTGACGAACTGACCGGGCCAGAGGCTGCGGTCCTCGTTGGGGAAGGTGCCGCGCAAGCGGATGGTGCCGGTACGGGTGTCCACCTCGTTGTCCACGAGCGTTAGCAGGCCGCGTTCAGGCTTGCCGCCGGTGGGGGCGGCGGTGAAGTGGACGGGGCCTTGCCGCATGCGTTCGAGGATGACGGCAAGGTGCACTTCCGGCACGGAGAAGGTCACATAGATGGGCGAGAGGGTGTCGATGGTGACCACGGGGGTGGAGGCATTGCTCTGCACCATATTGCCCTTGTCCACGGCGAGCGCGCCCACGCGCCCGCTGATGGGCGCGGTGACCCGGCAATAGGAGAGGTCGAGCTCCGCGCTTTCCACGGCGGCCTTGTCCGATTGTACGGTGGCCTTGAGCGCGGCGGCCTCGGTGGCCGTCTGTTCATAGGATTCGCGGCTCACGTAGCCTCCGCCCACCAGCTTGCCGTAGCGGCCCCGGTCGTCCAGCGCCTTGTTGAGCTGCGCCTGCGACTTGGCCAGCAGGCCGCGCTTCTCGCGCAGCACCGCCTCGAAGGGGCGGGTGTCGATGGTGATGAGCGGATCGCCGGCTTTGACGTCCTGGCCTTCGGTGAAGTGGACTTCGCGGATCTCGCCGGTGACGCGCGGGGTGACGGCTACGGAGGCCGAAGCCTTGACGTTGCCTACCACATGCAGCAGGCGGGGCAGGCTTTGGCGGGCCACGGGGCGCACGTGTACGGGAGCGGCCTGGGCCGCTTTATCCGTATCCTTGCCTCCGGAACAGGCAGGGAGCAGGAGCAGACAGGCGGCGAGCAGGGGAAGACAGAATTTTTGCATGGCATTCCTCGAATGCCGTCAGCCTGCCTCATGCGCCCGCCGCCGTCAAGGGCGGGTCCGGCCGTCCGGCGGCAGGGGAGACGGGCAGAAAAAAAGCCCCGCCGAAGCGGGGCCTGATAGCCGGGAGGCAAGCTGTTACTGAGCAGCCTTGTCCGTCTTGCCGTCCTTCTTGTCAGCGGCGGCGTCCTTCTTGTCTCCGGCAGGCTCGTCAGCCTTGGGCTCTTCATCGGCCGGGGTGTCCAGGGGCTTGAAATTGACCTTCTGCTTGTTCATCTCCACCAGCAGGTCATTGGTCACGTCCAGCTTTTCATCATAGGAAGAAAGGGTCTCCGCGCTGAACAGGACATCGTAGCCCTTGGCCTTGCGGAACTCGTCCATGACGCGCTTGGTGACGTTCTGCAGCTGGGAGAGCACATTCTGCTGCTCTTCGCTCATCTGCTGCTGCGCGCTCATGTACACGGTCTGGAGCTGCTTCTGGAGCTGCTCGTTCTCCGGATCTTTCTCAAGTTTGGTCTGGATGTCGTCCAGCTGCTTCTGGATGCCGGCCTGCATGTCTTCCAGATAGCTGATGCCCGCCTTGCCGGCTTCGCTGTCACGCATGACGCGCACGATATCCACAACGGCGATGCTGGGGCCGGAAGCCTTTTCCTCTCCCTGCTGGCAGGCGGCGCACAGCAGGCTCAGCAGCAGGAGCGGAACCGCCATAAAACGAATACGCATGTAGTTTCTCCTCTCGTAACGAATGATCGTCAACGAAATAATTTTTTTGTAGAGCGGCATGGTACGTTTTTTCGGCGGGCGGCACAAGTTCTTTTTCCCAGGCGCAGGGGCGCAGTCCGTGATTGCGGGTCAGGGCGCAGGCGTGTACACTGCCCGAAAAAAGGATAGCCCATGCACGAACGTTCCCCGCTCCACACCCCGGCCATGCAGCGCCTCGACAGCGTTGCGGATCGTCTTTGCCACGAGGATTCGCTCTCCCGTGTCTGGCACTGTCCGGCCAAGGGCGCGCCCATGCCGTCCCTGACGACGCTCAGGGAGATCATGGATCGCCTGAGCGCCGCGCTCTTTCCCGGCTACTTCGGGGTGGAGCCGCTGCGCGAGAGCCTGCGCTACCACCTTGCGGCCAATCTGGACAGCATCTACCGCCTGCTGAGCGGGCAGATCCTTTGCGGCAAATGTTTTTCCTGCGACGGCACGCAGGGCACCTGCGAGCAGTGCCGGGAGGACAGCCGGGAGCTGGCGCTCTCCTTCATGGACAGGCTGCCCCATATCCGTTCCCTGCTGGCGGGCGACGCCCAGGCCGCCTACGAGGGCGACCCGGCGGCCACCAGCCCCGGCGAGGCCATTTTTTGCTATCCTTCCATGCACACCATGCTGCATCACCGCATAGCGCATGAGCTGTACGCGCTGCGCGTGCCGCTGGTGCCGCGCATCATCTCCGAGATGGCCCATTCCCAGACAGGCATCGATATCCATCCCGGCGCGACCATCGGCGAGGATTTCTTCATCGACCACGGCACCGGCGTGGTCATCGGCGAGACCTGCATCATCGGCCGCAGCTGCCGCCTGTATCAGGGGGTGACGCTGGGGGCGCTCTCCTTCCCCAAGAATGAAGACGGCACCCTGACCAAGGGCATCGCCCGCCACCCCATCCTGGAAGACAATGTGACCGTGTACGCGGGGGCTACCATATTGGGCCGCGTGACCGTGGGGCGCGGGGCCGTCATCGGCGGCAACGTCTGGATCACCGGCGATGTGCCCGCCGGGGCCAAGGTGGCGCAGGAGCGGCCGCGCTAGACCGCGCCCCGGCGCGGGATGACGGAGGAGCCATGCGATACGCCATCGTTCTGCTTTGCTGCCTGTTCATGCTGGCAGGCGGCTGCGGCGCCAAAGTGACGGCACGAGGTCAGATGCAGGGCGGCGTGAGCGTGGGGCAGGGCCTGCGCTAGGGCCTGTCAGCATAAATTTTGCAAATAATTTCAGCAGATAAAACAAGCGATCTCGACACGCTCCGCCTGCCTTTGGGGGCGGGGGCGTCTCGTGTCTCTGACTCTTCCCCGGTAAAAGTGCGCTGGGGAAGGGATGGGGGCCCTTCCCCCCAAAGTAAACAGCAAATAGTGTCAACAGGCCCTAAGGCGGCCCCGCCGGCTGTGCACGTGAACATGGGCGCCGTGGCCGTGACCACAAAAACAGGGCATTGGCGGGACAGCCTTCAGGCGGAGGCGCATCCGTCCGGAACCGCCGCCGGCGCCTCAATCATGCTCCATACGGGGAGGCTAGCGTGAGAACCGTGCTTCAGGGCGGCGTCGTGGTGCGCCCGGACGGCGTATTTGCCGCGGATATTTCCTTTGAGAACGGCCAGATCCTGGAAATGGGGGAACGTCTGCCCGCTGACGGGGCGGAAGCGGTGGATGCGACGGGCTGTTACGTGCTGCCCGGCGCGGTGGACGTGCTGGTGCACTGTCTGCCGGAGCATCTGGAAGCGACCGGCAACGCGGCGGCGCAGGGCGGGACGACCTGCCACGGCTGGCCGGCTCCCGCGGACGGCGCAGGGCCGGACGTGCCCGCGCAGCTGCCGGTAGACGTGGTGCGCCTTGCCCCCCTGCCGGAAGGCGAGGTCGGCGGGGCCTCCCTGCACTGGCTGGATGCGCGGCGTCTGGAGGCCGCCGGAGCGGCCGCCGTGGCCCTGTGTGAGGCGGCCCGCGCCGACGCGTCCGTGCTGCTGCGTCCTGATCTGCCCGGCCTTGGCCGCTTTCTGGAAGCTGAACTGCGGGCGGCGGGGCGGACGGCGGTCAGCAACTGGACGGCCGCCGCGCCGGAATATGTGGAAGAAGAGGCCGCGCGTCTGGCCGTGGCGCTGGCCCGTGCGGCAGCCTGCCGGCTGGCTCTGCTGCCCCTGTCCTGCGGCGGTTCGCTGGAAGCGGTGCGCCTTGCCCGGCAGTGGCGGCAATCCGTATGGGCGGCCACGAGTCCTCAGTATCTCCTGCTGGACGAAACAGCGTATGAGGAAGGCGCTGCGGAAGGACTGAAATACGCCATGCGGCCCCCGTTGCGTGCGGCGGGACAGGCCTCCCGCCTCTGGGAGGCGCTGGCCGGGGGCCTGCTGGATGCCGTGACCTCCGATCATCACGACACGACGTTTGCCGCCAAATGGGAGGCCGGCGCGGCCGATGCCTTCGCCTGTCCGGCCGGTATCCCGGGGGTGGAGACGCGCGTGCCGCTGCTCTTTTCGGAAGGCGTGCTCAAGGGGCGGCTGACCTTGCCCCGCTTCGTGCAGTGCCTGTGCAGCAATCCCGCGCAACTGCTGGGCCTCGGACAACGCAAGGGCGATCTGCGGCCCGGGTTCGATGCGGACATCTGCCTGCTGGACCCGGCGGAGGAGCGTCTGCTCACGGCCCGCCGCCTGCATCAGGGAGACTACACCCCCTTCGAAGGGTTGAGCGTGCGCGGCTGGCCGCGCGCGGTTTGGCTGCGTGGGGAGAGGCTGCCCGTCGACGGCCGGGAAGGGGGACCGGCGCACACATTACACGGAATGTGGCTTACCGGGGGCGCTGACTGACCATATTTGACTTGGCAGACGGGACAAGGGCGCGTATAACGCGCCTCACCGGAGGCAAACGCCCGAAATGGCGGCGCTGCGCACGCCGCACAGGCATAACGCGTGGCTTCCGGGGCGGCAGGGCCGCGCTGCGGTCCCGCTCTGCCGGTCAGGAACAGTTTTTTGCGCACAAGGGTTTCAGGTTCATGGATCAGAACATCATCAGCGAGGTGGTCAGCACCACCATCAAGATCTACGCCATGATGACGCCGCCTGCCGTGCTCAGCGCCTTCATCAGCGGCACCAAGGACTACGACAAACGCCGCAAGACGGCCACGGCCATCAAGACTTCTTCGGCAGCCTTCATCATCGGGCTGGTCCTCTATCTTTTCGGGGCGCATATCTTCGCGCTCTTCGGCTTTACGCTGGATGCCTTCCGCATCGGGTCGGGCGTGCTGCTCTTCCTGACGGCCGTCTCCCTCATGGGGGAAGAGAAAGACAAGGACCACACGCAGAAGGAAGGGGACATCAGCGTCGTGCCGCTGGCCATCCCGCTCTGCATGGGGCCTGCCTCCATCGGCGCCATCATGGTCATTGGTGCTTCGGCCAGCACGCTGCGCGAGATCCTGGTGGGCGTGATCTCCCTCCTTTTTGCCGCATTGGGCATCTTCCTCATGCTGCTCATGTCCCACAGCGTGGAGCGCGTCCTGCACAAGACCGGCATCGCCGTGCTGGCCAAGCTGACAGGTCTTTTGCTGGCGGCCATTGCCGCGCAGGTGATCTTTACAGGGATGAAGGCCTTCCTGAACTAGAGCTTGTTGGCTCAAATTGACAAATAATTTCAGCAGCTAAGACAGGTAAACCGTATACGCTCCTCTTGCCACTGAGGCGGGGTTGCCTCGTCCCTGATCCTTCCCTTGGTAAAAGCGCGCTGGGGAAGGGATGGGGGGCTTGGAGGGGGAGGGGAACCCCTCTTGCGCCGGCGGCGACCGAAAGGCGGCCGCAGGCCGTGCCCGTTAGGCGACGCAGGAGCCTTACGGGCATCGACAGCAGAGCGAGGGGTTCCCCTTCCCCCCAACAAACAGCAAATAGTGTTAACAGGCCCTTGCGGTCAGGGCCCGGCGGACGGCGCGACTGCGGACGGACCCACGAAAAACAGCGCGGATGGCCCGGCGAGTTCTCCAGGGCGCATCCGGCAAGGAGCATGAGGCCCATGATGGAGCGTCTTTTTCGACTTTCGGCCCACGGTACCAGCGTCCGGCAGGAATGTCTGGCCGGTCTGACCAGCTTCATGGCCATGTGCTACCTGATCTTCGTGGTGCCCGGCATGCTGGCGGATGCGGGCATGCCGCGGGAGTCGGCCGTGGCCTCCACCATCTGGGTGACCATCCTCATCACCCTTATCATGGGGCTCTGGGCGCGTTTTCCCGTGGGGGTCGCGCCGGGGCTCGGCATCACCGCCTTTTTTGCCTACTATGTGTGCGGGCCCGCCGGCTATACCTGGCAGACGGGGCTCGGCGCGGTCTTCATTTCCGGCATCGTCTTCCTGCTGCTGACCGTGACCAGAGTCCGGCAGATGATCATCGACGCCGTCCCGGAGGATCTCAAGAGTGCCATTGTGGTGGGGGTGGGGGCCTATATTGCCTTCATCGGCATGCAAAACTGTGGGCTGGTGGTGGCGAATGCCTCCACCTTCGTGGCGCTGGGCCATCTGAACCGGCCGCCGACCCTGCTGGCTGTGGGCGGGCTTTTGCTCATCGGGACGCTTCTGAGCCGCAATGTGCCGGGCGCCATGCTTATCGGCATCCTGGCCGTGACGTTTGCCGGGCTGGCGCTCGGCGTGAGCCGGCTGCCGGAAGGCGACCTGATATCCTTCAGCGTGCCGCTGCCCACGGAGACCTTCGGGCAGATGGATCTCGTGGGCGCATTGGATCATGGGCTGTTCTCCATCATCTTCACCCTGACCATGGTGGATCTGTTCGACAACATGGGCGTGCTCATCGGGCTGGCCCGCAAGGCGGGCTTCGTGCGTGAGGACGGCCATATCGACAATCTGGACCGCGCGCTCGTCACCGATTCCATCGGCACCATGACCAGCGCCGTGCTGGGGGCCACCACGGCCACCAGCTATCTGGAATGCGCCGCGGGCGTGGCCCAGGGCGGGCGTACAGGGCTGACGGCCGTGGTCATCGCGGCCTTGTTCGGTCTGGCGCTTTTCCTTACGCCGTTGGTGGCCGTAGTGCCGGGTTATGCCACGGCGCCGGTGCTCATCATCGTGGGGGCCCTCATGATGCAGGATGTGGTGCATATCCGCTTCCAGGATTTTTCGGTGGCGCTGCCCGCCTTCCTGACCATCATCCTCATGCCGCTCACCTTCAACGTCGCCACGGGCTTCGGCTTCGGCTTCATCAGTTTTGTGGCCTTGCGCCTTCTGTGCGGCCGCGGACGGGAGGTCAGCCCCATCATGTATATCGTGGCCGCCTGCTTTGCCGCCAACTTCATCTTGCGGAGCCTGTGATATGGAAGCCGATCTCATCCTGAAGGGAGGAACGCTGATCTGCATGGATCCCCAGCGTTCCGTGCGCCAGGCCGATCTGGTCATCAGCGGCGGACGCATCGCCGCCATCGAGAGCGCGACGCGGCAGAAGGCCCGCCGCGTCCTGGACGTCAAGGGGGCCGTGGTCCTGCCCGGCTTCGTCCAGTGCCGGACTCGGCTGAGCATGACCTTTTTCCGCTATCCTGAAGAGCCGGCCGCGTCGGACAGGCTGCAACGGCTGGCCACGCTGGAGGCGGGGCATGATCGGGCATCGGCCTTTTCCGCCGCGGCGCTGGGCGTGGCCGAACTGCTGCGCAGCGGCACCACCGCCGTGCTGGACATGGGCGACGGCACGCAGGCGGAGATGCTCTTCCAGGCGGCCGACGCCATGGGCCTGCGCGGGGCTTTCGGCAAGACCCTGGCCGACAGGGGCGAAGGGCTGCCCAAGCCGCTGTACGGTCCGGTGGAGACGCAGCTCAAGGACATGGAATCTTTGTGCCGGCGCTGGCACAACGCCGACGGCGGACGGCTGCGCTGCGCGGTGAGCCTGCGGGGACTGCCCTGGAGCAGCAAGGTCCTGCTCGCCAAGGCCTCCCAGACTGCCCGCGGACAGGGGCTGCTGCTGACTGCCGGCGTGGCCCCGGACAGCGAGGCCGAGCGGGAGCTCCGCGAGCGCTACGGCGCAGACCCTTTGCGCTATCTGCTGGACAGCGGTTTTGTGGGGCCGGATACGGTGCTCGGCCAGTGCGACGTCTGCCGCGCCGAGGACCTGCCCCTGCTGGTGCGCAGCGGCGGCAGCATCTGTCACTGCCCGGGCAGGCCCGTCATCTGCGGAGAAGGGCGCGTCTCCCTGCCGGAGATGCTCTCCGCCGGGGTCAATGTGGCGCTGGGCTGCAACGATCCTCTGTGGAATCCTGCGCTGGATATCTTCACCCTCATGCGGCGGGCCATTGAGCTGCAGGAGACGCGTGAAGGCGGCCCGGCCACGCTCTCGCCGCGTGCCGTGCTGGAGATGGCCACGCTGGGCGGGGCGCGGGCGCTGGGCATGGCCAGCGAGATCGGTTCGCTCATGCCGGGACGCAAGGCGGACATCACCGTGCTGCGGCTGGACGATGCGGCGACGGATGCGCGCGAGGATTTGGTGGCGCGTGTGGTGCGCACAGCCACGGCGGAACAGGTGAGCCATACCCTCGTGGGCGGCCGGGTGCTGCTGGACGAGGGGCGGCTGGCCGATGTGGACTGGGAAGGCCTGCTGGTGGAAGCCGTCCGTGAGGCCGCGGCCCTGCGGCGGCGCGTGGGCGAGGGGAAGGTGGACGCATGAGCGCGCCGCGCGAGATGCTGGGCAGCCGTCTGGGCTTCCTGCTGCTGTCGGCGGGCTGCGCCATCGGCCTGGGCAATGTCTGGCGCTTCCCCTATATCGCGGGAGCCTACGGCGGCGCGGCGCTGGTGGCCATCTATCTGCTCTGCCTGCTGGCCGTGGCGCCCATCCTGGTCATGGAGCTGGCCGTGGGCCGGGCGGCGCGCTGCAACATGGGCCTGGCCCTGAGGGTGCTCGAGCCGAAGGGCACGCGCTGGCACAGCTGCGGCTGGTTCGCGCTGGTGGGCAGCTATCTGCTCATGATGTTCTATACCACCGTCACGGGCTGGCTGCTGGCTTATTGCTGGTATATGGCCTCCGGCAAGCTGACGGGGCTCGATCCGGCGGGCGTCGGGGCCTTTTTCGGGCAGATGCTGGCCACGCCTTCGGTACACGTGCTGAGCATGAGCCTGGTGGTCTGTCTAGGCTGTTTGGTCTGCGCCCTTGGCGTGCGCCGGGGCGTGGAGCGGGTGGTCAAGCTCATGATGCTGGGCCTGCTGTGCATCCTCGTGCTGCTGGTGCTGCGGGCCGTGACCTTGCCGGGAGCGGGGGAGGGCATCACCTTCTATCTGGCGCCCGACGTGGCGCGCCTGCGGGAGGCCGGGCTGTTCACCGCCATCAATGAAGCCATAAAGCAGGCCTTTTTCACCATTTCGGTGGGCATCGGCTCCATGACCATCTTCGGCAGCTATCAGTCGAAAGACCGCTCGCTCACCGGCGAGGCGGCCCTCATCGTGGGGCTGGACACCTTCGTGGCCCTCATGGCCGGGCTGATCATCTTCCCGGCCTGCTTCGCCTTCGGCGTCGCTCCCGACGCCGGGCCGGGCCTCGTCTTCGTGACCCTGCCCAATATCTTCAACAGCATGCAGGGCGGGCAGATCTGGGGGACGCTCTTCTTCGTCTTCATGGGCTTTGCGGCCCTCTCCACGGTCATCGCCGTGTTCGAGAACATCATCTCCTACAGCGTGGACGTCTGGGGCATGCCCCGCAGCCGGGCCACTCTGCTGCACCTTGTGGGCCTCTGGATCTGCTCCCTGCCCTGCGGGCTGGGCTTCAACGTGCTGGTCGACTTCCAGCCGCTGGGGCCGGGCACCAGCGTGCTGGATCTGGAGGACTTCCTCATCAGCAATAACCTGCTCTTCGCGGGGACGCTGCTCTTCCTCTTCTTCTGCACCAGACGGAGCGGCTGGGGCTGGGAGAACTTCCTTGCCGAGACCAACGTCGGGCAGGGGGTGCGCTTCCCTTCCTGGCTGCGCGGCTACCTGACCTATGTGCTGCCCCTCCTGATCCTGTTCATCTTCCTCATGGGCTACGCGGAGCGCCTGGGCCTGCTGGCGCTCTGAGCGCGCGGCGTCCGCCGCACCGCGAGCGCCGGACGCACCGGCATTGCGTCACGGGCCGGACTGGGCTATGGTAGGCGGCTGCGCGCGGGCCGGTGGGCTTGCACGCGGGACTTCATCCGCAAGAGGATCAGCTCATGTCTGAACATGCGCAACGCGAAATGTTGGGCAGCCGCCTCGGCTTTCTGCTGCTGTCGGCAGGCTGCGCCATCGGCCTCGGCAACGTCTGGCGTTTCCCCTACATCACGGGAGCATACGGCGGCGCCATCTTTGTGGGGATCTATCTGCTCTGTCTCGTGGCGGTGATGCCGACCATGATCATGGAGTTCGCCGTGGGCCGTGCGGCCCGCCGCAACATGGGGCTGGCCTTCCGTCTGCTGGAGCCTCAGGGCAGCCAGTGGCATCACTTCGGCTGGTTCGCGCTGGTAGGCAGCTACCTGCTCATGATGTTCTATACGACCGTGACGGGCTGGATGCTGGCGTACTGCTGGTACATGGCCTCCGGCGAGTTGAGCGGCCTTTCCCCCGAAGCCGTGGGGGCGTTTTTTGGCGCGACCCTCGGCAAGCCCGACGTGCAGGTCATCGGCATGACGCTGGTGGTGCTCATCGGCTGCGGCGTCTGCGCCCTGGGGGTGCAGAAGGGCGTGGAGCGGGTGGTCAAACTCATGATGCTGGGCCTGCTGCTCATCCTGGTGGCGCTGGTGCTGCGTTCCGTCACCCTGCCGGGCGCCGGAGGGGGCATCGCCTTCTATCTGGCTCCCGACGCGTCCAAGATCGAGCAGACAGGGCTGTTCGCCGTCATCAATGCGGCCATGAACCAGGCTTTCTTCACCCTGTCGGTGGGCATCGGGGCCATGTGCATCTTCGGCAGCTATCAGCCGAAGGACCGTTCCCTCACCGGCGAGGCCGTGTGGATCGTGGGGCTGGATACCTTCGTGGCCCTCATGGCCGGGCTGATCATCTTCCCGGCCTGCTTCGCTTTCGGCGTCAAGCCCGATGCGGGGCCGGGCCTCGTCTTCGTGACCCTGCCCAACATCTTCAACAGCATGGAGGGCGGACGCATCTGGGGGGCGCTCTTCTTCGTCTTCATGAGCTTTGCGGCCCTCTCCACGGTCATCGCCGTGTTCGAGAACATCATCTCCTACACGGCCGACGTCTGGGGCATCCCGCGGCGGCGGGGCACGGTGCTGCACATGATCGGCCTTTGGGTGCTTTCCCTGCCCTGCGCGCTGGGCTTCAACCTGCTGGCCGACTTCCAGCCGCTGGGGCCGGGGAGCTCCGTGCTCGATCTGGAGGACTTCCTCATCAGCAACAACATCCTGCCGCTGGGCGGACTGATCTTCCTGCTGTTCTGCACCATGCGCAGGGCATGGGGCTGGGACAACTTCATCGAAGAGGTGGACATGGGCGAGGGCCTGAAGTTCCCGCGCTGGCTGCGCGGTTACCTGACCTACGTGCTGCCCATCCTCATTTTCTTCGTACTGACGATGGGCTATGTGGACAAGTTCTGGAAGTAGGCTCCGGAGCCTGTCCTTTCCCGTGAACCCGTGAACATCCCGCCCGCGGCAGGGCGGAAAGGTGTAGTATGAGCGAGATACTGGGCGGCGGCCGCCGTCGCAAGAAATCCCTGGTGCGCGAGTATGCCGAAGCGCTGGTGCTGGCGCTCCTGCTGGCGCTGGTGATCCGCACCTTTGTGGTGCAGTCCTTCAAGATCCCTTCGGAATCCATGATGAACACCCTGCTGGTGGGGGACTATCTGCTGGGGGACAAGTTCACCTACGGCCTCAAGATCCCCTTCACGGACATCTCCATCTATGACGGGCGCGACCCGCAGCGGGGGGACATCGTCATCTTCGCCTATCCCAAGGACCCCTCCATCGACTTCATCAAGCGTATCGTGGGCGTCCCCGGCGATGTCATCGAGGTACGCAACAAGCAGCTCTACCGTAATAACGAACCGGTGCGGGAAGGCTTCATCCGCTTCACCGACCCGGACAACATCATGGGCGTGCGGGACAACTACGGCCCCGTGACCGTACCGGAAGGCCACTACTTCATGATGGGCGACAATCGCGACAATTCGCAGGACTCGCGTTTCTGGGGCTTCGTCGCGCGGGACGCCATCCGCGCGCGGGCCTGGCGCATCTACTGGTCGTGGGATTCGGAGGCGCCCAGCCTTTTGCAGTCCGTCCGTTTCGACCGGCTGGGCAAGGCCATCGAATAAGAAAAGCATACGCAAGGGGCATGGCGCGGGCCATGCCCTTTTTGCGCAACAGGGGCAGGACGTTATGGTCATTCGCTTGAACAGCGCCGGCTGGGAAGGGGTGGACGCCTACCGCGTGGATGTGGAGGTGGAGCTGGTCCGGCAGGGGCTGCCCGCCTTTTCTCTGGTCGGCCTTGCCGAGGCGGCGGTGCGCGAGGCCCGCGACAGGGTGTTCGCCGCCCTGCGGGCCGGGGATTTCCGCCTGCCTCCGGCGCGCATCACCGTCAATCTGGCTCCGGCCGGACGCCGCAAGAGCAGCACGGCCTACGATCTGCCGCTGGCGCTGGGCCTGCTCATGGCCTCCGGCCAGCTGCCGCCGGACTGTCTGGCGGACGCCTACGTCGCCGGAGAGCTTTCTCTTTCGGGAGCGGTGCGGCCGGTGTCCGGCGTGCTGCCGCTGGCCATCCTCGCCCGTCGTACGGGCGCGCGCCGCTGCATCGTGCCTCCGGCCAACGGACAGGAGGCGGCCGTGGTGCAGGGGATGACCGTGTACGCGCCGCGAACCCTGGCCGAATGCGTGGCCTTCCTGCAGGGGGAGGCGCGGCTGGAGCCCCTGACGCCCGCCGCGGACGCCCCGGCGAAGCCCGGCGACCCGGCGGCCGGGGATTATGCCGAGGTCAAGGGACAGCTGGCGGCCAAGCGGGCGCTGGAAGTGGCGGCGGCCGGCGGGCATAACCTGCTCATGATCGGCCCGCCCGGCAGCGGCAAGACCATGCTGGCCCAGCGTCTGCCCACCATCCTGCCGCCCTTGTCCTTTGAGGAGGCGCTGGAAGTGACCACCATCTACAGCGTGGCCGGGCGCTTGCGTGACGGCGGGGGGCTGGTGCGCTCGCGTCCGTTCCGCTCGCCGCATCATACGGTCTCGGAGGTGGCGTTGGTAGGCGGCGGTGCGCATCCCCGGCCCGGCGAGGTCTCGCTGGCCCATCGGGGGGTGCTCTTTCTGGATGAACTGCCGGAATACGGCAAGGCGGCGCTGGAAGCCCTGCGGCAGCCGCTGGAGGATGGCGTGGTGAGCATCGCCCGCGCCAGTCAGAGCGTGACCTTCCCTGCCGACTGCATGCTGGTGGCGGCCATGAATCCCTGCCCCTGCGGCTATCACGGCGACTCGCAACACGCCTGCACCTGCCGTCCCGAACAGCGGGCACGCTACCGGGCCCGGCTTTCCGGTCCGCTGCTGGACCGCATCGACGTGCATGTGGAAGTCCCCGCCGTGCCCTACGAGGATCTGCGTAACCAGCAGCCGGGCGAAAGCTCGGCCGACATGGCGCAGCGCGTGGCGGCGGCGCGGGAGCGACAGCAGGCCCGTTTTGCCGGAACGGCCGTGCGCTGCAATGCCGGACTTTCCGGATCGCTGCTGGAGCGGCATTGCACGCCGGATGCCGAAGGGGAGGCCCTGCTGCGGACGGCGGTGCGCAGCCTCGGCCTGTCGGCGCGCGCCTATACGCGCATCCTGCGCCTGGCGCGGACCATCGCCGATCTGGAGGACTGCGCCGGTCTGCGCGGGGAACATCTGGCGGAAGCCATTTCCTTGCGGGTGCTGGATCGTCCGGCGGAGTAGGCTGCCGGCGCTATGTGTTGCGTTTTTGGGGGGAAGGGGAACCCCTCGCTCTGCTGTCGATGCCCGTAAGGCTCCTGCGTCGCCTAACGGGCACGGCCCTGCGGGCCGCCATTCGGTCGCCGCCGGCGCGGGAGGGCCCAGCCTTTTCGCAGCGAAGCGAGAAAAGGCGTTTCCGTCATCCTTCCCCCCAAGCCCCCCATCGCTTCCCCAGCGCGCTTTTGCCAGCGGCAAGGCCGGAGTACAAGGCAAGCGCTCACGCGAAACAGGCGGAGATGGGTGGTCGAATTTCATTATGCATTGAAAATGCACATAAAATGACTGTGCGCAGTCCCTATGGGGAGAAAGATTTTTTTGTTTGCTGTGATTTGACCCCTCGACCTGCGGGCGCAAGTTTGGCATGCTTACGCCCGTCCTTCTCCTCCTCCGTGTTGCCGTGGCGGCGACAGGGGGTGGGGGTGCACCTTTGCCGCGAGCGCATATCCCTTCCATGCAGCAGCCCGTCATTGCCGAAACCAGCCGTGTCCGTCTTGCCTTTGTCCGTCCCGAAGCCGGCGAATTGTACGCCGGGGCCCTGCAACCGGCCACTCGCCTTTCCGCCGGTTTTGACCTGCGCGCCTGTCTGGATGCGCCGGAGATCCGCATAGCGCCCGGAGAGCGCGTCTGCGTCCCCACGGGGATCAGCGTGCAGCCTGTGGCCGCGGGTCTGGCGGGCTTCCTGTATTCCCGCAGCGGTCTGGGAGCGCGCGAGGGGCTGACGGTGGCGCAGGGCGTCGGTCTCATCGACCCTGACTATACGGGGGAGATCCTGGTCATGCTGCTCAATACCTCCGGTGAGGAGCGGGTGCTGCGCCACGGCGAGCGCATGGCCCAGCTTGTTTTCCAGCCTTTCGTCCGCCCCGACTGGGAAGTGGTGGAGCGTCTTGAAGCCACCGAACGCGGCAGCGGCGGTTTTGGGCACACCGGACGATAGCGGCAAAAAGCGCGTCATGTGCGCGCCGTGCCGCGAGAAGAGTTTTTTCAGTGGCGTGTTCCGCCACGGGATGCTGCCGCTCAAGAGCGGAGCCCGTGCTGCCGGGACCGCCGGAACAGTTTAGCGCCGCCTGGCGGCCTCATGAGGAAAAGTGTCATGTCGGAAGCGTATGATGCCGTTGTTGCCCGTGAAGAAAATCTGCTTTGCCGTTCCTACAGCCGCTACCCGCTGGCCATCGTGCGCGGGAAAGGTTCGCGCCTGTGGGATGTGGACGGCAAGGAATATGTGGACCTGCTGGCCGGTATCGCCGTGGTGGGGCTGGGGCATTGCAATGATGAGATCTGCGACGCGCTGGCGGCCCAGAGCCGCAAGCTCTGGCATGTGAGCAACCTTTTCTATCAGGAAGAGCAGCTCGACCTCGCGGAGAAGCTGCTTGCCACCACCCATCATGAAAAGGCCTTTTTCTGCAACTCCGGCGCGGAAGCCAACGAGGCGCTCATCAAGCTTGCCCGTCGCTACATGCGCAGCATCAAGAAGCGTGACGCTTACGAGATCATCACGCTCGGCAACTGCTTCCACGGGCGTACGCTCGGCGCGCTGGCCGCTACCGGCCGTGAAAGCCTGAGCGACGGTTTCACGCCGCTGCCCGAAGGCTTCAGCCAGGTGCCGGCCGGGGATCTGGCGGCGCTGGAGGCGGCCATCAGCGACAAGACCGCTGCCGTGCTGCTGGAATGCGTGCAGGGTGAAGGCGGCGTGCTGCCCCTGCCCGCGGACTACCTCAAGGGCGTGGAAGCCCTGTGCCGCAAGAAGGACATCCTGCTGCTTTGCGATGAAGTGCAGGCGGGCATGGGCCGTACCGGCAAGTTCTGGGCCTTCCAGAACTACGACATCCGGCCGGACGCCATCAGCGTGGCCAAGTCGCTGGCCAACGGTCTGCCCATGGGCGCCATGCTGGCCACCAGCGAAGCGGCCAGGGGCTTTGTGGCCGGGAGCCATGCCACGACTTTCGGCGGCGGCGCGCTGGTCTCCGCCGTGGCGGCCAAGACCATCGAGATCATGCAGCGGGACGGCCTCGTGGAGCGGGCGGGACGCCTTGGCGCGGAAGTGCGGGCGGCTGCCGAAGCCCTCATGCAGCGCGTGCCCGGCAAGATCCGGGAAGTGCGCGGTCTGGGCCTGATGATCGGCATCGAGCTTTGCGCGGACGGGACCGAGGTCTGGAAGGAACTCATCCGCCGCGGCTTCATCTGCAACCTGAGCCACGGCGTCACCCTGCGCCTGCTGCCGCCGCTCACGGTGGAGAAGAGCGATCTGGAAGCCTTCCTCGCCACGCTGGAAGATATTCTGCAGGGCCGCTAGACCTTTTCAGTTTACAGCCGCCCGGCTGTGTGCTAAACGACGGCATCACTCATAACGGCAACCTTGCTTCGGCAAGGTTGCCGCTTCCTTTGCCAAGGAGAAAAGCATGGATGTTTTTGATCAGGCCACGGAACTGGAACGACTGGACAGGGAATCCGCCCTGCTGCGCGCCCGCTCCCAGATGGACCGTGGCGGCCCGGAATGGATAGACGGTGTCCCCTGCTGCCGGGAATGCGGTGAACCCATCCCGGCCAAGCGCCTTGAGGCCCTGCCCGGCGTGGGGCTGTGCCTGAGCTGTCAGGAAGAGCGGGAATCCAGCCATTAGGGCGTGTTGACATTATCCACTGCTTATGTGGAGGGAAGTGGGACCCTCCCGCGTGCGTGAGGTCCCCTTCCCCTCAAATCCTCATCCTTTCCTCAGTACGCCGTACCCGGCGCCGATACAGGGGGGAGGAGGCCACTGCCCACTCAACAGCGATTGGGGAGATAAACGGGATCGCCTGAGGGCGTCGGCAACGGCACGGCATCCGGTCTGAACTGAGCGGGGAACCGCGGTCTCCGCGAAACGAGACGCCGTAGGTTGGAACGGCAAAGCGCTCTTGATCACAGAAAACAGCAAGAAGAGGAGGGCTGCCCTGGCGGCCCTTCTTTTTTATGGCTGCCGCAGAGAAGAACGTTTTGCCATTAGAAAAGGCGTAACGCGAAGCGACGGCACAGCACCGTCCATGCCGAGGAGAGCGGAAAAAGCGCTCTCTTTCCTTGGAACGGCAGGCCGCATGCCTTGGGCCCCAAAGCGTTTCAAGCGGAAATGCTCAAGACGCCCAGAGCGAGGAACAAAAAACATCCGTCCAGAGAGGGGCGATCGTGACGGACACGCAAAAGCGGCGGAGAGGTCATCTCTCCGCCGCTTTTTTTATCCTGCCGCCGTCCCCGCCCGTAAGGAGCGGCAAAGCGACGGGATAGGGTGCCGCCTGTATGAGGAGCGTCGCAGGGCAGGCCCTTACGGCTACCGGACGCCACAGGCTCTGCGCTTGAGAGCGCTTTGCCGTCTTGCCAAGACAAAACGCTTTAGCACTGCGCTAGAACTGCCACTTCTTGCCGTCGTAGCGGATAAGTTCGTTGAGGTTGCGGGTACGGATGCGTTCGCACTGATTGGTGGAAAGGGCTTCCTTGCGGGTGGCGGCGCGGCATTCGTACTCATATTCGCTGTAACGGATGAAGCCGACATACTGGCCCTTGCTGCCGGGGCGCATGTCCGTGGAAACGTTGCTCTGGTCCACTTCGATGTAGTTGGCAACATATTCCTTGCCGACCTTGCGCACGGAGCGGCTGGCCTTGGAGGGCATGACCGTGCGAGCGGCGCGGCCCACCAGCTGCTCGCCGGTCACCTGGAGATCGGCGCGGATGCGCGCTTCACCCTTGAGATTGGAAGAAGCTTTCTTCTCAGGCTTGGCAGCGGGCTCCGGCTTGTCAGCCGCTGCGGGCTCGGCCTGGGGCGCTTCGCCGTTCTGATCCACTTCCATCACGGGATCGGCGGAACCGCTGTCGCCACCGAACAGGCCGCAACCGCTCAGGGCAAGGCAGAGAACAAGGGCAAGGGGGGGCAGAATGCTTTTCATGGGTACTCCTGAATGGGAGGACCCGGCGAAACTCGCCGGGTCCTCTGATTTACTGATGGGCTACGCGATCCGCTTTATTCGAACGAAAGTTCGGTGCGGCGGTTCATGTAGCGACCTTCTTCGGTCTTGTTGTCGTACTTGTAGGACTTGCCCTTGCCGATGGCGGTCATGCGGCTGGCGGGGATGCCCTGCTTGGCCAGATAGCTCTTCACGGAGTTGGCGCGGTTCTGGGAGAGCTTGGCGTTGTAGGCATCGGTGCCCTTGTAGTCGGTCCAGCCGGTCAGCACGACGCGCTTGTTGGGCGAGGACTTGATGAGCTCGGCGGCTTCATTGAGGATGCCCATGGCCTTGCTGTCGAGGGCGTAGGAGTCAAAGGCGAAGTTCACGCCACGCAGGACGATGACGGTTTCTTCCTGGCAGAAGACGGCCAGCACGAAGCGTTCCACAGCGGCGTCGCTGGTCACGAGGTCTTCGCCGCGCACCACCACGGTGGAGGGGTTCAGAGCGGCAAGGGCCTTGATGGTGGCTTCACCGTTGGGCGTATCAGCGAAGGAGATGATGTGCAGGGTCACGCCGCGCTGGCTGGCATACAGCTGGCGGGCGATTTCCACGAAGTCCACGCCGCGGTTGTTGTCGCCGTCGGTCACGAGGATGATGGCGCCGGGCTTCTTCATGGCGTTGAAGGCGGGGGTGTAGACCTGCAGGCCGTCACCCATGCTGGTCATACGACCGAAGATGGTGAAGTCGGACTTCAGCTGGTTGATGCCGGCATCCATAGCGGAGCGGTTCCAGGGGCCCTGTTCGATGATGGCGCCGTTGGGGCTGATGGTGTGGAGGCCACCGTAGTAATCCAGCGCCGGGATGGCGGCGTTCACGCGCTTGAGGGCGGTTTTGGCCGCTTCCATCTTGGGCTGCTTGAGATCCTTGTTGTTCATCATCATGGAACCGGAGTAGTCCACGACAAAGTCAAAGCTTTCGATCTTCTTGTTGCACACAGGGGCCGCCGCGGCGGCAACGGCATAGCTGAGCACAAGGGCCGCAGCCAGCACCAACAGACGAATGGACTTCATAAAGCCTCCCATAGGTTTTCTCCTGAACTCAGGAAATTTTGCCCGCCATACCGCCCTCCCGCACACCGTTAGGGGAATGGCTTTCTTTGCTATACACTTTCTAGAAAGGATTCGCAAGCGAATATCGATTGATGTTGAACGCCGGAGAGGGCATCTGGACAAGTCCCTCCGGGCTGGATACTACTGGACGCATAACAGAGGGTACAGCAATGGGCGCATTGTCATTCACCAAGTGGAGTCCCAGCGGCAACACCACGCTGCTTTTCCCGGCGGACGCCGTTCCCGGCGCGCAGCAGGCGGCCACGGCCGCGCAGGCCCTGACGCCCCATCTGCTGGGCGGGGAGCAGGCCGGTTTCTGCCGGCTGCGGGAGCGTCGGCTGCGCATGGCCGGAGGGGAGTTCTGCATCAACGCCACGCGAGCCTTCGGGGCGTTGCTGGCGCTGGAGGAGGCGCGGGCCGCCCGGCAGGAGGGCGTTCGTCATGACGCGCCGCAGGAATACGCCTTTTCCGTGCAGGTCTCCGGCTGGCAGGGGCCGGTCGGGGTCCGGGTGCGGGGCGGTCTGCCGGAGTGGCATGTGGCGGCGGATCTGGAGCTGCCCGCCTGCCCGGTGCAGCAGCCTGCGCCCGGCGTGACGCTCGTGCGCCTGCCCGGCATCGCCCACCTTTTGCTCGATGAGCGCCATGTCTTCCCGGAAGACTTCCTGGCGGCGTCGGCGCTTTTGCGGCGCGAGTACGAGCTTGCGGCGCTGCCCGCTTCGGGCGTCGTCTGGTGGCGTCAGGTGCAGCACCAGCTGGAGATGTTTCCGGTGGTGCATGTGCGGGACGCGGGCACCACGTGCCTGGAGAACGCCTGCGGTTCCGGGGCGCTGGCCCTGGGGCTGCGGCTGTGTCCGGCAGGGGCGCGGCGGGTCTTCACCATCCTCCAGCCGGGCGGCGAGCCGCTGACGGTGACGGTGGACAGGCAGGACGGCGCCATGCAGGCGACGGTGGAGGGGCCGGTGCGGCTGGTGGCCGAGGGCAGGCTCTGGCTGCCGGAGGGCACGGCGGGCGGCGTTTAGCCGCCTTCCACCAGACGGCGCAGATGCGGGCCGAGGCCGGAAAGGTCTCGGTGCAGTCCGTGTTCGTGCAGGGATTCGAAGCGCTCCACATCCGGGAAGTAGGCCAGGAGGTCACCGACCTCCATGTCAAAATACCAGGCGTGCAGGGAGAGCCTGTGCTCGGCGACCCGCCGTTGTATCCAGGGGTAGGAGAGCAGGTTCTCCACGGAGAGCAGCACGGAAGCCTCTTCGCAGTTCCTGCGGTTGGCGGCGGGGTCTTCTCCTGCGGCCTCGTTCATCCTGTCCAGCGCGGGGCGGGCGATGGAGACCCAGTGGGCCACGTGGCTGTCGGGCGGAGTGGTCTCGGGGTGCATGAGCGCGTGGATGCCGCCGCAACAGGAGTGCCCCAGCACGATGACGTGCTCCACCTTGAGGTGGCGTACGCCGTATTCCAGCACGGCGAGCACCGCGTCGCCGCGCCCGGCCTCAGCGGCATGCGGCACCAGATTGGCCACGTTGCGCACCACGAAGATGTCGCCGGGATCGCAGCCCATGAGCAGGGCCGGGTCCGCCCGTGAGTCGCTGCAGGCGATGACCAGCGCCTTGGGGTGCTGGCCATCGCGCAGGGCAGCGTAGTAATCTACCTCAGCATCATAATAATAGCGGCGGAAGTTCTTGAATCCGTCGATGAACTTGTGGAAGTCCTGCATGATGCGCGGCTATCGCTTGAGGCGGTCGATGAGTTCCTTGAGGGAGGCGGCCATGCCCACCAGCGCCCGGACCTGTTCGCCCGCCGTTTGCATGGCGGCAAAGTTCTTGTCCGCGATGTCGCGGACCTGACGCATGCCGTCGGAGACCGTGACCACGATGCCGTGCTGCTGCTGGGCCGCTGCCGATATCTGGGAGGCGTTGCCTTCGTTGTGGCCGGCGGCCTCCACGATCTCCTGCAGGGCGGTGCCTGAACGGCGCGCGAGGTCGTCCGCTTCTTCCACGGCCGAGCGGGCGTCCTGCATGAAGCTCACGCAGGAGTGGATGGCGGACTGGATCTCGCCGATCTTGCCGCCCACCGAGGACGTGGCGACGACGGTCTTTTCCGCCAGCTTGCGCACTTCATCCGCCACCACGGCAAAGCCCCGTCCGGCCTCGCCGGCGCGGGCCGCCTCGATGGCCGCATTGAGCGCAAGCAGGTTGGTCTGGTCGGCGATGTCCACGATGACGCTCATGATGTCGCCGATGCTGCCGGCGGTCTCGTCCAGCTGGCGGAGGTCCTTGTGCTGCTTCTCGGCCATGACCAGCAGGCGGTTCATGGATTCCTCGCAGCCGCGCACCACATCCATGCCTCTGGTGGCGCTCTGGCGCGATTTGCCGGCATCCTCGGCGGTCAGAGCGGCATTCTGGACGATGTTGCCGGCCGCGGCGGCCAGCTGTTCCACATTGTCCATATTGCATTTCATCTGACGGTTCTGATCCACGCTGCCGGTATTGACGGCCTCGACCTGTTCGGCCAGGCTCTGCGTGCTCCTGGCCAGATCCGCCGCGATATCGTCGGCCTTGGCCGCTATGGCGGTCATCTCCTTGAGCAGGCCGCTGATGCGCGCTTCCTTGTCCTCGGCGGCGCGCAGGGCCTGTTCGGCGCGGTCCGCATGGGCAAGCGCCTCACGCGAGGTCTTTTCGTTTTCGGCCAGCTTCTGCTTGAGGCTGTCCAGCAGCGACCCCAGGGCCTGCGAGAGCTGCCCAGCTTCATCCTTGCGCGGCAGGCGCAGATCAACATCGAGGTTGCCGTTCACCACTTCGCGCGAGCGTGCGATGAGCTGACCCAGCGGACGGCTGATGGAGCGGGCGAAAAGGACGCTCGCCACAGCCAGCACCAGCATGGCGATGCATTGCATCACCACGAAGAGCCACTGGGTGGAGTGCCCGACATCCAGGTACTTCTGCGCATCCTGTCGCGACGCCTCGAGCACGAGATTGCGTATGATCTCGAGATGGGCCAGGACTTCCGACGACGCCCGTTCGGTGACGTCGAGGAAGGAGGCCTCGGCTTCCTTCAGCTTGCCGGCGCGGACAAGTTCCTGGATGTGTATGGCGCTCTCGTGCAGGGCGAGATGCGGTTTCTCCAGATCCTGAAAGTGCTGCACCGTCCCGGGGAGCAGCCTTTCCAGCTTTTTTCGTTCATCGGAATAGAACCACTGGCCGAAGGCACATTTGCGGCCGTCCGTCTGGATGGACGACATGTCGGCCTTGGGGCCGTCCAGCACGAGTTTCTGCAGGCGCTCCGTCCATTTGAGGTGATCGACTTCGCGCAGCGTCAGGGTCAGTGCGTATTTTTGCTTATCGATGGCCGCATCGGCCAGATGCATGATGCTCTCGGAAGAATACCAGGCTATGGCCGAAAACAGCAACATGGCGGCCAGCGAGCCGGTAAATCCCAGCGCCAGCTTCTTGTTGATGGAAAGATTTGCCCAGAGCATCCGTTCCTCCCCTTGTCTGGTTCGTTATTTTCTCTACTCCAAAACATGTCAGTGAGGCAAGTGGGGGGGCGGCAGGGCCGGGAAAGTTGTTTTTTTGTTCACAAATTACTTGCTAATGATATGCTTTATTATTAAAAGAGCATGGCCGAGGGCGGCAGGCCCTTGCGAAGCAAATAACCGTTCGCGTTCTGCCGGCAAAAAGGCTTTGTCCGGCAAACGGTAGCGGGCCGGCGGGGGGACGCGCCCGCATGCCCAGAAATGGAGGTTGGGATGAAGGATTGGAAGCGCATGTTCCTGTGCTCCGTGACGGCAGCCGCGGCGTTGAGTGCCGTGGTTGCGCAGCAGGCGTCCGCAGCGGACATCAAACCCCCCATGGCCAAGTTCAGCATGGTCTCTGACGTGGTTATGGAAAAATGCATGGCCTGCCACAGCCGGAACTACGATCTGCCATTTTACGCCAAGATCCCCGGTATCCGCAAGATTATCGAGCAGGATTACCGCGACGGTCTGCGGGCCATGGATCTGAATGCCGAGCTTGTGGAAACTGACGCCGACAAGCCGGTGGGTGAGACGACCCTGGCGAAAATGGAATGGGTTATCAACAACAACACCATGCCGCCGGCCAAGTTCACCGTTGTGCACTGGAGCAGCCGCCTGTCCGAAGAGGAAAAGAAGCTGATCCGCGACTGGGTGCGCACCACCCGCGCCGAGTTCTACGCCACCGGCACGGCCGCCCCGCGGCACGCCAATGAGCCCGTGCAGCCCATCCCGCAGTCCCTGCCCGTCAACGCCGCCAAGGTGGCGCTGGGCGAGAAGCTGTTCAACGACAAGCGCCTTTCGGCCGACGACACGCTGGCCTGTTCCGGCTGCCACGTCTATGACAAGGCCGGTACGGACAATTCCCGCTTCTCCGAAGGCATCCGCAAGCAGTTCGGCGACATCAACGCCCCGACCGTGTTCAATGCCGCCTTCAACCGCTGGCAGTTCTGGGACGGCCGCGCTGCCGATCTGCAGGAGCAGGCCGGCGGCCCGCCGATGAACCCCATCGAGATGGGCTCCAAGAACTGGGAAGAGATCATCGCCAAGCTGGAAAAGGACGAGGCTCTCAGCGCCGAATTCCGCGCCGTCTATGCTGACGGCTGGAGCGGCAAGAACATCACCGACGCCATCGCCGAATATGAAAAGACCCTGCTGACGCCCAACAGCCGCTTCGACAAGTGGCTCATGGGCGACGAAAGCGCCCTGAGCAAGGACGAGGTGAAGGGTTACGAGCTCTTCAAGCTCTATCGCTGCGCGAGCTGCCACGTGGGCAAGGGCCTGGGCGGTCAGTCCTTCGAATACATGGACCTGAAGGCGGACTACTTCGCCGACCGCGGCAATCCGCTGGGTTCGGACAAGGGCCGCATCGGCGCCACCAACAAGGAAGAGGACCTGCACCGTTTCAAGGTGCCCAACCTCCGCAACGTGGAGCTGACGCATCCCTATATGCATGACGGCACGGTGACGACGCTTGACGAGAGCGTGGCCGTCATGGGCAAGTACCTCTCCGGCATCCCGGTCTCCGACGCCGACCGGAAGCTCATCGTGGCCTTCCTGCGGACGCTGACCGGCGAATACCAGGGCAAGCCGCTCACCGGCAAGCCTGTGGAACGCTAGTCCGGCGATCGTACAGGACACACCATTTGACGGGAGGGGCGGCTGCCCCTCCCGTTTTTTTTGAGCATCACATGATACGCCCTGTCGTTTCATGGAAAAAAGCGGTCTTTCCGCGCCCGCCGGACCGGGGCGCAGGGCTGCCGCCCCGCATTTTGCCGTCTTCAAGAGCATTTTCCGCTTGAAACGTTTTGCGTTCAAACCATACGGCTTGTCGTTTCGCGGAAAAAAACGCGGTTTTTCCGCTCGCTTTCGGTCGGGCGGCGCTGTGCCGCCGCCTCGCATTTTACCATTTTCAAAGGCAAAATGCTCAAGGGCAAAACCTTCCAGAGGGGCGCGCCGAGCCTGCGTCTGCCGCGTGGCCGCGGGAGCAGGGAGGCGCAGCCTCCTGCGGGCGGGGCGTATGGCGGCCGGGAGCCGTGTCTGCTTCCGGCCTTTGCGCCGTCCGGCGAAGCATAAAAAAAGCCTCTCCCGCAGGCTGGCGGGAGAGGCGATCGCTTCGCAGATGGCGGCAGGTTAGGCGCCGCTGGCCAGTTTTTCGGCCCGGGCGGCTTCACGTGCCTGGATGAGCGCGGCGGCACGCTTGGCCAGCTGGGTCACTTCCGGCTTGGAGATCTGTCCGTCCGCGCCGACGCTTTCGCCCTTGTGGCGCAGCTTGTCGGTGATGAGCGAAGAGAAGAGCAGGACAGGCAGATCCTTGAGCATGGGATCTTCCTTGATGCGCAGGGTCAGGTTGAGACCGTCCATGACCGGCATCTCGATATCCGAGACGACCACCTGCACGAAGTCGGTGATGGGGCGGTTCTCCTCCTCGGAGAGGCGCTTGAAGTTCATGAGCCGTTCCCAGGCCTCGCGCCCGTTGGTGGTGACCTCCACGACGAAGCCGGCCTTTTCCAGCAGGTCGCGCTGCATCTCGCGCACCAGTGCCGAGTCGTCGGCCACGAGGGCGCGGTACCCGCGCGAGGCGTCCCAGTTGGCGCCCAGATCATCCAGACGCAGGCCGAGCCGCGGATTGAGATTGGCCACCACCTTTTCCAGATCCAGCAGAAAGACGATACGCCCTTCCAGCTTGACCACGCCGACGATGGTGTTGCTGGAGACGGCAGCCACATATTTGTTCGGCTGCTCAACTTCTTCCCAGCTGATGCGGTGGATGCGGTTGACCCCGGAGACCATGAAGGCCGTGGTGACGTTGTTGAACTCCGTCACGATGGTCTTGGGCTCTTCGGTCGTCTGGGCGTGCTGTTTTTCCAGCCACATGGCCAGGTCCACGAGAGGGATGATCCGGGAGCGCAGGTTGAACGCCCCCAGCACGCTGGGGTGCTGGACTTCGGGCAGTTCCGTGACCTTGGGCATGCGGATGATCTCCAGCACCTTGGCCACGTTGACGCCATAATAGCCCCGGTAGGTGCATGTGCCGTCGGGGTTTTCCGTCGTGGTCTGTCCTTCAGCGGGATCGCCGTTGGGCGGCGCCAGTTCATCAAGATAGAACTCGACGACTTCAAGTTCGTTGGTTCCCGCCTCAAGCAGAATATTGGTCTGAGCCATGCTGCCTCCATAAAATACGCCTGCGCCCATCACGGGGAGAGATCCCCGCCTCCGTCGCCCGCCGGGAGGGAAGACCGCCCGGCATCGAGCCGTCAGAAGACGAATATGCGGTTCCGGCGTCTCACGCGGGCTCCGTTGCCTACGGATGCGCGAGGCAGCCGGACGCTTTGCCTAGGGCAGCGCCTCCAGCCACGCTTGCGCCGCGTCAATAAGCTTTTTCGGCGTAGATGCGCCTGCCGTTAGGCCAACGCGCATTTTTTTTGAGAAATTCTCCGGAAGGAGTTCCGCCGCTTCCTCGATGTGATAGGTTGTCTTGCCGCACTGGGCGGCCAGATCGGCCAGGCGGCGCGTGTTGCCGCTCTGCCGGCCGCCGACGACGACCATGACGTCCACCGTGCGCGCGATCTCCAGGGCTTCCTGCTGTCGTTCCCGGGTGGCGTCGCAGATGGTGGAGAGCACGGCAAGCCGGGCAAGCTTCCGGTGCAGGGACTGTTCGATGGCGGCAAAGACGCCGCGGTCCTGCGTGGTCTGCGAGGCCAGCACATAGTCGCCGTCCGGCGCAAGGGGCAGGCTGTCCAGCTCCTCCTGGCTGCCGAAGACATGGGCCCTGCCATGCGCATAGGACAGCAGGCCCTTCACCTCCGGATGCTCGGCCTCGCCGAACAGCAGGAGGACCGCGCCGTTCTCCGTGGCGTTGCGGATGGCCAGCTGGGCTTTCTTCACCTTGGGACAGGTGGCGTCCTGCACATGCGCTCCCGACGTCCGCACGGCTTCCTCCACCTGGCGGGTGATGCCGTGCGCCCGGATGAGCACGCAGTCCTGCGGGCCGAGCTCGGCGGGCGAGGAGGCGCAGAAGACCCCGCGTGTTTCATAGTCCGCCAGGACCTGCGGGTTATGGATGATGGGGCCGAGAGTGCAGATGCGTTTGCCGTCGGCCTGTTCGAGGGCGGAGTCCAGCTTTTGCAGGGCAAGGCTCACTCCCATGCAGAATCCGGCCGTTTTGGCGCGTAGGATTTCCATGTCGTCTCCTTGGCGGGATGTACGGCACACCGCCGGGCCGGGAAGGATGGGAAGGGGCGGGCAGCGCGCGGGAGTCCGCAGCGTCTGTCCGGCGTCGCTCCCGTCCGGCGAGCCGGAGGCGACCCGCCCTTTATAGTCCGCATGGCGGAAGAGTTCAACCGGACGCGGGACACGGCGTGTCCGGATGCCGGACGGCTACAACGGCAGGAATTCCTCCAGGATGTCCTGCAGCGCTGTCCAGTCCGTGCACTGGCAAAGGGCGTGGCGCAGGGCGCGCGCCCCGGGCAGGTGCTTCACGTAGCGGGGCACGACGCTGCGCATCTTCCAGAGGACGGCATCATCGGAGCAGTGGCGGCGGGCCAGGCTGATGTGCCGGTCGATGACGGCGCGCAGGCGCTGCGGGGTGACGGGCGGCGGCGTCTCGCCGCGCTGGAGGGCGCGGTGGGCGGCGAAGATGGTGGGATCGTGCAGCGCGCCGCGCGCGTACATGACGCCGCTCACGCCGGTGGCGGACTGGACGCGCAGGCCGTCCTCCGCGCTGAAGAGGTCGCCGCTGGCCAGCAGGGGGATGGAGAGCTGCGGCGCAAGGGCGGCAAGCGCCTCATGCCGGGCTTCGCCGCCGAAGCCCTGGCGCGCCGTGCGCGGATGCAGGGTCAGCCAGCCGGCTCCGGCATCCTGGAGGCGCAGGGCCAGCTCCTGCCAGACCTGCCGGCCGTCGTCCAGCCCCAGCCGCAGTTTGAAGCCCACGTGCCCCGGCTCCGCGGCGGCGATCATGGCGCGGGCGACGGCAAGGGCGTTCTCCACATCGCCGAGCATGGCCGCGCCGGCCTTCTGCTTGAGCACCTTGGGCACGGAACAGCCCATGTTCAGATCGAACCAGCCGTAACCGGCCTCGCGCAGCCGGGCGACGGCCTGCCCCAGGAAGGCGGCTTCCGCACCGAAGAGCTGCACCACCAGCGGCTGATCCTCCGGCAGGTTCGCCAGCAGTTCGGCAGTGCCGGGGCTGTGGTAGACGAGCCCCTTGGCGCTGACCATCTCCGTGACGCAGACCGCCGCGCCGTATTCGCGGCAGAGCAGCCGGAAGGGCAGATCGCTGTAGCCTGCCAGCGGCGCAAGCCACGGCGCGTCAGGGCCGAAGACCGGGGGATGCTCCGCGGCGGCGGGCGGACAGGGCGGCAAGGGGCGGGCGGGGTGGCGGCTCATTTGTTCCTGCTCTTGTGGTGTTGATGCGGATGGTGGGCATGGCGGCTCTGCCTGCGCTTGGACGGCGGCAGCTTGGGCAGATGCAGGCGTTCGTCGCTCTGCAGACGGTGGAAGGTATGGAAGCCGAGCTTGAGGCCGTCGGCAAAGGTGGGGGCCACAAAGCCCTTGCCCAGGTAGCTCAACAGGCCTGTCCGTTTGAGGATGTCGTGGACGCTGCGGCTGCCGACCACGAGGATGACCGGGATATGCCGCTCGTGGCAGCGCTCCACGAACTGCTCCAGGGAGTGGGTGCCCGCGGCGTCCAGCCAGAAGACGCGGGCCAGATGCAGGACGATGACCCGCACCGGCGTTTCCGTCTCTTCATAGATGCGGCGTTCCAGCTCGTTGATGGCCCCGAAGAAGAGCGTCCCTTCGATGATGTAGACGGCGATCTCGTCCGGCAGCGGCTCCGGGGCATGCTGCATCATGGGGTCATGGCGCGTGAGCCGGAAGACGCGCGGATGCGCCAGCTTGAAGATGAAGAGGATCAGGGAGAGCAGCACGCCCAGCAGGATGGCCTGCTCCAGCGCCAGCAGCAGCGTGGCGGCAAAGGTGACGATGAGCACGGTGCGGTCGATGCGGGTGGCCTTGAAGCAGAGGCGCAGGCCGGGCATGTCCACCATGCGCACGCAGACGGTCAGCAGCACGCCGCCCAGGGCGGAGAGCGGCAGCCAGCTCATGAAGGGCGCGATGAGCCAGAGCATGGGCAGCGCCAGCAGGCCGGAAAGCACCGTGGCCATGCGCGTGCGCGCGCCGGAGGTCACCACCAGCGCGCTGCGGCTGAAGGAGCCGCAGCCCACGATGCTCGACGTGCAGGCTGCCGCCATATTGCCGAGGCCCTGGCCGATGAGCTCCTGACTGCCGTCGAAGCGGTCCCCCTTGAGGCCGGCCAGCTGTTTGCCGGTGGAAAGGGAGGTCACCGCGCCCATGAGGGCCAGCGCCAGCGCCGGCATGAACAGATCCCGGTAGATGGTGACGTCCAGCGGCAGGCGGGAGATGGGCGGGATGACCGAGGGGATGTTGCCCACCAGCGCGACGCCCTTGCTGCCCGCATCAATAAGATAGGAGAAGAAGCCCGCGCCCACCAGCGCCAGCAGCGTGGCGGGCAGGCGGCGGGAGATGCGGCGGCAGAGCTCCACCAGCACGATGCTCAGGGCGGCGATGCCCACGCACCAGACGTTCACCTGATCGATATGCTGTATGGCCGACCAGACCGGCAGGAAAAATCCGCTGGAGTGACTGTCCGGCAGGCCGAGCACGGTCTCTATCTGGCTGGAGGCGATGAGCAGGGCCGTGCCCGTGGCGAAGGCCTGCATGACGGATTGCGAGATGAAGTTGGCCAGATCGCCCAGCCGGGCCAGTCCCATAGCCACCTGGATCATGCCGCAGAGCAGGGTGATGGTGAAGACGCAGGTCATCTGATAGGAGGGCGGCAGGCCCGCGATGGCGACGCCGCCCACCGTGGCCGAGCCGATGGTGGAGAGCAGGACGATGGACGTGGCGTTGGTGGGCCCGGCGGCGAGGAAGCGGCAGGAGCCCCAGAGCGCCGCCACCACCACCGGCAGCATGCAGGCGTAGATGCCGTATTGCGGATGCACGCCGGCCATGAGCGCGTAGGCCATGGCCTGCGGCACGGCCACGGGCGTGACCGTCAGCGCCGCCACCAGATCGGCGCGAAAATCGGCCGCCTGATAGCTTTTCAGCTCTTTCCAGAAGGGCAGTAGGGTGTTGAGGTATTTCATGGCGGTCATGGCCGGAGCTGCGCGCTCCCGAAAAAAAGAAAGATGAAGGGCGGTTGCCCGGCGGTTGTCCCTGCCGCGCACCGGTCTGCGCCGGGGCCCGTCCGGCGGGCGGAGCGCTTGTGCCGGAAGGGACATACGCAAAAGCCGCGGGAATCTCAAGAGCGGGCCGAAAAGAGACTGTACTGTCTGCGACCATACCCGCCCTGCATCTGCGGGTCAACGGGAGGCGCGCGATAGCGGCAACGGAATTTTGACGCCCACCGTGCAAAAGAGAGGTAAAAAATTTCAATATGCCGGAATCACAGGGCATTGTCTTTATGGCAAAAACATTGCATACTTGAAGTGCGCCGGAAATACAGGCTCCGGCAAGGATGTTGCCTATGACCCGCCGAATCACCCTCCTTCTGGCAACCTGCATGCTCCTGGGTCTTCTGGGGCTGGTGCCGCTGCTGGCCGGCTTTGTCCCCCAGTACTGGGGGGCGGAGATGCGCGGTCTCATCAATCCGCAGGTCGTCAGCCTGCGCCCTGAGGACAGGCCCCGCCCCATCGAGACGCAGGGGGCGGACGGTCGCGTCTGGGCCGTGCGGATGCCCGTGGACGACACGCCCGTGGAGGAGCTGGACAGCCTGCCGTCTCCCCGGCGGGTGGACGTGGTGCGCTTCGAGGCGGACGGCGTGCGGCTGGCCCTTGCCGACAGGGCCTTTCTCTATGACGGCAATGCCGCTACGGCGCTGGCTCCCCTGCTGGCGCTGGATGGTTCCAGCATGCCCGTGCTCTACGGCGTGCAGCCCGATTTTTACGGCGACATGCTGGACAGTCAGGGGCGTCCCCTGCGCTGGATGGCTTCCGGGGCCTTCATGAACGGCTATCAGCCGGTCGACCTGGCAGAGCTGGCCGAGATGCGCCGTCGCCCCGCATCCGCGCCCGTGGCTCCGGTGCTGACCCTGCCCCGCTATGATGCCGGCACGCTCCAGGCCCACGCCGATTCCTACAAGGAGCTGGTGGAGAACTTCTCCCGCCGTTACGGGCTGAACGCCGCCCTTGTCTACGCCATCATCCACAGCGAGAGCACCTTCCGTCCCACCCTGGTCAGCCGCAGCTCGGCCATGGGGCTCATGCAGCTCCTGCCCAGCACCGCCAGCGACGAGGTGCACCGTTTCCTCTACGGCACGCGGGGCAACGTGGGCTTTGAGGAGCTGGCCGTCCCGGAGATCAACATCCGCTACGGCACGGCCTATCTGCATATCCTCATGACCCGCTATTTCCAGGACGTGCGGGACCCCGTGATCCGCGAATACTGCACCGTGGCCGCCTACAACATGGGGCCCAACCGCTTCCTCCGTTACTGGGGCGCCACCAATGCCGAGGCCGTGGCCCGCATCAACAGCCTGGATGCCGCGGATTTCTACCACAAGCTGACCGTGGAGCTGCCCGTGCGGGAAACGCGCTTCTATGTGGCCAAGGTGCAGCATCTGAAGGCGCAGTTTGCCGGAGCGCTCCCCTAGGAGCACGGCGGCTGTCCGGGCCGGGCTTGGGGCGGAAAGCGGCGGGAAAGGCCGGTGGGGCGAACCCATCAGCCTTTCGTGGGCAGGGCATGATCGGGCATCCCGTGGCTTGTCTGAGCGCTCTGCCGGAAGGCCGTCAGGATTTTTTTGCAGCAGGCAAGAAAAAATGCTTGACCTTTGAGCGGGTCGCGTATAGAAGAACTCTTGCCTCATGTAGGAGCGTAGCTCAGGTGGCTAGAGCGCTTCCTTGACACGGAAGAGGTCAGAAGTTCAAGTCTGCTCGTTCCTACCAGTGATGATTCGGGGAATGTCCCCTTAACGGCGAAGGGCTGAGTGCCCGCCACTATAGCCGCCATGCGGTATTTTTGAGAGTGATGGGGAGGTTTTCGCCTCCCCATTTCTTTTTTGCGTTATGCGCCGCCTTGCGGCGAAGCGATAAGGAGTTTTTTCATGAGCATCCTTGTGGAAGGGCAGGCCGTGGAGGCCGCCGCCGGTGCAGTCGTTTCCGATGTGTTGCAGCAGGCCCTGAGCGGCAAGAAGTTCAAGTCGCTGGTGGCTGCCCGCGCTGTCTGCCCTGAAGAGCAGGGCGGCGCGCATCTTGTGGATCTGAGCGCCCCCGTGCCCGCGGGCTGCACCGAGCTCGTGCCCGTGCCCGCCGATTCTCCGGAAGGGCTGGCCATCGTGCGTCACTCCACGGCGCACGTCATGGCGGCGGCGGTCAAGAAGCTGTTCCCCTCGGCCAAGGTGACCATCGGCCCGGCCATCGACAACGGCTTCTACTACGACTTCAGCGTGGAAAAGCCCTTTTCCAGCGATGATTTCGAGGCCATCGAGGCGGAGATGCAGAAACTGGCGGCCGCCCGTCTGCCCTTCACCTGCCGCCGGGTGAGCAAGGCCGAGGCCGTGGAGCTCTTCCGCGGCATGGGCGAGAACTTCAAGGTCGAGATCATCGAGGACATCGACGCCGACACGGTGACGCTCTACACCTGCGGTGATTTCTGCGATCTCTGCCGCGGCCCGCATGTGCCGCACACCGGCTTTGCCGCGGCCTCCAAGCTGCTTTCCGTGGCCGGGGCCTACTGGCGCGGGGATGAGAAGAACCCCATGCTCTCCCGCCTGTACGGGACGGCCTTTGCCGATGAAAAGGCCCTCAAGGCGTACCTCCAGCAGCTGGAGGAGGCCAAGCGCCGCGATCACCGCAAGCTGGGCCGGGAACTGGGCTTCTTCACCTTCCACGAGGACGTGGCCCCCGGCATGGTGTTCTGGCTGCCCAAGGGCATGCTGCTGCGCACCATCCTGGAAGACTTCTGGCGGCGCGAGCATCTCAAGCGCGGCTACGACATGGTGCAGGGTCCGCAGCTGCTGCGCGTGGAGACCTGGCAGCGTTCCGGCCACTACGACCATTACCGCCAGAACATGTACTTCACGCAGATCGAGGATGACGCCTACGGCATCAAACCCATGAACTGCATCTCGCACATGCTCATCTTCAAGAACGAGCTGCGCAGCTACCGCGACATGCCGCAGCGTTACTTCGAGCTGGGCGTGGTGCACCGCCATGAAAAGAGCGGCGTGCTGCACGGTCTTCTGCGCGTGCGCCAGTTCACGCAGGACGACGCGCACATCCTCTGCACGCCGGAACAGCTGGAAGGGGAGATCCTGGAGGTCATCCATCTCATCCGCGACCTCATGAACCTCTTCAACTTCCAGTTCAAGGTGGCCATCTCCACCCGGCCCGAAGACAGCATCGGCACCGACGAAGCGTGGGAACTTGCCACCAATGCCCTAATCCAGGCCGTGCAGAAAGCCGATATGCCGTATGAGATCAACGAGGGGGACGGGGCCTTCTACGGGCCGAAGATCGACGTGCGCCTGCTGGACTGCATCGGCCGCGAATGGCAGTGCTCCACCATCCAGGTGGATTTCACCCTGCCGGAGCGCTTCGACCTCACCTATGTGGGGCAGGACGGCGAGCGGCATCGTCCGGTCATGGTGCACCGCGCCATCATGGGCTCGCTGGAGCGCTTCATCGGCGTGCTCATCGAGCAGTACGCCGGGGCCATGCCCACCTGGCTCGCGCCGGAGCAGGCCCGCATCCTTACGGTGACCGAAGCCGGGGACGAGGCCGCCCGCAAGGCGCTGGAGGAACTCAAGGCGCAGGGCATCCGCGTCTCGGCCGATCTGCGGAACGAAAAACTTGGCTTCAAGGTGCGCGAGGCGCAGGTGGCCAAGATTCCGTACATTCTTGTCATTGGTGAGAAGGAGGCGCAGGCCGGCGGCGTCAACGTGCGCCTGCGCAATGGGGAAAACGTGGGGCTCAAGTCCGTGCCGGAGGTCGCCGCCATGATCCGCGCGGATGGTGAAGAGCCCTTCAAGCGAGGAGGAATGCGCTATAGCTTCGCCTAACATGAGACCGCGGCGCGACGTCGCACAGGACGGCGTGCGCCGCAATGAGATGATCCGTGCGAGAGAGGTGCGAGTCATCGGAGCCGACGGGGAACAGCTGGGGATCCTGCAGCGTAACGAGGCCATCAGCCTTGCCAAGGAAGCGGGCCTCGACCTTGTGGAAGTGGCCTCCACGTCGGAGCCGCCTGTCTGTCGTATCATGGACTATGGCAAGTTCAAGTACGAACAGCAGAAGAAGAAGCAGGAAGCCAAGAAGCGGCAGTCCGTGGTGCAGATCAAGGAGATCAAGGTCCGTCCCAAGACCGACGACCATGACTACGAGACCAAGGTGCGCCACATCCGCCGCTTCCTTGAAGATGGCGACCGCTGCAAGGTGACGGTATTTTTCCGCGGCCGCGAGATCGTCCACAAGGACCGCGGCCTGAGCATCCTTGAGCGCGTGGTGCAGGATCTGGCCGATGTGGCCAAGGTGGATCAGGAGCCCCGCGCCGAGGGACGCACGCTGCAAATGCTGCTGGTGCCCAAGAAGTAGCGCGGAAAATGCGCTTGCATACGGCCGCTTTTTAGGGCACTATGCTTTCCCGTCCATCCGCTTTGAGGACGGGCCGTACGATTATTGTGCAAGGAGTACATCATGCCTAAGATCAAGACCCGGCGCGCCGCCGCCAAGCGTTTCCAGCTGACCGGCAGCGGCAAGTTCAAGCGCCGTCGCCAGAATCTGCGTCATATCCTGACCAAGAAGGCCCCCGGCCGCAAAATGCGTCTGGGCCAGTCCGCCATCGTGGACAAGACCAACGAGAAGGCCGTGCGCCGCATGCTGCCCAACGGCTAACGCCGCGGGCCTGCGCGGGCCGATCCGCCCTTGACGGGGCTTGCGCAAGACGAAGGCCATAAGGCCGGCGGCCGGCAGGAGCCGCGACGCAAGGGCGTCCAATCCTGCATGCTGCGCGCAAGGCGCACTGTGAAACGGATTTTTTATCTCCCGGCGGGCATCACCTCCGCCTTGTCCGGGTGAAAGGAGGAAACACCCATGCGTGTGAAGAGAGGTCTTGCCGCCCATCGTCGGCACAAGAAATACCTGAGCGCTGCCAAGGGCTTTCGCGGCGGCCGTAGCCGTTTGTACCGCACCGCCCGCGAGGCTGTGGAGCGCGCGCTCCAATATTCCTTCATCGGCCGCAAGCATCGCAAGCGCGACTTCCGCACCCTCTGGATCCTGCGCATCAATGCGGGCGCGCGCCTCAACGGGCTGTCCTACAGCCGTCTGATGCACGGTCTGGACAAGGCCGGCATCACCCTGAACCGCAAGGTTCTCGCTGACCTTGCCGTCTACCACAAGGATGATTTCGCCAAGGTGGTGGAGCTGGCCAAGGGCGCGCTGAACTAGGCGACGTCGTACGGATTGCTGTGTGACGCGGCACGCTCCGGCAACAGGCCCGGCCTGTGATCGGCGTGCCGCGTATGTTTTTTTGCGGCACTCTGGAGCATTTTGCCTTTGAAGAAGCAAAATGCGAGGCGGCAGCACAGCGCCGCCCGGCCGAACGTGAGCGGGAAAACCGCGTTTTTCCCGCGAAACGCCTGGCCGTATGGTTTGGGAGCGTAACGCGTTCCAAGCGGAAAATGCTCGAGAGCGCCCAAGGCCGCATGGCGGCACGGGAAAGAAGTGCATGGATCTGATTAGCGCATTGGAAGGTCTGGCCCCGGAGCTGGAAAAAGGTCTGGCCGAGGCCCATACCCTGGAAGCATTGGAAAGTCTGCGCGTCGATTTTCTGGGACGCAAGGGACGGCTGGCCCATATCATGAGCGCGCTGCCGCAGCTGGAGCCCGCACAGCGTCCGGCGGTGGGCCAAAAGGCCAATGCCGTAAAGGAAAACCTCACCGCTCTGCTGGAGGCACGCAAGAGCGCGCTGGAAAAAGCGCTTGAAGCCGAGGCGCTGCGGCGCTTCGACGCCTCCCTGCCGGGCCGTCTGCCCTGGCGCGGCTCCCTGCATCCCATCACCCTGGTGACGCAGGAGATCTGCGACGTGCTGCGCGCTCTGGGCTTCGACGTGGCGTCCGGCCCGGAAGTGGAGAACGACTTCTACAATTTCGAGTCCCTCAACATGCCGCCGGAGCATCCCGCCCGCGACATGCAGGACACCCTCTACGTCAGCGACAAGGTGGTCATGCGGACGCACACCTCCCCAGTGCAGGTCCGCACCATGCTGGCGCGCAAGCCTCCTCTGGCCGTCATCTGCCCCGGCAAGGTCTACCGCCGGGACTCCGACCTCACGCATACCCCCATGTTCCACCAGATCGAGGGGCTCATGGTGGGCGACGGCATCAGCATGGCCCATCTGCGCGGCATCCTCACCGCCTTCGTGCGCGAGATCTTCGGCGGATCTACCCAGGTGCGCTTCCGCCCCAGCTTCTTCCCCTTCACCGAGCCCTCGGCGGAAGTGGACATCTCCTGCTGCATGTGCGGCGGCGCCGGCCATGTGGACGGCGAGCCCTGCCGCGTCTGCAAGACCACCGGCTGGGTGGAGATCCTCGGCTGCGGCATGGTCGATCCGGCCGTCTTCGAGGCGGTGGGCTACTCCCCCGAAGTGAGCGGTTTCGCCTTCGGCCTGGGGGTCGAGCGGGTGGCCATGCTCAAGTACGGCATCGGCGACCTGCGCATGTTCTTTGAGAACGATGTCCGTTTCCTCGGCCAGTTCGCCTAGGTTGCCCGCATGCTTCGCCGTCTGTGCCGCGTCCTTCCCTGTCTTCTGCTGACCTGCGCGTTGGCGGCCGGTCCCGCCGCGGCCGGTTCGGCCTACAGTCCCCGGCATTCCGGCCTTGAGCCGCCGGGCGGGCCGCGCTCTCTGGAGTCCCTGCCGGGCGGACGCTCCGCCGGCCGGACCGACGATGGCGGCATGGGCTATACGGATGCCTATGGCCGCAGGCTGGAGAACAAGCCGCCGGAACGCAAGGTCCGCAACCGGCCCAGTCCGGGCGCATACGGCGGCTATGGCCGACAGGAAGAGGCCGTGCGTCCCCTGCCTGAGGTGGAAGAAGCGAAACCCGCCTGGAATTTCAACTGATAATCGGCCTTGCGGCCAGTGAGATAACGTATGCTGCTTTCCCTGTCTTGGTTGCGTGAATTTGTCCCCTACGAAGGTACGGCGCAGGAACTCGGCGACCGCCTGACCATGCTGGGGCTGGAACTGGAAGAGATCGTCCGTCCCTATGACGCCATCGCCTCCATCGTGGTGGGCCACGTGGTGGAATGCGTCGATCATCCCGAATCGGACCATCTGCACATCTGCAAGGTGGATGCCGGACAGGGCGAGCTGCTGGACATCGTCTGCGGGGCCCCCAACGTGGCCGCCGGGCAGAAGGTGCCCGTGGCGCTGGTGGGCACCACCATGCCGGGCGGGCTGGTCATCAAGAAGGCCAAGCTGCGCGGCGCGCCGAGCTGCGGCATGATCTGTTCCGAACGTGAGCTGGGCCTCACCGAAGATCATTCCGGCATCATGGTCCTGCCGGAGACGGCCGTCCCCGGCGCGCTGCTGGTGGATACCCTGGAGCTGGACCGCGAAGTGCTGGACATCTCCATCACGCCCAACCGCGCGGACTGCCTTTCGGTCATCGGGCTTGCCCGAGAAACGGCGCAGGCCTTCGGCTTGCCGTTCCGCATCCCCGAGCGCCAATGCGTGGAGGACGGGCCGTCCGTGGAGCTGCCGCCCATCGACATCCGCGACCCTGACCTCTGCTGGCTCTACACCGGCCGCGTCATCACCGGCAGCAAGATAGCCCCCTCGCCCATGCGCATCCGTCACCGGCTGCATGCCGTGGGCGTGCGTCCCATCTCCAACATCGTGGACGTGACCAACTACATCCTCATGGAATGCGGGCAGCCCCTGCATTCCTTCGACCTCGACAAGCTCCAGGGCGGGCGCATCATCGTTTCCCGCGCCGAAGAGGGCGAGAAGTTCGTGACCCTGGACGGGCAGGAACGCACCCTGGACGCCCGTGATCTCTGCATCCGGGATGCCGGGCGCGCCGTGGGCCTGGCCGGGGTCATGGGCGGCCTCAATACGGAGATCGACGAGAACAGCCGCAACGTCTTCCTGGAGAGCGCGGTGTTCCGGCCCGGCACCATCCGCAAGACCTCCCGCCGTCTGGGCCTCTCGTCCGAGGCGTCCTACCGTTTCGAGCGCGGCATAGATCAGCAGCGCACCCGCTGGGCGCTGGACCGCGCCTGCGCCATGATGGCCGAACTGTCCGGCGGCAAGGTCTGCCCCGGCGTGGCCGTGGCCGAACCGCGCCCCTTCGCGCCGGTGCTCATGGACTTTCGCCCCGCCCGCGCCAATGCCCTGCTCGGCGTGGAACTGGGCGCCGACTTCTGCGAGCGCGTGCTGAGCGGGCTTGGCTGCGAGATCCGTCAAAAGGGCGAGAGCTGGCAGGTGGCCCAGCCGAGCTGGCGGCCCGACCTGACCCGCGAGGCCGACCTCATCGAGGAAGTGGGCCGCGTGCACGGCCTGGACACCATCGCGCCCGTGCTGCCGCCCATCGCGCGGGATCTGGCGCGCGCGGGCGAGCCGGAATCCCGCTTTGCCTTCTGGTCCCGCATCAAGCGCTGGGGCGCGGGGCTCGGTCTCAACGAGGCCATCAACTACAGCTTCGTGGGGCACAAGGATCTCGATCATCTGGGCCTGCCGCAGGACGGCCGAATCGCCATCATGAATCCCCTCTCCGCCGAGCAGGACGCCCTGCGCACCTGGCTCGCGCCCGGCCTGCTCAACAGCCTGCGCAACAATCTGGCTCAGGGCGCGGCGGGGCTGCGCCTCTTCGAACTGGCGCACGTCTTCCATGCGCGTCCGCTGACGGACGCCCACGATACCGGCGCCACCGAGACCGGCAAGATCGGCATCCTGCTGTACGGCGCGCGCTATGACAGCGCCTGGCCGCAGCCCGAAGGGGACATGGACTATACCGACCTCAAGGGCGTGGTGGAACATCTGCTGGCTTTCCTGCATCTGCCGGCCGGCCAGTACCGTCAGGCGGAAGAGCATCCCTTCCTGCTGCCGTGCGTGGAGCTCTCCCTCCCGGACGGCAAGGGCGAGGTATTGGCGGGCGTGCTGGGCCGGGTGCGCCCGGACATGGCCGACGCCTTCCATGCCCGCAAAGCCATCTGGCTGGCGGAACTGGATCTGGAAGTGCTGCGCCGGCTGCACGACGCGGCACGGGTGCGCTTCCGTCCCCTGCCGGTCTATCCGCCGGTACGCCGGGACATCACGGTCATCGCCGGGCCGCAGGTGCCCGTGGCGCAGGTCATCGACCACGTGCGGGGGCTGCGTCTGCCGCTGCTGGAAGACGTCGTGCTGCAGGACTGCTTCGAGCCTGAGGGAAGCGAGGAACGCAACCTGACCTTCCGTCTCACCTTCCGCCATGCGGAGCGCACGCTCAAGGATGCGGAAGTGGACAAGGAACGGGAAAAGGTGGCACAATCCCTCATCAAGCACCTCGGCGTGCGCATATAGCGAAAATCCTGACGGCCGCGTCCGACAGGGCGCGGCCGTTGCAAATCCAGTGACGGGCGGCCATGAGCGCACACACCTATCGCATCGGAGAAGCGGCCGAACTGCTGCAGCTCAAGACGCACGTGCTGCGCTTCTGGGAAACGGAATTCCCGCAGCTTGCCCCCCTCAGGACGGAGAAGGGGCAGCGCCTCTACACCGAGGAGCATGTCGCCCTGCTGCGGCGCATCAAGCAGCTGCTGCACGAGCAGGGCATGACCATCGAGGGAGCGCGGCGCGTGCTGGAGGGCGGTCCGGCCGTGGACGAGGCCGCGCCGGACAGGGCGGCGCCCGCAGCCGATCCGGCTTTTCTGCAGCGTCTGCACGGCGAGCTGCTGGCCATCCGCCATCTTCTTGACCGTTAGGGCCTGTTCACACTATTCACTGTCTGTTTGAGGGGAAGGGGGACCCCTCGCGTTGCTGTCGATGTCCGTAGCTTCCTTCGTCGCAACGGGCACAGCCCCGCGGGCCGCCTTTCGGTCGCGCTCTGCTGTCGATGTCCGTAAGGCTCCTGCGTCG
>DGYFI06202__coassemble_393_pt1 | contig 44957 bp, 42 predicted proteins | sample DGYFI06202__metabat2_high_PE_036 | metagenome-assembled genome bin DGYFI06202
CGAAACGCCAGGCCGTATGGTTTGAAACGCAAAGCGTTTCAAACTGAAAATGCTCAAATGATATATTGCCGGGGGTTCACTTCGCCCATGAGGCAGAGGAGCTCATAGGGCAGCACATCGGCCAGCCGGGCCAGTTCGCAGACCGTGACGGGGCGTTCGCCCGGGGCGGGTTCGCCGCCCATGAGCCAGGCGGTGTCTCCCCGGCTGACGTCGGGCAGGTGGCTCACGTCGGCCATCATCATGCTCATGCAGACGCGTCCCACCACGGGCGCGCGGCGACCGTGCAGGAGCACGGCGGCCTTGTTGGAGAGGGCGCGCGGGTAAGCCGTGGCGTAGCCGCAGGCGATGACGGCGATGGTCATGTCGCGGGGGGCGGTGAAGGTACGGCCGTAGGAAAGGCTTTGTCCGGCCCGCAGTTGACGTACCTGCATGACCGGAGCGCTGAGGCTCATGACCCATTCCAGGCCCGCGCCGCGCTCTTCCCAGGGGCCGCCCGCAAAGGGATTGCCGCCGTACAGGGCCAGTCCGGGGCGGCAGAGCTCGAAACGGGCCTGCGGCAGGCCGAGCGTGCCGGCCGTATTGGCCAGCGAGCGCGCCAGACCGGGCCAGCGCTGCCGCAGGGGCTCGCAGAGGCTGCGGAAACGTTCGATCTGTTCGCGCGAAAAGGCTTCATCTTCGGGCATGTCCGCACTGGGCATGTGCGAAAGGGCCATGACCGGCTTTACCTGCGGCATGCGGTCAAGGGCGTTGAGCAGGGCGGGGATGTCCGCGGCGTCGAAGCCCAGCCGCCCCATGCCGGTATCCAGCTTGAGGGCGATATCCAGCGTGTCGCTGCGGCCGCTCAGACCTTCGGCGGCGTTCTGCAGGTCTTCGAAGCAGGCCAGCACCGGCGTGAGGCGGGCGTCGGCGGCCTGCGCCCACTCGTTGGGGCAGAGCGCGCCCATGAGCGTCACCACCCGCTGGCGGTAGCCTTCGTCTCGCAGGGAGATGCCCTCGCTGACGGTGCCGACGGCGAACTGACGCGCTCCGGCCCGGTCCAGCGCCCGCGCCACCGGCAGCAGGCCGTGCCCGTACGCGTCGGACTTGATGACCGGCAGGATGGTCTCCGGCGCGCCGAGGCGGGCAAAGTTGCGTTGCAGGGCGGGCAGGTCGATATGGCAGGCGGACGGGGTAAAGATGCAGGTCATGCGCGTGGCTCCAGCCGGAACGGGAAAACGCCCGCCGTGATGCGGCAAGGCGAGTCCCTATCATAGCAACATGCGGCCGGATAGACAAGAAAAAGTCTAGACTTGCCGTGCCGCGCCCGCGGGGGCCTGCGCCTGTGGAGCGCACGGCCCCCTTCTTCGCGTTACAGTCCTGCGGCCTGGGCGGCTTCTTCGGGGTAGATGGCAGCCACTCCGGCCAGGAAGTCCGCATAGCGGTCTTCCAGGATGGCCTGTCGGGCCCGGCGCACGAGGTCGAGGAAGTACGTCAGGTTGTGCAGGGAGTTGAGGCGGAAGGAGAGCAGTTCCTTGCTGACGTAGAGATGGCGCAGATAGGCACGCGAGAAGGTGCGGCAGGTGTAGCAGCCGCATTGCGGGTCCAGGGGGCCGTCGTCCTCGGCGTATTCCTTGCGCTTGATGTTGATCTTGCCCTGCGAGGTGTACAGGGTGCCGTTGCGGGCGTTGCGCGTGGGCAGCACGCAGTCGAACATGTCGATGCCCGCGGCGATGCCGTTGGCGATGTCCAGCGGGGTGCCCACGCCCATGAGGTAGCGGGGCTTATCGGCGGGCAGCTGCGGCGCGATGTCGTACATGAAGTCGTACATGACGGGCTTGGGCTCGCCCACGGAAAGGCCGCCGATGGCAAAGCCGTCAAAGTCGTGGGCGCAGAGCTCCTCGATGGAGCGGCGGCGCAGGTCCTTGAAGAAACCGCCCTGCGTGATGGCGAACAGCAGATTGTGCGCCGTGCCCGCCGGATAGTGCTGCCGGGCGCGCAGGGCCCAGCGGGTGGTGAGGGCCGTGGATTTGTCGGTATAGGCGTAATCCGCGCCGTGGGGGACGCATTCGTCCAGCACCATCATGATGTCCGAATTGAGGCTGCGCTGGATGTCCACCACGTTTTCCGGGGTGAACAGATGTTTGGAGCCGTCCAGATGGGAACGGAACTCCGCGCCCTCTTCCCGCAGCTTGCGCAGGGAGTTCAGGCTGAAGATCTGGAAGCCGCCGCTGTCGGTGAGGATGGCGCCGGGCCAGGAGGCGAAGCCGTGCAGGCCGCCGTGGCGCTCCACCAGCTTGTGGCCGGGGCGCAGATAGAGATGGTAGGTGTTGCCCAGGATGATGGGCGCGTTCATGGCGGCCAGATCGTCAGGGGCCACGGCCTTCACCGAGCCGACGGTGCCCACGGGCATGAAGATGGGCGTGGGGATGTCCCCGTGCGCGGTGTGGACGATGCCCGCGCGGGCCGCGCCGTCGGTATGCAGCAGGGTATAGGTGGGATTCTTCATGGCGGCAGGGTAGCCGCAGGCGGAGCGGGATGCAAGAGGGGCGGCAGACGGCGGGCGCGAAAGGCCTTTTTCAGGCGAGCAGTTCGCGGCCCGGCGCAAGGTGGGCCAGCCGGGCCCGCACCACGGCGGGGGAATCATTGGCGTAGCAGTAGAGGCAGCCGTGCAGGCAGGTGGAATACGCCCCGATGTCCCGGCTGGGCAGGCAGCGGCAGGCCGTGCGCTGGGAGCCGTCACGCGGCGGCGAAGCGCCTTGCGGGGCGTTCGTGCCCGTCAGGGGCAGAAGCGAGCCCTGCACCGGCGCGGAGGGCGGCCCGCACAGGCGTTGCACCTCCGCATCCCGCGGGCAGAGCCGCCGGATGAGTTCGCCGTCCACGCAGGCATTGTGCGCGATGCCCAGAGCGCGCAGGTCGATGGTCTCGGCGCAGCTTGCCGGTTGCAGGCGTCGCGGCCAGCCGTCCGCCAGCTGCCGCAGGCCCGCGGCCAGCTCCCGCTGTTCGTCGGGAGTGGGGGCCCGCAGCGAGGGATCGTGGCGGCGCAGGGCATTTGCCGTCTTGCGGTACATGTCCAGAAAGCTGAAGACCAGTTTTTCGGTGTACGGGGCAAGCCTGCGGCCCAGCGCGTCGATGCGGTCGAGTAGGCGCGGCACGCTGAGGCCGCCGCCCAGGATGAGGGGATCGAAACGCCAGACCACGCGCTCCGGCCCGATGCTGTCCGCCAGACGGCAAAACGTGTCGATGCGCTCCGCCAGCGGCGGCACATGCGGCTCCAGCCCTTCGGCGGCGTAGTCGTTGAGGGTGAACTGGAAGAAGAAGGCATGGCCGCGGCCGGCGATCTCCGACAGATGCGGCAGCAGGGGGCGGGGATCCTTGCTCCAGAAGACGAAGACCCGCGCCGTGTCCAGGGCGATGGCGCTGACTTGCCGGCTGTTGCAGGGATTGCGCCGCAGACAGTAGCCCGCCCGCAGCCGCTCCATGAACCAGTCCGCATGGAAGGCCGGGAGGTCCGTGGCCCGGCTGGCGGAAACGATGAGCGGGCTGGCGGCCGGGAGGTCCCCTTCGGCGGTGCGGAGGCGGCGGGCGGAGGCGGGGATCATTCCAGATAGATCATGCGGCGCGTCATGCCGCCGTCCACGATGAGGTTGATGCCGTTGACGAAATCATTGTCCGGGGCGGCCAGGAAGAGGGCGGCGCGCAGGATGTCGTCCGGCCGTCCCACACGCCCGGAGGGATGCTGGGCATGGTCTTCCGGGCGCAGGGCGGCGTGATCGCCGGTCTCGATCCAACCGGGGCTGATGGCGTTGACCGTGATGCCGCTGCCGCGCAGGGAGACGCAGAGCGAGACCGTCAGCGCCGTGAGCCCGCCCTTGGACGCGCCGTAGGCTTCCCAGTGGGCCTCGTTCTGCAAGCCGCGCGTGGAGGCGATATTGATGATCCGGCCGTAGCCCGCCCCCGCATTGGCCGTCTGGAAGGCCCGGCAGCAAAGGAACGCGCCGCGCAGGTTGGTGTCCAGCACATTGTCCCATTCCGCGGCGGAAAGATCCGGCAGGGGGTTGCAGAAATGGCTGACCGCGCCGTTGTTGATGAGCAGGTGCAGCGGGCCGAAGCGCTGCCGGGCCAGGGCAAAGGCCGCCTGAATGGAAGCTTCCTCCCTAAGATCCATGCGCACGGGCAGGATGTTGGGGTGGGAGAAGCGGGCTTCGTCCGTGTCGCAGGCCAGCACGTCGTAGCCCTGCGCGGCGAAGCCCTCGCAGAGACAGCGGCCGATGCCGCGTGCGCCGCCGGTGATGAGGGCTGTGGGCATGGATCTCCTCCATGATGTTCTCGTTCCAGAGCATTTTCCGCTTGAAACGCTTTGCGTTCCAAACCCTACGGCCTGGCGTTTCGCGGAAAAACGCGGTTTTTCCGCGTGGTTTCGGCCGGGCGGCGCTGTGCTGCCGCAGTGGGCAAAAGCGCTTGCATCGCCCCTTGCCTTCTGCCACAAGACGGAAAATACGTCGTGCGGGCACGACCCGCAAGCAATGGCAAGGAGGCCGCCGTGCTCTGGGAAAATCTGCTGCTCTATGTGCCCATGTCCGCCCTGATGGTCATCATGCCGGGACCGGACTTCGCGCTGGTGACGCGCGTGTCGCTCGCTCAGGGGCGGGTGGCGGGCACGCTGGCCGCCTGCGGCGTGGCCCTGGGCATCGGTCTGCACACGGCGCTGGCCATGCTCGGCATATCCGCGGCCATCGCCCATTCCCGCCTGCTGTTCAGCCTGCTGGAATACGGCGGCGGCGCGTTCCTCTGCTGGATGGGCTTCCAGTCGTTGCGCGGCGCATCCACGGCGGCGCAGGCGGTCTTGCGCTGCGGGGAGGGGCCCCAGGCCGCAACGTCCGCCATGTCCCTGCGCCGGAGCTTCGGGCAGGGCTTCCTCACCAATGTGCTCAACCCCAAGGCCATCGTCTACTTTTTGACTTTCCTGCCGCAGTTCATGCAGCCGGATGCGCCGCTGGCCCCGCAATTCCTGGTGTTGGGCGGCATCCTCGGCCTGCTCGTCCTGCTCTGGTTCGTCACGCTGGCCAACTTGCTGCAGACGGTGCGCGCGCTTTTCCTGCGTCCGCGCGTACAGCTCTGGCTCTACCGCTGCACCGGCGTCTTCTTCCTCTGTTTCGGGCTGCGGCTGGCGCTGTCCGCCCTGTAGCGGCAGCCATGCCTCTCGGCACGTTTGGGGCCTATGTAAACATCTTTTTTAAAAGAATTTCAAAAAGATAAAATAAATAAACTGTACACGCTCCGTTTGTCTTTGGGAGGACCTCGTGTCCCTGACTCTTCCCCGGTAAAAGCGCGCTGGGGAAAGGATGGGGGCTTGGGGGGAAGGATGACGAGAACGCCTTTTCTCGCTTCGCTGTGAAAAGGCTGGGCCCTCTCGCGCCGGCGGCGACCGAAAGGCGGCCGCAGGCCGTGCCCGTTAGGCGACGCAGGAGCCTTACGGGCATCGACAGCAGAGCGAGGGGTTCCCCTTCCCCCCAACAATCAGTGAATAGTGTTAACAGACCCTAGTTCCCGGTCCCGAAGGTCAGCCGGGCGATGAGGCCGCCGCCGGGGCGCTCCAGCAGATGCAGGTCGGCATTGTTCTGGCGTGCCATGCTGCGCGCGATGGACAGGCCCAGGCCGCTGCCGCCCTCGTGCCGGCCGCGGGCCGGGTCGAGCCGGAAGAAGGGCTCGAAGACCTGCTCCCGATTTTCGGGCGGGATGCCGGGGCCGTCGTCCTCCACATCCACGAGCCATGCCCCGCTCGTAGGGCAGCGATGCAGGCGCACCACGATGTGCGCGGCATAGCGCAGGGCATTGTCCACGAGGTTGTCCAGACAGCGGCGCAGGGCGTGGCCGCGAATGGGCAGGATGCAGCTTGCGCCCTTGGTATCGTCCAGGAAGCGGAGGCGTTCGTCCACGCCGGCTCCGGCGGGCGCGCAGGCGGCCGCGTTTTCCTCGCCGGAAAGGAGGGAGGCCAGCCGGTCGTCCACCAGGCTCTCCAAAAAGGCCGCCAGATCCGTGCGGCGCAGGCTTTCCTGCGGGATCTGGGCCTGGCCCAGCTCCTCGCTGCTGCGCATGATGGCCGAAAGCGTGTTGACGTCGGCCTGGAGTTTGCGACGCAGCGCATCGTCGGGCGTCTGCTCCACGCGCAGGCGCAGGCGGGTGAGCGGGGTGCGCAGGTCGTGGGCCACGGCGGCCAGCATGCGCTGATGCTGCTCCAGCGCGGCCTGGATGCGGCGGCTCATGCGGTTGAAGGCGCGGGCGGCCTCGGCCACTTCCGGCGGGCCGTTTTCGGGCAGAGGCGGCGTGCGGCGGTCCTTGCCCAGCGTATCGCTGGCCTGTACCAGCTGCCGCAGGGGCGCGATGAGCCGGTGGACCACCAGGACGGTCAGGATCAGCATGACCAGCGCTTCCAGGCCCAGCAGCACCAGCATGAGGGGCCAGGAAGGCGCAAGGCGGCTGATGCGGTGGATGTCCAGCCAGGTCTCATTGTCCAGCCGGACGAAGAGGCGGCTGATGTAGACGTCCACCTGATTGGTGCCGGGCAGCATGAGCAGGCGGGCCAGCCCTGTGGGGCCCTGCCGGGTGACCCTGGTCACGAAGACCCACGGCGGCACGGCGGTATTGGGTGCCACTTCCTTCAGGTCCGTGAGCTGCGTCCCTTCGTCCGCCCAGAAGGATTCGCTGGGGGGGAAGTGCGGCGGCGCGGCGGTATCCACGCGGGAGGGCTGGCTCTCGTCGGGACGGCGGGACACCATCTCCTTGCTCCAGGGCAGCAGCTCGGACGCGCTCGGTTCGGGGGAGAGGCTCCCTGGGGCGTCCTCGGGCGGGAGGGGGGAGACGAAGCCCTTGAGGCTGTCGCTGATGCGCTGCCGCAGGAAGAGGGAGGCCGCGTCGCGGAACTGGACAGGCTGCGAGGATGGCCGCAGGATGCGGGCATTGACGGCATCCAGACGGCGCAGGCGCAGGATGAGCTCCGGCAGGGGCGCGCCGCCCTCGTGCAGGGGATCGAGCATGAGCAGGCAGAGGGTGAGGCTGGAGGCATGATCCGCCAGCACCATGCGGGCGGCCTGCTCGTCATCCAGACGGTGGGCCAGCAGGGCCGTGAGGCTGTGCAGGAGCAGGAAGGTCAGGCCCAGCAGGAGCCAGAGCCGGGTCCGCAGGCCCATGCGGGCAAGCAGGGAGCGCAACGGCGTGGCACGATCCCGTGCGGCGTGCGGGGGCGTGCTCATGCACGGTCCTGGGGGGCGGCCTCTTCGCGGGTCACGTCCGTGGCCAGCACGTAGCCTTCGCCGCGCACGGTCTTGATGAGCGTGCCGTAGCGGCCGTCATCCTGCAGGCGGTTGCGCAGGCGGCTGATGAGCACGTCGATGCTGCGGTCGTAGGGCTGGGCGTTGCGGCCCTGCGTCTGTTCCAGCAGGGTGTCCCGGCTGAGCACCTGCCGGGGATGCTGGAGAAAGATGGTCAACAGGCGGTATTCCGCGCCGCTCAGGGGCATGATGACGTCGTCGGCGGTCAGCAGGTGGCGGGCCGTGGTGTCCAGCCGCCAGGAGGCGAAGCGCAGTATGCCGCCCTGCGGTGCGGAGGGCTCGCTTTCGCCGCTGCGGCGCAGCACGGTACGGATGCGGGCCAGCAGCTCGCGCGGCTCAAAGGGCTTGCCGAGGTAGTCGTCCGCTCCCAGCTCCAGGCCGACGATGCGGTCCGTGCTGCCGTCCAGCGCGGAGAGGAAGATGGTCGGCACGCGGGAGGCCTCCCGCAGCCGCCTGAGGACGGCAAAGCCGTCATCCCCCGGCAGCATGATGTCCAGCACCACGAGATCGGCCGGACTGTCGTTCCAGAGCGCAAAGAAGTCCGTCGCATTATGGGCCGTGCGTACCTGAAAGCCGTTGTCGGAAAGGTATTCCTGCAACAGCTCGCAGATCTCCACGTCATCGTCCAAAAGATAGATGCGTTTTGCCGTTTCCATGCTGTGCTCCAGAGGGCGTTGGAGGAGCGGCGCGCCTTGTGCCCCGCGCCGCAGGGGAAAGCGGCCCGGCATCTCTGCGGAAGAGCGGCCGGGCGCAAAAGGCTGTCCTTTTTGTCACACGATAACGCAAGACAGGGCAGGCGGCAAGACGGGCCGCCTGCCGGCGTCCGTCAGATGAGGCTGGCCTGCGCCGGGCCGGGCGCGGCGGCAAAGAGCCGGTCCGCCAGCTTGCGGTGTGCGGCGGGCATGGCCAGACTCTGCAATTCCTGCGGGCTTGCCCAGCGGTAAGCGCTGGCGGCGGTCAGGACGGGGGGGACGGGCAGTCCCTCGGCGTCCGTCGCCCACGCGCCGCCGTCCAGGCTGACGCCAAAACAGTACAGGGTCACGCGGTAGGTGGTGTAGCCGTGCCGGATGATGCCGTAGTCATCGGTCACCCGGACGGCAAAGCCCGTTTCCTCGTGATGTTCGCGCACCACGGCCTGCCGGGGCTCCTCGCCCGGTTCCACCCGGCCGCCGGGGAATTCCCAGAGGCCGCCCCAGGCCCCGCGGTCGCAACGCTTCTGCACGAAGATGCGTCCCTCGTGCCGCAGCACGCCCGTCACCACGTCCAGCAGTACGGTATCGGCCTTGCGGCCGGGCACGGGACGCTCATGCACGATGCCCAGATGGCGGGACAGGCAGAAGTCGGCCAGCGGGCAGATCTCGCAGCGGGCCTTGCGGCCGCAGACGAGCGCGCCCAGCTCCATCATGGCCTGATTGTGGGCCCTGGCCTGCGCGGGCGGCAGCAGCTCCTGCGCCAGGGCGGCGATGCGGGCGGCGGCGTTTTTTTCCTTTACCGGCGCGTCCACATCGAAGACGCGGGCGATGACCCGCTCCACATTGGCGTCCACGCAGGCCACAGGCTGCTCGAAGGCGATGCTGGCGATGGCTGCCGTGGTGTACGGCCCCACACCGGGCAGGGCGGCGATATCCTCCCGCCTGCCGGGGAAGACGCCGCCGTGCAGGTCACGGATGCGGCGGGCCGCCGCCAGCAGGTTGCGGGCGCGGGAATAATAGCCCAGCCCTTCCCAGGCGTGGAGCACATCCTCCTCCGAGGCGGCCGCCAGGGCCTCCGGCGTGGGGAAGCGCTCCATCCAGCGCTGGAAATAGCTGACGCCCCGGTCCATCTGGGTCTGTTGCAGCATGATCTCCGAGATCCAGACTTCATAGGGGGTGTAGGTCTTGCGCCAGGGGAGGTCGCGCCCGTTGGCGGCGAACCAGCGCAGCAGGGCCTCCCGCATCTGCGGCAGATGGTCCTGCGGGGCAAGGTGGCCCGGCGGCGGCACGGCCCCGGTCACCGGCAAGGGCAGAGGGGTGTTTTTTTTGCTCATGGGCCCAGCCTACACCCCGGCAGGCGCATTGTCATCAGGCGGCGCTTGGCATATACTCCCCGGACTCGACGGCCGCCTGTGCCGCGGGCACACTCATCGCAAGGAGATCCCATGTCCGAGAATCCCACGGTGCTGCTGGAGACCACCTCCGGCGACATCCTCATCGAACTTTTTCCCGACAAGGCCCCCGAAACCGTCGCCAACTTCCTCCAGTATGTGGATGACGGCTTTTACAACAATACCATCTTCCACCGCGTCATCCCCGGCTTCATGATCCAGGGGGGCGGCCTCGGCGCCCGCATGGACGAGAAGCCCACCCGTGAGCCGGTCAAGAACGAGGCCGACAACGGCCTGAAGAACGAGCGCGGCACCATCGCCATGGCCCGTACCCGCGAGCCGCACAGCGCCACGGCCCAGTTCTTCATCAACCTTGTGGACAATGATTTTCTCGATCACAGCGAGCCGACGGTGGATGGCTGGGGCTACTGCGTGTTCGGCAAGGTGGTGGACGGCATGGACGCCGTGGACAAGATCGCCAAGGTCAAGACCAAGGCCGTGGGCGTGCACGAGGCCGTGCCTACCGACATGGTGCTCATCACCGGCGCAAGCCGCTTCGAATAGGACGCAGACACCATGTCCCGAACGCTGACGACGGCGGCGGCAGTGCCCTTCGCCCATGCCTGGAGCCTGCTGGAAGCCTATGTGGATGCCTGCCCCGAGGCCATCTGGGAAGAGAAGAACGGCGGCTGGCCGGTGTGGCAGCAGATGCTGCATGCGGTGACGGTGCTGGATTTCTTTACCTGCGGGGAGCAGCCGTTGCTGCCCGCTCCGGCCCCGCAGGACGTGCTCATGCTCTCCGTGCAGGGGACGGAGATGGTGGACAAGGACGCGCTGCGCGCGTACATGGCGGCGGTCAAGAGCCGGGTGGACGCCTGGCTGGCGGCGCTGGACGATGCCGCGCTGCCCGTGAAGGATGCGCGCCTGAGCGCCGTGCTGGGGTTTGAGGTCAGCGCCATGTGGGTGCTGGTCATGCTGGCGTCGCATACGCAGTACCATCTTGGCTCGTGCGATGCGGCCCTGCGGGATCATGACCTGCCCGGCGTATTTTAGAGCGTTTTGCCTTTGAACAAGGCAAAGCGCGAGGCGGCGGCACAGCGCCGCCCGGCCCGAAGTGAACGGAAAACCGCGTTTTCCGCGAAACGACAGGCCGCAGGGTTTGGAACGCAAAGCGTTTCAAACTGGAGATGCCATAAAAGAACGTGAACGGTGACGCTTTTTCGGGGGGAGGCGTGCGGCTGCCCGCTGCGGGCGTGCCGCAGGCCGTCCTTCCCGTCCAGGCGTGCTCCCGGAGATCAGTATGAAGACGTATCTTGCCGCTTTCGTCCTTTCGCTGGCGGCGGTCGGGCTCGCTCTGCCCGCTGCCGTCCGGGCCGAAGACGAGAAAATCGATCCGACGACCTATATCTGCGCCGAATATGTGGCCCTCGCCTCCACGCAGTCCGCGCCTCCGCTCTTCCAGAGCCTGCAGATCGACGGCTTTGTGAGCTCCAACATCGGCAAGACCGTGGCGGACCCGCGCATGGTCATGAGCCTCATGGCCCGGACATACGCCGTGTGCCAGCGCGACCCCACGGCCGTGGCGGCCGATGTCTGGCAGGAGATGAAGCTGGAGCTTTCCGATCCGCAGGACGAGCACTGGAAGGCCGATGCGACCACCTGCCGCCAGTACAACGACAATCCTGACGACGGCAGCGGCTTCGTCATCTGGCTGGACGGCTACAACCGTCACTACAATGTGACGGAAAAGTCCGTCCTGGACGATCAGAAGACGCTGGACGCCTTTCTTGCCGCCTGCAAGAAGAAGCCCGACGCCCGCATGATCGACGTCATGCAGGAAACGCTCAAGAACGCCAAGTAAGGCGTCTGCCTTGGAAAAAGGCGGGACGCGAGGCGGCGGCACGCGCCGCCCGGCTCGAAGTGGACGGAAAAACCGCGGTTTTCTCGTCAAACGCAGGCCGTATGGCGTGGAAGGCAAAGCGTTTCAAACGAAAAATGCTCATGGCTACAGGAATGGGGCCGCCCAGAGAAGGGCGGCCCCGTTTTTTTTCGTCTTTCCGGAAGGTTCAGCAGTCCCGAGGAGTGTTCTGGGGGGCGGGCTGGGGAGGGGCCTGCGGGGACGGCAGAGCGCGCGCGGTCTCATCGAGCGTGGCCAGTATGGCCCCGCAGCAGCGGCGGACGCCGTTCAGGTCGAACTCGTTGACGGCCTGCAGCAGCTGGGCCAGCTGTTCCGCCAGGCAGGTGCCCCGCGCCCGCTCCAGCAGCTGGGAAGCAAGCGTCTCCGCCGTGCCCCAGTCCCGCTCCATCACCTCGGGCAGACCGGTCAGGGTCGCGGCGGCGGCGGAGCGGACATCGGACGGGACCGGCGCGCGGCCCTGCTGCCGGGGCGCCTCCTCTCCGCCGCAATAGGCGCGGATGGCCTGCCGGCTCTCATCCAGGGTCTGGAGGAAGATGTGCGTCTTTTCCGCTTCGGGGGCCTGCCGCAGCAGGGTGTTTTCCATCTCCGTAGCGTGCTTGGCAAAGCGGGCAAGCCCCAGATTGGTGGCCACGCCCCGCATGGCATGGATGAGCTGGAGCAGCTCCTCCAGCCGGTCATCCTGCAGGAGGCTGCGGATCTGTACCGTGCAGTCGGCATAGCGCTGGGCGAAGCGCTGCAGCAGGGAGCGGTAAAGGCGTTCGTTGCCGGCCACGGCGGCAAGGCCGTCCGGCGGGCTGAGCAGGGGCAGGGCCTCGCCGCCGGGGGCCGCCTCGCTTTCGGGCCTGTCCGTCTCATGTGGGGCGGCGGGCGTCTCCGCAGCGGCGGGGAGGCCGCAGGGCAGCCATTTTTCCAGCGTATCCCGCAGTTTTACCGGATCGACCGGCTTGGTCAGATAGTCGTTCATGCCGGCAGCCAGCCCGGCGATGTGCGAGCCGGAATCCGTGTGGGCGCTCAGGGCGATGATGGGCAGGCTCTGCGGCGAATGGCCGTTGCCGCGGATGCGGCGGGTGGTCTCCATGCCGTCCATCACCGGCATCTGCATGTCCGTGATGATCAGGTCCGGCTGCTGTTGTTCGGTCAGCTGTATGGCCTCTTCGCCATTGGCGGCGAGGCTGACCCGGCAACCCATCTGCGTGATGAGCTCCTGGAGGATCTCCCGGTTGATCTCGTTGTCGTCCACCACGAGGATGTGGGGGCTGGGCCGGGGGGCGGCAGGGACAAGACCGTCTTCTCCCGGAGCGGCGTCATCCGGCGGCAGATGTTCACAGGCAAGGAGCCGGCAGAAGGCCGGCTGGGGGACACCCTTTTCCAGAACGGGGAAAGAAAGGCTGAAGCGCAGGCTGCTGCCCTGGGGCAGGGGAACGAGCTCAAGCTGTCCGCCCAGCAGGCGCACCAGCTGATGCGCAAGAGCCAGGCCCATGCCGATGCCGTTCTCGGTGCGGGTCAGGGAACTGTCCCCCGAAGCCAGCGGCTCGAAGATGTGCTTCAGGGCCGGTTCGCTGAAGCCGGGGCCGTCGTCCGTGACGTCGAACTCCACCAGAGCGCGGCCGGAGCAGGCGGTCTCCGCCGGCAGGGACAGGAGGCGGGCGGAGAGGACGACGGTCCCCTGCCGGCTGTAGCGCAGAGCATTGTCCAGCAGGTTCTCCAGCACCCGGCGCAGGCGCAGGGCATCGGTCAGCACCTCGACAGGCAGCTCCGGGGCCACATCCAGCGCCAGACCGAGGTGGCGCTGCCGGGCCACGGCGGCAAACGGGCGGATGGTGCGTTCCAGCAGTTCCACCAGGCGCACGGGCTGGTCGTCCGGACGTTGCTGGTCATCGGCCAGGCTGGAGAATTCGAGGATGCGGTCGATCATGGTGGTCAGCCGCCCGCCGGACTGCTGTATCTGCCGCACGTAGCCCTGCTGGCGGGGCTGGAGCGGCGTCTTGAGCAGAAGGAAGCTCATGCCCAGAAGTTCGTTGATGGGCGTACGCAGCTCATGGCTCATGCGCCGCAGCAGGTCCTCCCGCGCGGCCAGCGCCTGCCGGGAAAGGCGGGTGGCTTCTTCGGCATCGTGGCGGGCGATCTCCGCCAGGCGGCAGTTCTCGCGTGATTGCCGGTCCGCCATGTCCAGCGCGCGGATGCGGGCCTCCAGGTCGTCCTGCAGACCGCAGAGGGCCCGAAAGATGTCGGAAAGTTCGTCCTGATGGGCCGGCTGGGGGCGGGGGACCTTCTCGCCCCGGCGGGAAGCCAGCACATACTTGTGCATATCGCGCAGGGGATTGATGAAGCGCCGTTCACGCAGCCGCATGAAGGTGAAGATCAGCACGCCGATGAGCGCAAGAGCGCCTGTGCAGGCCCAGGCCAGTATCTTGAGGCTGTGGCGCAGCTCTTCGGCGTGCAGGGCGATGTTGCGGCGCAGCAGGAGGCGGAAATCACGGCATTGTTCGATGATCACCTCGAACTGGCGGCGCATGTTGCGCGCCGTCAGGAATTCCTGCATGGCCTGTCGGGAGCTGTCGGGCATGACGTGGGGACGCGCATGGGTCGGGATGTCGCCGGCCGCATGTCGTGCCGCTTCGCCTAGCTGGACGGAAAAGTCCTTGTACAGCGTGACGGTGCTGGTCAGCAGCGAGCGGGGCGTGGGGGCAAGGGGGAGTTTCTCCACCGTGGCCGGCAGTTCCGGCAGATCCTGCGCGGGGTCCTCGCGCCGGGGCAGCGTGCCCTCGTCCTGGAGGCGGATCTCTTCCATCATGGCCAGGAGCGTGCGGTTGCCCGTGCGGGCAAATTCCCGCGCCAGCGCATACTTGGTGCGGGTACGGTATTCGATATGGCTGGAAAGATCGTAGGCCTGGCCGACCTCATCAAGGCGGCTGCTCCTGTCATACAGGTCCATGCCGAGGATGAAGAGCGAGGCGCAGAAAAGGGTCGTTACCGTCAGGAGGACGATATTCCAGCTGCGAGTGAGGGCGCGGATAGTCATCGAGCGTACACCATACTTGAAGTCAGCGGCAATGTAGCATAGGCTCCGGCAAAAATCATCCGTCGCCGTACAGGCCCATTCCCGTCAACCCTTCCGCCATCCCCGCTGAGCGAGCATGCCCCTTCTGCAACGAATCTGGCCGCATCTGGCCCTGCTGCTGGCCATGTGCTTCTGGAGCACATCCTATCTGGCCATGCGTATCGCCCTGACAGCCCTTGACCCGCACAGCCTTATGCTGGGGCGCATGGCCGTGGCCACGCTGGTGCTGCTCCCTCTTTGGCCCCATCTCTGGAGGGCGATCCGCCGTTATGGGCAATGGCGCTGGCTCCTGTTCATGGGGCTGTGCGAACCGGGGTGCTACTTTTTGCTGGAGACCAACGCCCTGCGCTTCACCACCGCCTCACAGGCAGGCATGGTCATTGCCCTCATGCCCCTCTTCGTGGGACTGCTGGCCTGGTTCACCCTGCGGGAACGCGTCGGGGCGCAGGGCTGGTGCGGCTTTGGGCTGGCGGTGGGCGGGGTGATCTGGCTGACGCTGGCCGCCGCCCCCCAGACCAGCGCCCCCAACCCTCTGCTGGGCAACATCCTTGAAGGGCTGGCCATCTTTTGCGGCTCCGTCTACACGGTGACGGCCCGGCACCTCTCCTCCTGTTATTCTCCCTTGCAGATCACGGCGGTACAGTCGCTGGTGGGGCTCGTCTTTTTCGGGCTGCTGCATCTGCTCGTGCCGCTGGAAGTGACGCCGGTACAGCTGGGCATCGACCTGCCGGAATGGGCTGCCTGGGCCGCGGTGCCCTATCTGGGCTGCGTGGTCTCGCTGGGGGGCTACGGGCTCTATAACGTGGGCGTCCACCGTCTTTCGGCCGCTCAGGCCGCCGCCTACACCAATCTGATCCCGGTGCTGACCCTCCTGCTCGGCGTCTGGCTGCTGCGGGAGGTCTTCCTGCCCGCCCAGTACGCCGCCTCGGCGCTGATCATCGCCGGAGTGCTGCTCAGTCAGTGGCGCAGGAGCTGACGTCCGTCAGGGCATGTTTGCATAAATTTTGCAAATGATTTCAATAGATAAGGCAAATAAGCCGTACATGCTCCGCTTGCCTTCGGAGGCGGGGGTGCCCCGTGTCCCCGATTCTTTCCCCCAAACAGGCAGCGAATAGCGTCAACAGCCGTTAACAGGGCAGTCCCTGCTGACGGCGGCGCGCCTTGAGGTCTTCCAGGATGTCCAGGGGGACGCGCAGGCCGCCGTAACCGTGACCGAGGCGGATGCGGGGCTTGTTGCGGCCGTGGTGGTCGCTGCCGCCGCTCAGGCCGAGGTCCAGACGGCGGGCCAGATCCACGCAGCTGCGGATGGCGGCATCCGAATGCTCGCTGTGATAGGCCTCGATGGCGCTCAGACCGCAGGCTTTCAGACGCAGGACGAAGGCTTCCAGCCAGTCCGGCGGCAGCGGCTTGAGGCAGGGGTGGGCCAGGCTGACCGTGGCCCCCAGACCGGCCATGAGGCGCACGGCTTCTTCCGGTTCCAGCACTTCCTTGGGCAGATAGGCCCGCCCGCCGCTGCCCAGATACTCCCGGAAGGCGGTCTCCATGTCCGGCACAGCGCCTTTTTTGACGAGCAGGGCGGCGATGTGGGGCCTGCCGACGCTCTCGCCCTGCGCCTCGTGCTGGAGCTCGTCCATGCTGATGGAGATGCCCAGCGTGGCGAGCTTTTCCAGGATGTGCGCATTGCGGTTGTCGCGCTTGTGCCGGATATCGGCCAGGCGCTGTTCAAGCGCATCGGCCTGGCGGGGCAGCCAGAGGCCGAGGATGTGCATCTCTCCGTATTCGGTGCGGGTGGAGAGTTCGCAGCCGCGCAAAAATTCGATGCCGTGCCGCTGGGCCGCGGCTTCGGCTTCGTCAAGGCCGGAAAGGGTGTCGTGATCCGTCAGGGCCACGGCGGCCAGTCCGGCGGCGGCCGCTCCGGCGACCAGCTGCGCGGGGCTGTCCGTACCGTCCGAGGCCTGACTGTGGGTGTGGAGATCGATGAAGCGCATGGCAGTATCCTTTTGGGGCATTTCATCCGTTTTGCGCGCAAATGGCAAGAGGCGGCCACCCCTTGAGCGTATCAGACCCGATGCTCTTGATGTGCGGACGGGATGCGGCTATGTTTTGCCTCGTCATTTCTGAACCGGAGGAGATCTTGCGCATGCAGACCGAAGAACTTTTGCAGATACTGGCCTGTCCGCGCTGTCACGGCGAGCTGACGGCGGAGGGCCGGACGGACGAGCCGGCGGGATTCGTTTGCGCCGCCTGCGCGCTGGTCTATCCCGTCCGGGACGGCATCCCCGTCATGCTGCCGGAAGAGGCCGTGCCGCTGGACCGCTGGCGGGCTGATCATCCCGCCGCCTGACCGGTCCCCGCAGGCCGCGACGCGCGGCCGTTCCTGACATCCTTTCAGGAGGCATCATGCGTCTTCTTATTGCTTCAGACCTGCACGGCTCGCTGGAAAGCCTGGATTTCCTGCGGGAGCGTGCCGCCGCCCTTTCGCCGGATCTGCTGGTGCTGCTGGGCGATCTCGTGTATCACGGGCCGCGCAATCCGCTGCCGTCGGGCTACGATACCCGCGGCGTCCTGGATACCTTTGCCGCCATCGACTGTCCGCTGGTCGCCGTGCGCGGCAATTGCGACGCCGAAGTGGACATGAGTTTGCTGCCCTTCGCCACGGCGGAGAATGCCTGGCTGTCGGTGGACAATCTGCGCGTCTTCGCCTCGCATGGGCATCTGCTGCCCGACGTGCCGCCCATGCCCGCCCGTTTCCCGCAGGGCACGGTCTTCCTGCGGGGACATACGCATATCCCGCGCGGCGAGACGCGGGATGGCTACCATTTCTGGAACCCCGGTTCCCTCAGCCTGCCCAAGGGCGGCTCGCCCCGCAGCTACGCCGTTTATGAGGACGGCTGTTTCCGCGTGCTGGACATGCAGGGCCGGGAAGTGCTGCGCCACTGGCCGCGTCAGAACGATTGAGCGGGGCCGGCATGACTGCTTCCGTGACGGCATGGCCGTCGTTGTTCGCCCTGCCCGGCGGCTGGGAACTGGTGCTGGCGTCGCATTCTCCGCGGCGACGGCAGTTTCTGGAGGAGTGGGGGCTCGCTTACCGCATCGTGACGGGCCGGGACGAAGAGCCGCGCCCCCGAGCGGGGGAGGCTCCGGCGGCCTACGCCCGGCGGGCGGCCCGGGCCAAGGCGCTGTCTGCCGCCGCGGCTGACGGGCAGGCGGCGGGGCCGCGCGTGCTGCTGGCGGCGGACACCATCGTGGCTCTGGGCGAGGATATCCTCGGCAAGCCTGCGGACAGGGCGCAGGCGCTGGAGATGCTGCGCCGTCTTGCCGGGCGGACGCACGAGGTCATCAGTGCCGTCTGCCTGCTGGGGCCGCAGGACGAGGAGATCGTGTTCCACGATGTGAGCCGCGTACGCTTTGCCCCCTGGCCGGAGGCCGTGCTGGCGGCCTATGCGGCCACCGGGGAACCGGACGACAAGGCCGGGGCCTACGCCATCCAGGGGCAGGGCGCTGTGCTGGTGGAGGCCGTGGACGGCTCCTGGAGCACGGTGGTCGGGCTGCCTGTGAGCCGTCTGGCGCAGGAGATGCTGTCGCGCGGCTGGCTGACGCCCGTGGGCGCCGGGCCTGCCGTCTGAGCGAGACGGCTTTTCCGTTTGGAGCGTGTTGCGTTTCCAACTGTATGGCCTGTCGTTTCGCGGGAAAAAAGCGCGGTTTTTCCGCGAGGTCTGGGCCGGGCGGCGTTGTGCCGCCGCCTCGTAGTCTCCCTTTTTCAAAAGCAAAATGTTCGATGGGCGCGGGCTGTCGTCCGCTGCTGTCCCAGGACCGTTAGACGGTCCTTTTTTTGTGCCCGCCGTCAGGGCTTCAGGCACGCCGGGGGGATGTTGTGCCGTCGCGGCACAGACTGCTTGTGCAAACAGTCACCCAGTCCGGGATGAACGAGCCTCCTGTTTGTCTAAACAGTTAATGTTTTCGGCTGCTTGTCGCACAGATTGGGGCGGCGTTCCAAAAAATTTTTTTGCCGTTTCTTGTGAAAAACGGAACGCCGTCGAGATGACGGCAACAGGCGGTTTTTCCAGCACTTGCCCGTGCATTTTCTTCGATTGTGACAAAATGCTCAACCATGATTGGAAGCACAAACAATTTCCCCCTCTTGACGCTCCCGAAAAATCCTCCTAGGCCCATATCATCGGCAAGTGCCCATGTCTTTCACTCTTAACCATGCAGGGAGTATCAAGGTCATGTCGCAAGAACGCATCACCACGCTGTTGACTGAAAGCCGTAGCTATCTTCCGCCGGAACACGGCAAGTCAAGTGCATGGATTTGCGGGCAGGATGAAGCTGAAGCCATTTGCCGGAGGGCTCTTGAAGATCCCAACGACTTCTGGGGGGCGCGCGCTTCGCAGCTTATCCACTGGTACAAGCGCTGGGACAAGGTCCTTGATGCGGACGACGAGAAGCACAAGTACAGATGGTTCACCAATGCCAAGCTCAACGCGTCCTTCAACTGCATCGACAGACACATCTATTCCGGACGCCGCAACAAGGCGGCGCTCATCTGGCAGGGCGAGAAGGAGATGGATGTGCGCTGCTTCACCTACCAGATGCTGTATACGGAAGTCTGCCGGGTGGCGCATGCCCTGAGCTCTCTGCGGGTGCGCAAGGGCGACCGCGTGGCCCTGTACATGCCCATGATCCCTGAACTGGTCATCGCCATGCTGGCCTGTGCGCGCATCGGCGCGGTGCATACCGCCATTTTTTCCGGCTACGCCGAGGGCGGCGTGCGCAGCCGCATCCAGGGCGCCAAGGCCAAGGTGGTCATCACGGCCGACGGCGTCATCCGTGCGGGCAGCATCAAGCCGCTCAAGAGCAACCTTGATCCCATCCTCGAAAAGTGCCCCTCCGTGGCGCATGTGGTCGTCGTGGGCCATGCCGGCCTTCAGGACGTGAAGATGATGCCCAACCGCGACATCTGGTGGCATGACCTCATCGAGGATTTCACGCTGGACGTGGACTTCCCCTGCGAGACCATGGACGCCAACGATCCGCTCTTCCTCCTGCATACCAGCGGCAGCACCGGCAAGCCCACGGGCATCATGCATTCCACGGGCGGCTACCTCACCTATGCGGCGCACACCACGCAGTGGATATTCGACATGCGCGATGACGACGTGTACTGGTGCACGGCCGATATGGGCTGGATCACCGGCCATACCTACGGCGTTTACGGCCCGCTGGCCCTGGGCGCGACGACCATGATGTTCGAGGGCGTGCCCAACTGGCCCAAGCCCGACCGCTACTGGCGCATCGTGGAAAAATTCCGGGTCAACATCCTCTATACCGCGCCCACGGTCATCCGTTCGCTCATGCGCATGGGCGAGGCCTGGCCGGAACGCTATGACCTGCGCACCCTGCGCGTGCTGGGCTCGGTGGGCGAACCCATCAATCCCGAAGCCTGGCAGTGGTACCACAAGAACATCGGCGGCGGCGAGCTGCCCATCGTGGACACCTGGTGGCAGACGGAGACCGGCGGCGCCATGATCAGCCCGCTGCCTTACGCCACCAAGCTCAAGCCCGGTTCGGCCACCTTCCCCCTGCCCGGCATCGACGCCACGGTCATGGGCTCCACCGGACGCGACGGCGAGGACCTGACCGAAGGCCGCCGCTCCGGCCACCTGGTCATCCGCAAGCCGTGGCCCGGCATGATGCTTGGCGTGTTCAACGACGAGGAGAAGTACCAGAGCTATTTCAGCCGTTTCGGCTGCTTCGACTCCGGCGACGGCGCGGAGATCGACGACGACGGTTATTTCTGGATACTGGGGCGCATCGACGATTCCATCAACGTGTCCGGACACCGTCTGTCCACGGCGGAGATCGAGGCCGTGCTCACGGCCAGCCCCGATGTGGCGGAAGCCGCCGTGGTGCCCATGCCGCATGCGCTCAAGGGGGAAGCCATCTACGCCTATGTGGTGGTCCGCGACGAGGTCCCGTGGAGCGACGACGTGCGCAAGAAGCTGCGGGACACCGTGCGGCGGGACATCGGCGCGCTGGCTTCGCCGGAATATATCCAGTTCGTGGAAGCCATGCCCAAGACCTGCTCCGGCAAGATCATCCGCCGCATGCTGCGCAAGATCGCGGGCAACGTCTATGACGATCTGGGCGACACGACGGCCCTGGCGCATCCCGAAGTGCTGGACGCCATCATCACCGGGCATCAGAACCTGCTGCTGGGCCAGCATGAAACGGCCTCGCCCGCGCCGGTCGCCGAGGAAAAGGATGCCGCGCCGCAGGACGGCGACAAGAAGGCAAGCTGACGCCGCCTCCGGGCGTGCCCGGCACGCAGCGGCGACGATGGACCTGTGACTGCCAGCCGCTTTCCTCAGGAAAGGGTCACGCCATCAAAACAGCAGGGGCTGCCTCAGGGCAGCCCCGTTTTGCGTGCCGTCCCGGCGGCGAAGGGCAGGACGGCGGCCGGCTCGTGCGCACAGCGCGCTACAGCGCCTTGCGCCGCTTCCAGATGTGATCGGCCAGCAGACCGCTGAACACGAGTCCGGTCAGGACATGGGCCTTGCTCTTGCCCGCAAGGCCGAGAGCCAGCGAGACGCCCAGCGTCCCCAGCATGACGCGCATGGCCAGCTTGCGGGTGTTGACGGCAGGGCGGCGTGCGGGCGGGGTGGACGTTTGTGCAGTTGTTTCCAGGGGTTCGGTCGTGGACATGACTCCCTCCAGAGTTGGGGTGGATGGAAAAAATTGAATTTAACTTTCATTTTTTCTTGACGGCTACGCTAAAGTAAGTCACTGTCCTTTGCAAGCCCGCACGGGCAGCTTCCGGCACGACTGTCCAGGACCGACCCCTTGCGGCGTGCCGCTGGCGCGCCGAACCTGCGTGCCGGAAGCTGCCCGTGCGAAAACCATGTTTTTCAGGAGACGGTCATGAGCAATATCATCAGTCTGCGTCAGATGGCGGTAGGGCAGCAGGGCAAGATCGCCGCTGTGGAAGCTCTGGGCGAAATGGGACGTCGCATCCGGGACATGGGGCTTATCCCCGGTACGACGGTCTCCGTGGTGGGGCGTGCTCCGCTCAAGGACCCGGTGGCCCTGCGCCTTTCCGGGGTGACGGTGACCCTGCGCAACAGTGAGGCCGACCATATCACCATCGATGTGGCCGGCTAAGCTACTGCCGGTGTGCGGAAGGCTCCGCGCGCGAGCGACGGAGGAAGGGGGGAGCCCCCTGATTTTCAAGGTGTAGCAGTGAGGAGAAAAAGGTTATGAATTCTGTTTTCAAGTACGGTCTGGTTTTTCTTGGCGGTCTCGTGGTGGGCGCGCTGGGCGCATCGGCGGTCAAGCGCGGCTCGCTGGATCTCAAGCCTCTGGCCACGGATCTCATCAGCCGCGGCATGGACGTGAAAGACGCTCTCCTGAGCAAGGTGGAAGCGGTCAAGGAAGACATGCAGGATCTGGCGGCCGAAGCCCGCGCCAAGGCCGAAGATCGCCGGTCCGCGCCGCAGCAGGACGCCTAGGGCCTGTTAACACAAATTTTACTAATCATTTCAATAGATACAGAAAGTCGGATGTACATATTCCGCCTGCCCTGACGGGCAGTACGCCCCTCGTCCCTGCTTTACCCTGATAAAAGCGCGCTGGGGAAGGGATGGGGGGCTTGGGGGGAAGGGAAACCCGCTCCCGCGCCGGCGGCGACCGAAAGGCGGCCCGGAGGGCCGTGTCCGTTAGGCGACGCAGGAGCCTTACGGACATCGACAGCAGAGCGAGGGGTTTCCCTTCCCCCCAAACAGGCAGTTAATAGTGTTAACAGGCCTTGGTCGGTGGCTGGCGGGGCATCCCGCATGCCGCGCCAGTCAGGAAAAACAACGGAGTGTCGCCGCAGGGTGCGGCGGCGTTTTTTTGAGCCCGCGCGTCCAAAGAGACTGTCCGGCGGAGATGCCGCAGGAATACGGACAGCAGGACGGAAGGGCGGCGAGTCAAGCGTGTTCAGGGGAGTGCGCATGCGGTTTTATCTGGTCCATGAAGTGGTTTTGCCGTCCGGCGGACGGATGCGCGTGCGCGCCTCTCGTACCTTTGATGCGGCCCTGGCCGACGTGCTGCGCGAGGAGCTCGCGGCGCTTCCCGGCGTGACGGTGTCGGCCGTCAATCCTCGTGTGGGCAGCCTGCTGCTATATTATGACGATACGGCGGCCCGCACGGCCTGCCTGCGGCATCTGCTTGAACGGTCCGGGCCGGAAGCGGCGGGGGAAACCTCCGCCCGCGGCGAGGGCCCGGCGGTCTCCCTCTCCCCTGTGCATCCGGTCGACGGCGAGCTGCGCCTGCTGGATGAAAGCGACGCTCCGCCGCTGGGGGGCTTCGGGCCGCTGCTGCGTTTCCTCTTCGTGCGGCCCTTCCTGCCCGTGGCCGCCCGCATGGTTTCCTCCGTCATGGGGGCGCTGCCCTTCCTGAAAAAGGGGCTCGACGCCCTCCTGCAGGGCAAGCTCAACGTGGACGTGCTGGATGCGGCGGCCATCACCGTGTCGCTGGCGCGGCGGGACTTCCGCACCGTCACCATGCTGACGCTGCTGCTGGGCCTGGGCGAAGCGCTGGAGTACTGGACGCGCCGCCGTTCGCTGGACAGCCTGACCGAAAGTCTGGCCCTCAATGTGGAGCAGGTCTGGCTGGAGCGCGACGGTACGGAGATCTGCGTGCCGCTTTCTCAGGTCGTGCCGGGGGATCTGGTGGTCGTGCAGGACGGCGGCTGCATCCCCGTGGACGGCGTGGTGGAAGCGGGTGAGGCCGTGGTCAATCAGGCCTCCATGACCGGCGAGCCGCTGGGCGTGCCGCGCGGGGTGGGGGCGTCCGTCTATTCCGGGACGGTGGTGGAGCAGGGCAGGCTGGTCATTCGTGCCGTGCATGTGGGCGACGGGACGCGTTTGCAACAGGTCGTCCATTTCATCGAGGAATCCGAGGCCCTCAAGGCGGGCATCCAGGGCAAATACGAACGCATGGCCGATATGGCCGTGCCCTTCACCTTCGGTCTTGCGGCCCTGGTCTGGCTCATCACCCGCAATCCCCTGCAGGCGGCATCCGTGCTGCTGGTGGACTATTCCTGCGCCCTGCGGCTGGCGACGCCGCTGGCCGTGCTGGCGGCCATGCGCGAGGGGGCCCGGCACGGGGTGGTCATCAAGGGCGGGCGCTTCCTTGAAGCGCTTTCCGAAGCGGACACCGTGGTTTTCGACAAGACCGGCACCCTGACCAATGCCACGCCGCGTGTGGCGGAGGTCTTTGCCGCCGAGGGGCGGCAGCGGGACGAGGTCTTGCGGCTGGCCGCCTGTCTGGAAGAGCATTTCCCCCATCCCGTGGCGCGGGCCGTGGTGCGCAAGGCGCAGGAAGAAGGCCTCCAGCACGAGGAAGAGCACGCCCATGTGGAGTACGTGGTGGCGCACGGGGTGGCCTCCAGCCTGTACGGGCAAAAGGTGCGCGTGGGCAGCCGTCACTATATCGAGCATGACGAGGGTGTGAGCGTCGAACCCATGCGGGACGTGCTGGATGCTCAGACGCGGTTGGGCCGCTCGCTGCTCTATCTGGCCATCGACGGCAAGCTGGCGGGCATCATCGCCATCGAGGATCCCCTGCGGCCTGAAGCGGCGGACGTGCTGCGCGGCCTGCGTGAGGCCGGGGTCCGCCGTATCCTCATGCTCACCGGGGACGACGCGCGGACGGCGCGCGCCGTGGCCGCCCGGCTCGGCATCGAGGAATTCCGGGCCGAGGTGCTGCCCACGGAAAAGTCCGCCGTCATCCAGGAGCTCAATGCCGAGGGCTGCAAAGTGCTCATGGTCGGGGACGGCATCAACGATGCGCCCGCGCTTTCCGCTTCTCATGTGGGCGTGGCCATGTGCGACGGCGCGGATCTCGCCCGCGAGGTGGCCAATGTGCTGCTGACCCGGCCCAGTCTTGAAGGGCTGCTCACGGCGCGGCGTCTGGGCTGCGGCACGCTGTCCCGCATCCGGTGCAATTTTGCGGCGGCGATGGGCCTGAACAGCCTGTTCCTGCTGGGAGGGCTCTTCATGCTGCTGACGCCCGGCGTGTCAGCTCTGCTGCATAATTTGACGACCCTGGGCATCACCCTCAACGCCATGCGGCCGCATCTGCCCCCCGCCAGCGAACCGGAGTGGCCGCTCGAGGAGGACGGGCGCACCCTGGAGCTGCTGGCGGGCAAGGACGGAACGGCGGCCTGAGGCCTTTTCGCGACCGTATGCTGTGGAGCGAAGCGCTTCAAGCGGAAAACGTTCCTATGGAACGTCGGACAAGGAAAATCACGGAGCAGAGCCAAATGGTGGATACCCTGCGTTTTATCAAATATGTACGGAGCTTCATGGATGGCCGCGTGCGGCTGCGTCATCCCGCGCTGCAAGACCGTCAGGTGGCCGCGCTGGCGCAGCAGGGGATAGCCGCCATCCCCGGCGTGCGTGAGGTGGAGGTCAACCCGCTGAGCGGTTCGGCCCTCCTGCTGTACGACAGCAACCGCCTGAGCCGCGAGCAACTCATGGAGATGGGCGTCGCCTGGGCCGTGTGGCTGGATGAGGCGCGTGCCGGGCGCATCGGCCCCCTGCCGCAGGCTGCGGCGGTGTGAGCCGGAGCATACGCTTCGGCCCACCGGAAGGGCGTGCCCTGCTTAGGGCCTATCATGTAAATTTTACTCATTATTTTAGCATAGCCAGTAACTTTGCTGTACGTACCGCGCCTGCCCTGAGGGGCGGTGCGCCCCGTGTCCCTGTTTTCCCCTTCCCCCCCAACAGACAGCAAATAGCAAGTTTTCCCTCCTCCCCGGACCTGCCCTGTGCCGTGCGCTATGGGGCAGGTTCCTTTTGGGGGATGTGGGCAAGGGAGGTCCTTTCTTTGCGGGACTCAGGCCGCGCGAGCGGCGGCACGGCGCGCCCGGCCGGAACCAGGCGGAAAACCGCGTTTTTTCCGTTGTGTAAGGGCAGCTTCAGCATGGAAATTGGACACGATTTCAATGCGAATCCGCTCCAGAAGAGTGGGGCCGCTTGAGGGAAAGGCGGCTTTCGGAGATGCCCAGGCCCAGCAGCACCAGCCCCATGCCCAGCGCGGCCAGCCAGGTCAGCGGCTCACGCAGCACGAGCATGGCGGTGATGACGGCCACCACCGGCACTAGATAGATGTAGACGCTGGTTTTGACGGCTCCCAGGATCTTGATGGAATAATTCCAGGTGGCGAAGCAGAGGGCCGAGGCCCCCAGCCCCAGAAAGAGCAGGTTGCCCAGCAGCACGGGGTCGGTGAAGCGGGCGAACTCCCAGCGAACGTCGGTGAACGGCAGCACCGGCAGCATGAAGATCAGCCCCCAGCAGAAGATGCGGCGGGTGGCCTGCACCATGTTGTAGCCGCACTGGCTGACCTTGCGGGTGAAGATGGAGTAAAATGCCCAGGTCAGTGCCGCCAGGAAGGCCAGCAGGTCCCCCAGCGGATTGAGGCGCAGCACCGCGCCGCTGTTGATGCTGATGCAGATGATGCCGCCCAGCGCGCAGGCAAAGCCGATGAAGAAGCGGGGATGCAGGCTCTCCCCCAGCAGCAGGCGGGCCAGCAGGGCCGTGAGGAAGGGAGCCGTGGCCACGATGACGGCGGCATTGGCGGCCAGGGTGTGCGTGAGCGCCACATTTTCGCAGAGGAAATAGAGCGTCACGCCGCAGAGGCCCGCCAGCGCAAAAAGGCCTTCCTCCCGCAGGCTGCGGCTGCGCAGACGATGCGGACAGGCCAGCGCCAGCGCCACAGCGCCGAGCGCAAAGCGCAGGAAGAGGATCTCCACCGGCGAGAAGCCACGCAACAGCACCTTGGTGGAAACGAAGGTGGCCCCCCACACAAAGATGGTCAATACAGCGGCCACATGCGCCGTTACACGAGGGCTCATGCCCGCACTCCGGTGGAGGGACAAGGGGTTTTCAGCATGAGGTCACGATGTCTTCCACGCAAGTAAAACATGCTCGCCATTATGCGTCGCCTTCCTTGTCGCTTTCTCTCTACTGCTTATTGGGGGGCCATTGCCCCCAAAGCGAAGAGTGCCGGCAGACCCTAGCGGGCGCGGGTCATTGCGGCGTGGCGTTCCAGCCCCAGTTCGATGAGGCGTTCCAGCAGCTGGCCGAAATCGAGCCCGGCGACGGCCGCCTCCTGCGGCACGAGGCTGGTGGACGTCATGCCCGGCAGGGTGTTGACCTCCAGCAGGTGGAGGCTGTCGTCCGCGCCGAGGATGAAGTCCGCCCGGCTGTAGCCCGCAAGACCGAGCGCCTTGTGCGCGGCCAGCGCGATACGCCGCACTTCGGCGGTCACGGCGTCGGGCAGGGGCGCGGGGCAGAGCTCGCGTGCGCCGCCCTTGGCGTACTTGCTGGTGAAATCAAAGAATTGCCCGGCCACGGGCTCGATGAGGATGGGGGCCAGCGCTTCCTCGCCCAGCACGCCGCAGGTGACCTCTCGTCCCGTCAGCTGCGGTTCGATGATGGCGCACTCCCCGGCGTTGAAGATCTCGTCAAGGATGGGGGCGAGTTCCTCCGGGCTGGCGGCCCGGCCCAGATGCAGAGAGGAGCCGCCGGTGTTGCTCTTGGCGAAGACCGGCCAGCCGAAGGGCGGTTGCCAGTCGGGAGCGGGACGCTGCGGCAGCAGGGCCCAGTCGGCCGTGGGCAGACCGGCCTGCCGGAAGATCTGCTTGGCGGCAGCCTTGTTGAGGGCCAGAAAGGAGCCCGCCGGTCCGGAGCCCTGATAGGGGCAGCCCACGCGTTCCAGCATGGCCTGCACGAGGCCGTCCTCGCCCGGCGCGCCGTGCAGGTTGATGAAGGCAAAATCATGCGCCCGCGCGCAGTCCAGCAGCGTGTCGAAGCTGTCCAGCAGGTCGAAGAAGGTCACGCTGTGGCCACGCTGCTCCAGCGCAGCCTGTATGCCGCGCGCGCCGGACAGGGAGATCTCCCGCTCAGAGGACCAGCCGCCCGCAATCAAAAGAATCTTCATGTAATGAGCACCCCAGATGCGCCTCGAAAGCGCGTTCGATAGTGAGTCCCTGCTGATGGGAGGCCTGTATGCCCGCGCGGGCGGCCTCGGTGCGCCCGTAGCGTTCCAGCAGGTCGGCAAAGCGTTCATCCAGCGTGACGCACTGGTCATGCCGGGTGCGCTTGTCGGCATACAGGATGAAAAAGGGCAGCGTACACAGGCGCGCGCCGTCGTCCACGGGGATGCGCCACGGCCAGTGGACATGCAGCATGACCCCCTGGGCCACGGCATGATGGCGCGTCTCCGCCACCACCCAGCTCGCGCCGAGGTGGGCATGCCCCGCGCCGTACTGGATGCTGTAGGCCTTGGCCAGATCGTGCAGGAGACCGGCCGCCTTTACCTGCGCCACGTCCACGCGATAGCCGCGGGCCGCCGCCCGGTGGGCCAGCGTGCAGGCGATATGCGCCACCACCTTGCAATGACGGCGGATATGGGGCGGCATGGCGTATTTTTCCCACAGGGCCACGCAGGCCGCCTCATCGGGCGCGGGCGGCTGCGGCACGCCGGGCGCAAGCGTCGGCTCCGGCAGATGCGAGTAGGGATGGGGGAAAAGGGGCCCGGTATCGCTGGGGGGCATGAGCACTGACATGGGACGGAGTATGCCACTGCCTCGCCGCCTTGGCAAGGAAGGGCGCAGGGCCGCAGCCGGCCGGGCCCGTTTGCAGAACGTGGAAGACAAAAGCGAGCGGAAAAAGCGCGCTTTTTCCGCGAAACGCCAGGCCGTATGGTTTGATGCGCAAAGCGTTTCAAGCGGGAAGGGCCTAGGGCTTATTAACTAAAATTTCCAAGTAATTTCAATTGATAAGGAAAAACTATCCACATTTCATTTGTCTTTGGGCGGGGTCGCCTCGCGTCCCGGACTCTTCCTCCGGTAAAAGCGCGCTGGGGAAAGGATGGGGGCTTGGGGGGAAGGGAAACCTCTCGCGCCGGCGGCGAACGAAAGGCGGCCCGCAGGGCCGTGCCCGTTAGGCGACGTAGGAGCCTTACGGGCATCGACAGCAGAGCAAAGGGTTTCCCTTCCCCCCAAACAGGCAGTAAATAGTGTTGACAGGCCCTAAAAGACCAAGGCCGCCCCGCATATTGCGGGACGGCCTCGACGGGAAGTGACCGGAACATCCACGGTCCGTGTCATTCCGGCGGGAGTTAGGCTTCTCCCGCTGACAGGTGAACCGTCAAGATGCGGTAAACTGTCCTATCGGACGGACAGGAGAGAACTTGAGGGGCATGGAGAAAATATTTTTCATTTTTTTCTGGGCCTGCGGTGGGATCAGCCGATGAGGCGGCTGGCGACCATACTCGGCAGGGAATTGGCCTGCGCCAGCATGGAGAGCGCCGCTTGGGACAGGACCTGATTGCGGACGAAGGTCTGCATCTCCTGCGCCACATCCACATCGGAGATGCGGGACTCGGAGGCGGCGGTGTTCTCGCTCTGCACGGTGAGGTTGGTGACGGTATTTTCCAGCCGGTTCTGCAGGCCGCCCAGGTAGGTGCGGATCTCGGCATGCCGCTCCAGCGCGCCGTTGACGCGGGTCAGGCTCGTCTGCGCGTTGTTCTGGGTGGTGATGTCGGCATTGGCCAGCCCCAGGCCCGCCAGTGTGGCGTTGGACTTGTCGATGACGTAATAATCCTCGGCGGAGTCGTTGCCCGTGCCGAAGTGGATGAGCACCTTGCCCGGGGCGGGATCGCCGGGTATGGCGGTCTGCCCGCCCGCCTGCGCGCCGTTGGGGTTGTCCTTGACGCTGACCGGGCCGAAAACGACGCCGACGCCCATATTGGACCAGCTGCCGATGACCAGATTGCCGTTGCCGCCCACATTGGCGTTGGCGATGTTGCCCACATCGTTGCCGTTGAGGATGACGTGCAGGGCGTTGTCCGCCTCGATGCGTACCTCAAGGGAATTGTTGCCGCCGTTGGCCACGCCGCCCACTGGGCCCTGGACGCTCTGGCCGCCGAGGCTCACCTCCAGTTCGCCCGTGGTGGTGACCCGTGCGGAAAGGCCGCCGAACTGGAAAAGTTCCGCATGGGCCCCCGCGCCCGCGGTCAGGGCGGGATTGAAGGTCATGGAGAGACTGAAGCCGGCCCCGCCGTTGAGGTTCAGACTGGCGGACACGTTGCCCAGCAGGGAGTCCACGGTGGTCAGGTTGCCCCCGCCGGTGAAGACGGTGCCGTTCTGGGTGAGGTTGTTGCCGTTGCCGCTGCTGTCGGAAAGGTCGTTGAAATTCCATTCCCCCACGGTCTGCTGCGCGAAGCCGCCCATGCCGCCGGCGCCGGCCAGCAGCTTGATGCCGTTGAAATCCGTGGCCAGCGCGATGCGCGTGATCTCCGAGCCCATAGCCTGGAACTCGCTGTCGATCATGAGCCGCTGCACGGAATCATAGGTGCCGGTAGCGGCCTGCTCGGCCAGCTCCTTCATGCGGATGAGCTTTTCTTCGATGACGCCCAGCGCGCCGTCCATGGTCTGGATCATGGAAATGGCGTCATTGGCGTTGCGCACGCCCTGGTTGAGGGCGCTGATGTCCGCGCGCATGAGCTCGCGCACGGCCAGTCCCGCGGGATCGTCGGCGGACTCCTCGATGCGCAGACCGGAAGAAAGGCGGCGCGTCGAGTCCGACAGCGCCTGGAAATGGGCCGAGAGCGTATTGGCCACCTGGCTGGCCGAGAGATTGTGCAAAAGCGATATGGGCATGTCGTGCTCCCCCCAGGTCCGTCAAGCCGGGGGGGAGACGGCTTGCTAGAGCTGTTTGGCTACCAGGTCTCCCAGAGCCATGATGGTATTGGCGTAGACGGTGGACTTGTTGTACCGCATGAGCAGGGCATGCTGACGTTTGCGGTCTATGCCGGCCCGCCAGCCATGCTTATACAGGTAACAGGAAAGACTTGCAACAGCGTCGGGTATGGTGAACAGATCAACGCGCCCGTCACCGTCACCGTCCGCGCCGTAGGTGGTGATGTTGGACGGCATGAACTGGCACAGGCCCACCGCGCCGTAGATGGAGCCGGGCAGGTGCTCGGCGGGGACCTGGTCGCGCAGCATGTGCTCCACGAGGGCGCGCGTCTCCTTGTAGGCCCAGTCGGCACGCTGGGGCATGGTCTCCTTGAGCCAGTCCAGATGCTTTTCGTAGCCGGGCAGCTGCGGCAGCCACTGGCGGATGCTGTCCGGTTCGCGGCTGACGGCCATGCTGGCCAGGGTATAGAAAGCGTTCTCCTTGACGTCGCCCAGCACGCGGCCAAGGCGTGTCTCCACGAAGAGCAGGGCCACGGCCACATGGCGCGGCACGCCGTAGCGGCGCTGGGCCTCGTCGAAGGCCGCCGCGTTCGCCCGGACGAAATCGGCGCAGATGCGGGCATTGGCTTCCGTGACGACGCCCTTGTAGTACTGCTGGCGCGGTTTGCCGCTGGACGGGGGCGCCGGCAGGAAGCGGCGGCGGTAGAGCTCCTTCATCTTGCGGCCCATAGGCGACTGGGTGGCTTCCGCCGGCAGGGCGGCAAACAGGGCGGTGACCTGCGGGCCGGAGATGCCGTCGGCCGCCAGACGCTGCAAAAGCGGCTGCCAGACGGCAGCGGGCGTTCCGTGCGTGGGGGTCGCGGGAGGCAACGGTTCAGGCATGGCGCCGGGCGGCACGGGCAGCGCGCCGCTCCGCAGGCCGGAAACGGGGGTGGCCCCCGAAGGGGCCACCTGCTGGGAAGAAAGGGTCTTTTCTTCCAGACCATCCGTATCGGTCGCTTTTTCCGGAGCTTCCAGGATCGGCGTGCCGATGGGCACGGAACCGTCGTCCGCCGCCTGCGTGCCGCCGCAAGCGGCAAGGGCCAGACTGCCCACGAGCATGAGGACCAGAAGCGCACGCCTGTACAGTCGCATCATCACAACTCCTGCATGATCCAGATCACGCGGCCCAGCAGGCGTTTCTTGAGTTGCTGGGGCGTGAGCCGGGTTTCGGGATACTGGGCGGATTCGGAGCGCAGCAGATAGCCCTCCTGTTCGCCGTCCAGAAAAATCTTGCGGACCGTCACGCCTTCATGCGGCGCAAAGACGGCATACAGCTTGCCGGAAGTGATCTCCAGATCGTTGCTGTCCACGCCGAAATGGGCCTGGGGCGGCAGCAGAGGGGCCATGTTGTCGCTGCTCATGCGAAAGACCATGAGCTCGTCCCGCTGCAGGGAACCGGGGATGGCCAGACGCCCCGCCGGAGAGAAGGCGGGCCGGGGCTTGCTGTCGCTGTAGGGACAGGACATGAGGAAGATGGGACTGATGACGCAACGGGACTGCGGATCGCCGAAATGGGCCGGATCTTCGGCCAGGCCTTCCGGCTTCTCGCTGGGCACGTAGCCCTTGTCCGTGCGCAGGTACATGGGCCCGGACCCCTGTTTGAGCCAGTCGGGATTGAGGCCGAAACGTTCAAAAAGCTTCATGAACCAGTCGCCCGGCACGGTGTTGCGTCGCTTGGCATCGGAAATGCTGGACTGTCGGATATCCAGCACGGCGGCAAGCTCCATCTGGGTTCGGCAGTTGGTGGCCAGCTTGATGCGTTCGTAAACATCTGCAAAGGCAGGCATGGCTATCTCCGTCATGCGCGCGGCGCGCGCTATCGTTGCAGGTTGAGCAGGGGATCGCTGTTGGAGAGGATCAGCGAGCTGTTCTTTTCAAGGCCCCTGCGCAAGGTTTCCAGCCAACGCTGGTAGCTGTAGAATTCCGGGGACTTGCCGTAGGCGTCGGCAAAGATGGCGGCGGCGCGGGCATCCCCCTCGCCCCGGACGATCTGGGCGTCGCGGGCGGCTTCGGCAAGGATGAGCGCTTTCTGGCGGTCCGCATCCGAACGGATACGGGTGGACGCCTCCTCGCCCTCGGAACGATATTGTTTGGCCTGGCGCTCACGCTCCGCCCGCATGCGGCCGAAGATGGCGCGCTGGTTGGCTTCGGGCAGGTCGGCCCGTTTGATGCGCACGTCCAGCACCTCGACCCCGTAGGGCTGCATGAGCTTCGAGGCTTCGTCCGTGACGAGCTTCATGATGGTCGCCCGGTCGGAGGACACCACCTCCGTCAGGGTATGCAGACCGACCAGCGCCCGCAGCTGCGAATAGACCACGTCGTCCAGGCGGGCCTGCGCCCCCTGGATGGTCCGCATGGTGCGGTAGAACTGCAGAGGATCGCTGATGCGCCAGCGCGCGAAGTTGTCGAGCACGATGGTCTTCTTGTCCACGGTATAGGCTTCACGCGAGGAGGCCGTGTAGTCCAGCACGCGCGCGTCGAAGCGCAGGACCTTCTGGATGAAGGGCAGCTTGAAGTGCAGGCCGGGCCCGTAGACTTCCGGCAGCGGTTCGCCGAGCTGGAGCACCAGCGCCTTCTCGGACTGCTGTACCGTGAAGCAGCACTGGAAGACGAGGAAGACCGCGAGCACCAGCGCCACGAGATAGGTCAGGGGATTGTTCAGCATCAGCGTTTCTCCGTCGTGCCCGCCGCGGGTGTGGGCTTCAGGCCGGACAGCGGCAGATAGGGGAGGATGCGCTCAGGGGACTTGCCGTCCAGCAGCACCTTTTCACGGGCGTTCTTGAGCAGCTCCTCCAGCGTTTCATAATAGAGCCGGTGCTCCATGACCTTGGGGGCGCGCGCGTGTTCGGCGCTGAGCGCGGTGAAGCGGGCCGCCTCGCCTTCGGCGTTCTGGATGCGGGTGGCGCGGTAGGCGTCGGCCTTGTTGCCGATGGCCGCGGCCTCGCCGCGAGCCCGCGGGAGCAGTTCGTTGCGGTAGGCTTCGGCCTCGTTGATGATGCGTATCTTGTCTTCGCGGGCGCTGGCTACGTCCTTGAAGGCATCGCGCACTTCATCCGGCGGATGCACGTCCTGCAGCTGCACGGCGATGACCTGGAGGCCGGCGTCATAGCGGTCGAGGATCTGCTGGAGCAGGCTGGTGGTATCCGCCTGGATCTGCAACTTGCCGTCGGTCAGGGCCGCATCGATGAGGCTGTTGCCGATGACTTCGCGCATGGCCGCCTCGGCCGCGCTGCGCACCAGCATGTCCGGTTCGTAGATGTTGAAGAGATAGGCCACGGGGTCGGCGATGCGGTACTGTACGCTGAACTGCACGTTGACGATGTTCTCGTCGCCGGTGAGCATGGAGGCTTCGGCCGGGATGGGGCGCACCTGTCCTTTCTGATAGGTGCGGCTCTCGCCGGGCGAGCGATAGCCCACCTCGCTGCGCAGCACGCGCGAGACCTGCGGCTTGTAGACCTTTTCGATGGGGGCGGGCAGGGCATAATGCGGGCCGGGGCCGACGGTGCGGTCGTATTTGCCGAAGCGCAGCACCACGCCTTCCTCGCCGGGGTTGACGATATAGATGCCCGACAGGAGCCAGACGGCCAGCACGACGAGCACGCCGCCGCCGATCAGCAGGCCGTTGGGGAGCTGCCACTTGGGCAGTTTGGGCAGACCGCCGCGCGGATCGCCGCCGAAGGGGGAACGCCGGTTGCGGCGTTCTTCGCGGTCGTCATCGTATTCTTCGCGTTCGTCCTGACGCGATTCAGGGAAGGCGGGCCGCTGCCGCTGCTGGCGCTCCCGCTTCTCCTGCAGTTTGTCCCAGTCCCAGTTCATCTGTATGTCGTCTCGCTGGTTGGAAGTGAGAGTACTTTTATGGGGCACACGATTTGTCTACACATAGGCACGATACAAAAAAGGTCAAGGGGCCGTGCGCCGTGTCGTGCGGGGAGGCTCCGCCCCTCCGGCATCGTGGGCCGCCGTGCTGTGCAGACGGGCCCCGGCCAGAGGGATGACGCGTATGTCCGCGCCTTCGGCGTCTTCCAGCGTGAAGCCCGGCGCGGCGAGCGGCAGCGGGGAAACGATGCGCACGTCCTGCCGCGTCCGCCACAAGTGTGCCGCCAGACAGCCCGCCAGCCCCAGCAGGGCGAGCAGAGCGAACAGGGCGGGGCGGGGCATGCTCCTGAAAGGGATCATGATGCCCGTTCCCTTCAGATCTCGCTGACGATGGCGACCACGACGGGGTCACGTTCCAGCACACGCCGGAAAAAGCGGCGCAGCGAGGCGCGTATGCCGTCCTGCAGGCGCGTGAGCTGGCCGGGGCGGATGGCTTCGATCTCGTCCAGCACCAGGCACTTGGCGTCTTCCAGCAGGTGGCTGTACTGCTGCTCGAAAACAAAACCCTTGGAAAACATCTCCGGCCCGTGCAGGACCATGCCGGTCTCCGCATCCAGCACCAGGAGCACGATGACCAGTCCCTCGTCGCCCAGGATGCGGCGTTCCCGCAGCACGGCCGTCCCCACGTCGCCCACGCCCTTGCCGTCCACCAGCGTGCATTCCATGGGGATGGGCGCTTCCTGCCGGAAGCTGTCGGGCAGGAGGGTCAGGGCGCGGCCGTCTTCCAGCAGCACGGTCTTCTCCTCGGCCACGCCGCAGGAGCGCGCAAGGCGCGCGTGCTTGACCAGGTGGCGGTATTCTCCGTGCACGGGCACGAAGATCTCCGGCCGCACGGCTTCCAGCATGTCCCGCAGTTCTTCCACATAGCCGTGGCCGGAAGCGTGGATGGTGTGCATGCTCTCGTAGAGCACCTCCGCGCCCAGCCGGTACATCTCGTTGATGAGCCGGGACACGGCCTTGGCGTTGCCGGGGATCATGCGCGAGCTCATGACCACGGTGTCGCCCTTGCGCACGCGCAGCTGTCTGTGCCCGCCCAGCACCATGCGGGAAAGCGCCGAGAGCGGTTCGCCCTGCGCGCCGGTGACGATGAGCACCAGCTTCTCGTCCGGCAGGTCCGGCACGCCGTTGTGGGCGTTGAAGAAGCTGGGCGGCAGCTTGGCGAAGCCGAGGTCGCGGGCCATCTCGATGTTGTTGGCCAGGGATTTGCCGCTGATGACCACGGTACGCCCGTATTCGCGCGCGAGGTCGAACACTTCCTGGATGCGCTGGATGTGGCTGGAGAAGAGCGTGATGACGATGCGTCCTTCGGCGGAGGCGAAGACCTTGCTCAGCGATTCCTTGACCTGACGCTCGTTGATGGAGCGGCCGGGGCGCTCCACGTTGGTGGAGTCGGAGAGCAGCAGGCGCGCGCCCTCCGGGCCAGCAAAGCTGCGGAAGACGTCCAGGTCCGTCCCCGTGCCGTGCAGGGGGTCGGGGTCGATCTTGAAGTCGCCGCTGTGCACGATGCGGCCCACCGGCGTCTCGACCCCCAGGCCGAAGCCTTCGGGGATGGAATGGCAGACCGGCAGGAAGTGGAAGCGAAAGTCCCCCAGCTCCACCACGCTGCTCCTGGTGACCGGGCAGAGCTCCACCCAGTCCAGCAGCTCATGTTCACGCAGTTTGTGCTCCACCAGGGCAAGGGTGAAGGCCGAGCCGTAGATGCGGATGCCGCGCAGCAGGGGCACCAGCCAGGGCAGGGCGCCGATGTGGTCCTCGTGCCCGTGGGTGAGCACGATGCCGAGCAGCTTGTCCCGCACGGCCTGCACCGCCCCGAAATGAGGGATGATGACGTCCACGCCGAGATGGAAGTCGTCGGGGAACATGAGCCCGCAATCGACCATGACGACGCCGGCCGGGCTTTCCCAGAGCTGGCAGTTGAGGCCGATTTCGCCAAGCCCCCCCAGAGGCGTGATGGTCACGAAGGCATCGCTGGTCTGCATGGCATATCCTTATGGATGAGTACGGGGGGCGGGAGAGGACGCGCGGCTGCCGCCGGAGGCCCCGGCCGCCGGGGACGGCGAGGCGGGGGCGGCGTCCCGGCGCATGAGGTCGGGGCGGTATTCGCCCATGGCCACATACAGCTGGGAGAGCGCGGTCAGATAATCGGCCTTGGCGCCGGTCAGCGAAGCCTGCGCGGCGGTCAGGTTGGCGGAGGCGTTGAGCACGTCGAAGTTGGTGCCGACCTGTTCCTGATACTGGGCAAGGGCCACATGATAGGCTTCGGTGGCCTGGGCCACGCTCTTGCTGGCCACGCCGATGCGCTTCTCGGCCTCGCGCACGTCCAGCAGGCGGGTCTTGATCTCGTAGCCCACGTCCAGCTTGAGCTGCTCTTCCTCATAGCGGGTCTTGGTGACCAGCCAGCCGTATTGCTTGTCGGCATAATAGGTCGTGCCCCACTGGAAGACGTCCCAGGTGGCGCTTACGCCCACTTCCCAGACCTGCGTGCTGGAACCGTTCTCGCCGGAGCGTTGCAGGTCGAAGGTGTTCCCCTGACGGCTGACGTTGTAATAGGCCTCCACCTTCGGATAATATACGCTCTGGACCTCCTGCTGGCTCTTGCCGGCGATGGCTACGGTCTTGGCCGCTATATAGAGGTCGGGCCGCTGGCGGTAGGCCGCGGCGAGGCACTGCTCCAGACTGAGGGAAAAAGGCACGTGTTCGAGCCTGCCGCTGTAGGTCACCCGCGCCGTCACCGGCAGCCCCACGAGGGTATTGAGCTGGGCCTGCGCCGTGTCTCGCGTGTTTTCCGCCTGGATGAGCAGGTTCTCGGCATTGCTGACGTCCACCTCGGCCTGGAGCACGTCCAGACGCGGGCGCAGGCCCACATCATAAAAAGCCTGCGTGATGCGCAGCTGATCCCGCAGGCGGGCCAGGGAATCCTGCTCGCTGCGGACGTTCTCCTCGGCCTGGAGATAGGCAAGGAAGGCTTTTTGCACGTCGCCGGTCATGGTCAGTTCGGCCTGACGCAGGGAGGCGCGGTCGCTCTCGGCCTGCAGGGCGGCCTTCTGGTACTGGGCCAGCAGGCGGAAGCCCTGGAAGATGGGCTGGGAGATGTCCACGCCCATGCTCCAGGTGCCGAGGCGCGGCGTGCGGGCGGAACTCGTGGAGGGGGAGCTCTCCCGCTCCTGCTTGTAGGCCTGATAGCTCAGACTCAGCTTGGGGCCGAACTGGCCGCGGGCCGACTTCCTGCCGTCTTCGGAGGCGCGGCTCGTGGCTTCCTGAGCGCCGAGGCTGGGGTTGTGCGCCAGCGCGCGCTGCACGGCGTCGGACATGGTCATGGCCCGGCCGGGCGCATGGCCGTCAGGGCGCGGTTCCGGCCGCCGTTCGCCTCGAAAGAGCGGCGTCTGGAGGGCCTCGTTGACCCGTTCACGCGCCGAAGCGGCCAGGGCCGGGGAAAGGTCGCCGGACAGAAAAGAAAGACAGACTGCGAGGGCAAGGAGACAGCGGGAGGCCCCGCGTTTGTGCGAGGCAGGTTTGACGGATGGTAATGCGCACATGGCTGTCAGCATAGCGGTAACGCAATCCCTTGGCAATGCGATTTTTCCGCTGAAAAATCACGGGCGTGCCGCTCTTCGCGCAGGATGTGGAAAAATCCCTTGAAAATTCCCGGTCCCCGTTGCATGCTGCTGCGGCATACGGCGCTGCGACAGCCAGCGGCCGGGAACGCGGGAACGCTTTTCTCCCTGAGGGAAAAGCGGTCTCTTGCGCTATGGCGCGTTTTCCGGCGGCAGGCCGTCTGTGCCGTACGTTTCCGGCCGTCTGGCCGGGCAGCCGCGTGTTTGCGCGGTCTTCATCCCATTACGGAGTCAGGCATGGAATTCAGTTTCATCAATATGATCGCGCAGGCGAGCCTGGTGGCCAAGCTGGTGCTCGTCCTGCTCCTGTTCATGTCCATCAGCAGCTGGGCGCTCATGATCCAGAAGGCCCTGGCCCTCTCGGCCGCCTACAAGAAAAGCCGCATCGGGACGGAGAACTTCGAGCGGGCGGCCAACCTGCGCGAAGCGGTGCAGTCCCTGGGGGCCGACCCCGCCTCGCCCCTGTATTTCGTGGCCCATCAGGGCGTGCTGGAATTCAACCGCTCCAAGGAGATGGGCAATACCAGCGACGTGGTGGTGGACAACGTGCGGCGCGCCCTGCGGCAGGGCGTGGCCAGCGAGGAGGCCCGCCTCGAACGCTCGCTGTCCATCCTGGCCACCACGGCCAACACGGCCCCGTTCATTGGTCTGTTCGGGACGGTCTGGGGGATCATGAGCTCCTTCCACTCCATCGGCATGCTCAAGTCGGCTTCGCTCGCCACGGTGGCACCCGGCATCTCCGAGGCCCTCGTGGCCACGGCTATCGGCCTTGCCGTGGCCGTGCCCGCCACCGTCGGCTTCAACATCTTCATGGGCAAGATCTCCCAGGTGGACACCCTGCTGGTGAACTTTGCCGGCGTCTTCCTCAACCGCGTGCAGCGCGAGCTGAACGCCCATCGCCCCGTGCAGCGCACGGGCGCCACGGAGATGTAGCATGGGCGCCAATGTCGGAGGCGGCGGGAAATTCGTTTCCGAGATCAACGTCACGCCCTTTGTGGACGTGATGCTCGTCCTGCTCATCATCTTTATGGTGGCGACGCCGATGATGAGCCAGGGGCTGGATGTGGACCTGCCGCAGACCAAGCAGGTGGAGACCCTGCCGACGGAAAGCGAGAGCATGGTGCTCACCGTGCGCGTGGACGGCAGCGTGTACCTGGATACCTACGCCGTGGAGAACATGGACGATCTGGAAGGCTATCTGCAAAAGCTCGTCAAGGAAAAGAACAAGACGCTCTTTTTGCAGGCCGACAAGAACGTCCCCTACGGCGTGGTGGTGGACGTCATGGGCCGCATCAAGGCCGTGGGCATCGAAAAGCTGGGCGTGGTGGCCGACAAGCCGGATACCGAACCGGCCGCTTCCGGCAGGAAGTAACGTTCTATGAACTGGTCGTCGTACCTTCTGTCCCTCTGCCTGCATGCGGCGTTCATCCTGCTGGTGCTGTTCTGGCCCACGTCGCCGCCGGTCAAGCTGGATTCGCCGCCGGTGATGATCAGCCTTGTGGACGGCGCGCCGGGCGGCAACCGGACCCCTTCCAACATCCTCGGCAAGATAGGCGAGCCGACCAACGGCCCCCAGGATATCTCGCCTCCGGCCAAGAAGGACGAAGTGGCGCGCCGCGCCCGTCCTGAACGGGCCGAGCCCGTGCCCGTGGCCGAGGAGAAGGCCCCGCAGCCCAAGATCCCCGAACCGCGGCAGCAGCCCAAAGAGGAAGCCGTGCCGCTGGCGCAGAAGAAGGAACCGGAAAAGCCCAAGGAAAAGCCCAAAGAGGAACCCAGGGAGAAGCCGAAGGAACAGCCCAAGGAAAAACCGAAGGAACAGCCTAAGGAAAAGCCCAAGGAACAACCCATGGAAAAGGATACGGGCAAGGACAAGGCCAAGGAACAGCCCAAGGAAAAGCCCAAGACCAAACCCAAGGGCGATCCGGTCAAGGACGCGCTGGCGCAGGCCCGCCGTTCCGCCTCTTCTCGCGTGGAGTCCGGCGACCGCGGCAACGCGGTGGAACAGGCCCTGGCGCAGGCCCGCCGCAATGCGGGCGGCACCGGTGGCGGCGGCGGTGGAGAAGGCGACGGCCCCGGCGGCGGCGGACTCAATGAGGCCTACCTGGGGACGGTCATGCTCTCCGTCCGGCCCAACTGGAGCTTTGCCTCGGCAAGCCGGGCCAATATGAGCTGCGTGGTGCATATCGTCGTCAACATGCAGGGCGAAGTGCAGCAGGCGACCGTGACCCAGAGTTCCGGCAATGCCCAGTACGATGCTTCGGCGGTGAACGCCATCTGGCGGACGAGCCGTGGCGGAGAGTTCCCGCCGCCGCCCTCGGCCGAGTTCACCGAGCTGGATCTGGTCTTCACGCTCAATGAAATGATGGGGCGCTGAGACGGGGCGTGACGGTCGTCATGCCCCGCACATCCCCCCGGAGGAGACATGATACGAAACTTGCCCCTTCGAGACAGGGCGCATCCCTTCAAACGGCGGGCCCTGGCCGGCCTGCTCTTTCTGGGCCTCACGGCGGCGGCGCCGGCGGCCTTTGCGGCGGCCATCGCGGCTGCCGACCATCAGGAAGGCTATGCCGGGGTGGTGCTCGGCAAGCTCTGTGAGATCTGGACGCCGCCCGCCGATACCGGCAACCGCATGGTGCGCGTGCGCATCAGCGTGAACGGCGACGGGAGCGTGCTGGGCTGTACGCCGACCCAGCGCTCCGGGGTGCCCGCGCTGGACGCCAGCGTGTGCGAGGCGGCCAAAAAACTCGGCAAGCTGGAGACGCCGCCCTACGCCATGCCCATAGACGTGCATCTGGCCTTCTGGAGCGGGACGCCGCGTCCCGCGCCGGCCCAGCAGGGCACCATAACCGTCAGCTCCTCCGGCCAGGCGGCCGCCCAGCCGGGCAAGCAGGCCGCGCCTGCGGCCCCCGCCGCCCCCGCGCCGGTGGTGGAACCGCCCGCGGCCCCCGCGGCCCCCGCCGCGTCCGGCGGCAGCCGCATGGCGCAGGATGCCTACGCCATCCAGTTCCATAACTACCTCAACAAGGTGGCCCGCCAGCTGCGGGAAGCCAGCTTCGTGCCGGTGGAAGCGCCGCGCGGCAGCTACTACGTGACCGTGCGCCTGACCGTCGCCAAAAACGGCGCCATCACCAATTACGAGATCGTGCAGTCCAGCGGCAATGACCGCATTGATACGTATGTACGTCAGGGCGTCAAGCGCGCGGGCAAGGTGAGTCCGCCGCCCGCCGGTCTGGCTTCGCCCTTTGACGTGACCCTAACAATGGTGCGTTAGCGCACCCGGAGGAAATGGCTGATATGAAACGTCTTGTTCTTCTTCTGGTTGCCCTGAGCCTGCTTGCCTGGAGCATGCCCGCCCAGGCCGCCATGCGTGTGGACATCTACGGTCCCGGTCAGAACAGCGTCAATCTGGCGCTGGCCGATCCGCTGACCGGCCCCAGCCAGGCCGCCGGCAACATGGGCCGTGAGCTGCAAAAGCTCATCCAGCAGAACCTGAGCTTTTTGCCCTTCATGCGCCTGACCGATCCCAAGGCCGTCCTGGGCGGCACGCTCCTGCCCGGCTTTGAACCGCCGAACGTGGACTTCAAGCGCTTCCAGCTGGCGGGTTCTGACGTGGTCGTCACCACGGTCTGGCCCAATGGCGACAGCGGCACCAAGGCCGTGCAGATCCGCGCCTTCGAGACCAACACCGGCGGCCGTCTGTTCGGCAAGGAATATCCGCGCGTCTCCAGCCGTGACCTGCCGGAAGTGGCGGACCGCTTCTGCGCCGACCTGCTGGAAGTGCTGACCGGCAGCGGGGCCTTCTTCCGCTCCACGCTGGCCTTCGTGAAGAAGAGCGGCAAGCTCACCGCCGACGTCTGGACCGTGCGTCCCACGGGCCGCGACCTGCGCAAGGTCACCAATATCGGCGGCGAAGCCATGTCCCCCGCCTGGTCGCCCGACGGGCGCTTCATCGTCTTCACCCTCATCGACAAGAAGTCCCACTCCCTCGGCGTCTGGGACCGCAAGAGCGGCAAGACCCAGCGGGTGCGCTTCCCCGGCAACGTGGTCATCGGGCCCGCCTTCACGCCGGACAACAAGGTGGCCGTGGCCCTCTCCAAGGGCAAGTATCCGGTCATCTATCTCCTGAACCACTCCTTCCAGAAGGAACGGGTGCTGGAAGAGCATAACTCCATCAACGTCTCGCCCACCTTCGACAGCACGGGGACCAAGATGGCCTTCACCTCCTCGCGCATGGGCGGCCCGCAGATCTTCATGAAGGACCTGGCCTCCGGCTCCACCGTGCGCGTGAGCAAGAACGGCGGCTACAATACCGAAGCCAACCTCTCGCCCGACGGGACGCTGGTGACCTTCAGCCGCATGACCGATTACGGCCACCGCATCTTCGTGCAGGACATGGTGACCGGCCTTGAGCGGCAGGTGACCTTCGGGCCCGGCAGCGACGAGCAGCCGTCCTTCTGCGCCGACAGCTATTTCATCGCCTTCAGCTCCAGCCGGGGCGGCACGCGCGGCATCTATCTGACTACGCGTCACGGCGGCGACGCCAAGCAGGTGCCCACCGGCGGCGGCGCCTGCTACTTCCCGCGCTGGGGCATGCCGCAATAGGGCAGACCCGTTCGGCGTGTTACGCGTATGCCCGGTGGCCGCATGGCTGCCGGGCAAAATTTTTTTACCAAAAACGGGCCGGAGGCCTGTCCCGCATCTTGACAAAAATCACGCCGCATATACCATCCCAAAGCGAGGTCAAGGTGACCTCGGTGTGTTCAGAAAGGAAAGGTACCTTTTTTGAGTTAGAGCTGTTCAGGAGGAAAACACAATGAAACGCTACGCTCTTATCCTTGCCCTGGTCATGGCCCTCGCCGCCGGTTTCGGTTGCGCCAAGAAGACGTCCGACGAAGGCTCCCTCTCCGACGACATGAGCCCTGAAATGCGTGCTGCCATCCAGCAGATCACCGACGGGCGCGTGCTCTTCGCCTTCGACAAGTTCGACATCAAGCCCGAATACAAGGAAATGCTGAAGGCCAAGGCCGACCTCATGAAGCAGTTCCCCTCCGTGCGCGTGCGCATCGAAGGCAACTGCGACGAACGCGGCACCCAGGAATACAACCTCGCCCTTGGCGAACGCCGCGCCCGCGCCGCTTACGAATATCTCGTGATGCTGGGCGTGAGCCCCTCTCAGCTTGAAATGATCAGCTACGGCAAGGAAAATCCGGCCGTTCAGGGCACCGGCGAAGCCGTGTGGTCCCAGAACCGTCGCGACGACTTCACCGTGGTCGCTCACTAGGATCTGAAGCCGTAAGGCAGAAGGCCGCCCGCCAGGGCGGCCTTTTTTTTTCGCCTGCGGCGCTGCCGCCGACGCTCTTGCATCCCGCCGCGCAGAAGGCTACATTCCGCCAGCGAGGTACGCCATGAACATAGTCATCCTTGACGGCAAACTGCTCAATCCCGGCGATGTGGACTGGGGTCCGCTGGAAGCGCTGGGGAATCTCAAGGTCTACGACGACAGCACGGTGGAACAGGTCCCCCAGCGGGCCGCCGGGGCCGATGTCGTGCTCATCAACAAGGTGCCGCTGCGCCGCGAGACGCTGGAACGCCTCCCGGACGTGAAGATGGTCGGCGTCGTGGCCACAGGCTATGACGTGGTGGACATCGAGGCTTTTGCTGAACGCCAGATCCCGGTCTGCAACGTGGTGGCCTATGGCGTCAATGATGTGGCGCAACACGTCATGGCCCTGCTGCTGGAGCTCTGCCACCGGACGAGCGAGCACACCCGGAGCATCTGCAGCGGCGAATGGACCGACGGCGGCGAATGGTGCTACTGGATGCACACGCCGGTCTGCCTCGAAGGCATGACCCTGGGCCTTGTGGGGTACGGCAACATCGGACGCCGCGTGGGCGAGCTGGGCCATGCCTTCGGCATGAAGGTGCTGGCCAACCGGCGCAATCCCAAGAATCCGCCGTCTTACGCCCCCTTCGCTTTTGCGACCCTCGATCAGGTGCTGGCCCAGTCCGATGTGGTGTCCCTGCACTGCCCCCTGACCGATGCGACGCGCGGCCTCATCAACAAGAAAAGCCTGGCCAAGATGAAGCGTGGGGCCATCCTGCTCAATGCCGCCCGTGGCCCCCTGGTCAACGAGGACGACGTGGCGGCGGCCCTGCATTCGGGCCAGCTCGGCGGCTACGGCGCGGACGTCATGGTCAGCGAGCCGCCCGTCAGGGACAACCCCCTCTTCTCCACGCCCAATACCCTGCTCACGCCGCATATGGCCTGGGCGACCGTGCGCGCCCGTCAGAACATCATCAATCTGACCGCGGAAAACATCCTCCGCTGGAAGGAAGGCACGCCCATCAACGTGGTCAACGCCGTAAAGGGATAACCTCCCTGCCGCCGCGCCCGACTGTTCCCGGCGGGCGCGGACGGCGGCCGTCCCCCGTGAACGCCCATGCGTATCGACATCCACACCCACGCTTTCCATCCGAAGATCGCGGCCAAGGCCGTAGCGCATCTCAATGAAGCCTACGACCTTTGTTGCGAGGGCGACGGCACCGTGGAACACCTGCTGGCCTGCGAGCGCGCCGCGGGCATGGACCGCTGCGTGGTGCTCTGCGCCGCCACCACCCCCGCGCAAGTCATCCCGGCCAACAACTACGCCCGCGAACTCCAGCGCACGCATCCCGAGATCATCGCTTTCGGTACGCTCCACCCCGCCTATGCCCGCTGGGAGGAAGAGCTCCACAGCATGGAGCGCGGCGGGCTGCGCGGCATCAAGCTGCATCCCGATTTCCAGGGCTTCCGTCTGGACGACCCGCGCCTGCTGCCCATGTTCGAGGCCGCGCAGGGCCGTTTCCTCTTCGAGCTGCATATCGGCAGCGCCCAGCCCGCAAGCTCCGCCCCCTCCAGCCCGCAACAGCTGGCCGCCATCGCCCGCGCCTTCCCCGGCCTGACGCTCATCGCCGGGCACTTCGGCGGTTACCTCATGTGGGATATGGCCATCGAGGCGCTTGCCGGGCTCGATAACGTCTGGTTCGATACCTCGAGCACCAGCCCCTTCGTCACGCCGCATCTGTTGCGCCGTCTCCTCGATGCCCACCCCCTCGAACGCTTCCTCTTCGGCAGCGACTGGCCCCTTTACGACCCCGCCGAAGAACAACAACGCCTCCAACGCGTCGGCGGCCTCTCCGACAACGCCCTCGAACGCATCCTCACTAACGCCGAACAACTGCCCGGCCTGCTTTGATGCCTGCCGTGTCCATGTATTTCTTTGTTGAGGGGGGAAGGAAGGGGATTTGCTAGCGCCTAAATCCCCT
>DGYFI06202__coassemble_394_pt1 | contig 44713 bp, 37 predicted proteins | sample DGYFI06202__metabat2_high_PE_036 | metagenome-assembled genome bin DGYFI06202
GAGGGGTTCCCCTTCCCCCCAAAGATAAAGATAGCGTCAGCAGGTCCCCCTCTCGTCCTGTGCCGCCAGTTTTTCGCGCAGGCGTTGCAGGGCGTTTTCGTGGGCCTGGCGGGAGGCATCGGAAAAGCAGACGAGCCGTATCTCTTGCGGCAGGCTGTCTTCCGGGCGTTCGGCGAGGAATTCGGCGATGGTGCGCACCGCCACGGTGGCCGCCATATCGGCGGGATAGCCGTACACGCCCGTGGAGATGGCCGGGAAGGCCACGACCCGACAGGCGTTGTCCGCCGCCAGCAGCAGGGAGGAGCGGTAGGCCGAGGCGAGGAGTTGGGGTTCTCCCTCAAAGCCGCCGTGCCAGACGGGCCCCACCGTATGGATGACGTAGCGTGCGGGCAGGCGAAAGCCGGGGGTGATGCAGGCCCCGCCGGTGGGGCAGCCGCCCAGCGGACGGCAGGCTTCGAGCAGTTCCGGCCCGGCGGCGGCATGGATGGCTCCGTCCACGCCGCCCCCGCCCAGCAGGCTGTTGTTGGCGGCATTGACGATGGCGTCGACGGCTTCGCGGGTGATGTCACCCTGAACGACATGGATATGGTGCAGGACGTTGCGCATGGGGCGTCTCCTTTGGCGGAAGCGTGCGGCCGCGGCAGGGGATGTGCCGTGCGGCCGGTGATGCGGGCAGCATAGCGCCGGGCGGCCCTGCCTTCAAGCCGGGATGTTGCATGGCGCTTGTGCAGGGGAGGAAAAAAGGAAAGGACGCCGGGGGGCGGCGTCCTTTTGGAAGGAGAGGGAGTCGTTCAGGCTTATCCGATGAGGAAGTTTGCGGCAAAGTATCCGCCCGTCGCCAACCAGACGGCGAGGATGCCGGCCAGCAGGAAGGGCTTGGGCCCGACCTTGCGCACTTTTTCGAGGCTGGTCTCCATGCCGAGGGCGCACATGGCCATGGTCAGGAGGAAGACGTCAAAGGCGTTGATGGCGTTGACCATGCCGGCGGGGATGATGCCCAGCGAGTTGATGCCGATGGTCGCCACGAAGAGCACGGCGAACCAGGGGAAGCTCTTCATATGGGAGGCATTGCCGTCTTCCGTCTGTTCGCCGTTGCGCTGGGCGGCGCGGCGCAGCCAGAAGCCGATGGCGACCAGCAGGGGGGCCAGCATGATGACGCGCATCATCTTCACGATCACGGCCGTGTTGCCCGCTTCGGGGGAGATGGCCTGACCGGCGGCAACGGCGTGGGCGACCTCATGCAGGGTGGCGCCGGCAAAGGCCCCGTAGACTTCGGCGGACATGGGCAGCAGGCCGTGGCTGTACAGCAGGGGATAGAGGAGCATGGCCAGCGTCCCGAAGACGACCACCGTACCCACGGCGATGCTGCTTTCATGGTTTTCGGCCTTGACCACGGGTTCGACGGCCAGCACGGCAGCCGCGCCGCAGACGGAGCTGCCCGCGGCGGTGAGCAGCGCCAGGCGGCGGGGCAGGCGGAAGAACTTGATGCCCAGCCACGACCCCATGAGGAAGGTCGTGCCCAGCATGAAGGCCGCCAGCGCGACGCCCTTGAAGCCCACCTGCGCCAGATCCTGGAAGGTCAGGCGGAATCCGTAGAGGACGATGGCCAGCCGCAGCAGCGACTTGGAGGAAAAGAGGATGCCCGGCTTGAGATAGACGGGCATATGCACATGCAGGGTGTTGCCGTAGCACATGCCCACCACGATGCCGACGATGAGCGGGCTGATGCCGAGGGCGGTAAGGAAGGGCAGATCCACGAGATGGAAAGCCACACTGGCAAAGAGCGCCACAAAAACCAGTCCGTTGAGCAGTTGCACATTGCGGTCATTGCGGAAAGCCTGTACGACGAATTTCATGGTATCTACCCCTTTGAGCCTGTTGGTGAATGACATGGCCTTGTGGTAGCACCGCGGCGTATCGGGGACAAACGGATTAAATTTTTCGGTTCGACAACTTTTTTTTATTGATCGGGAAAACAGCATGACCCTGCGGCATATCGAGGTATTCCTGGCGCTGGCGCGCAATCCCAACATGCGTGAGGTGGCCGAACTGCTCTGCGTCTCGCAGGCGGCGGTCTCCTCGGCGCTGCGCGGCTTCGAGGACGAGCTGGGCAGCCGCCTTTTCGTGCGGGTGGGGCGGGGGCTGGTGCTCAACGAAAAGGGCAAGCTGCTGGAAAAGCGCCTTGCTCCGCTGTATGCCGAACTCAAGGGCGTGCTCGACCTGACGACCTACGCCACCCTGGCCGGGAGCCTCAAGATCGGGGCGTCCACTACGCTGGCGGACTTCGTGCTGCCGGTCATCCTCTACGATTTCCACAGCAGTCATCCCAATGTGCATATCAGCTGCGAGTCCGGCAATACGCACGACATCCTCCACGGCGTGGAGGCCGGGGTGCTGGATGTGGGCTTTGTGGAAGGGCAGGTGCAGAGCCTTGTGCTCAACGTGCGGGCGCTGGCGGAGGAGACCCTGCTCGTGGTGTCCGGCGACAGGGAGAGCGCCGCGGGGCCGCCGGTCTCCATCCATGAGCTCATGCGGCGGCGCTGGCTTTTGCGCGAACAGGGCTCAGGCGCGCGCGAGGCCTTCCTTGCGGCCATAACGCCGCTGGGGCTGCGGCCTACGGACTTTCTGGAGTTCAACCACTACGATCCCATCAAGATCCTGCTGCACAAGCCCGGCACGCTGGCCTGCGTCTCGCGGCATATCGTGCGCCGCGAGCTGGAGGCCGGAGAACTCTGGGAAGTGCCGTTGGCGGATATCCGCTTTACCCGCACCTTTTACCGTGTGGAACACAAGGACAGGCAGGCCTCGCCGCTGGTGGAAGTGCTTTCCGACCGCATCCAGGCCTATCTGGAGCAGAAATAGCGGGATGCGGCGTAAAAAAAGCGTTTTGCCTTTGAAAAAGGGAAAACGCGAGGCGGCGGCACAGCGCCGCCCGGCCCAGACCAAGCGGAAAAAACGCGTTTTTTCCACGGGACGTCAGGCCGTATGGTTTGAAACGCGAAGCGTTTCAAACGGAAGATGCGCTAGGGTCTAGCAATACTGATTTGCAAATAATTTCAATGGATAGGATGAGAAAGTCATTCTCGCTCCATTTGTTTTTTTGGGGCGGGGGGCGCTTTGCGTCCCAGACGCTTCCCCCCGGTAAAAGCGCGCCGGGGAAGGGATGGGGGCTTGGGGGGGAGGGGGCCCTTCCCCCCCAAAAAAAACAAACAGCGAACAGTGCTGACGGGCGCTAGTTGTGGGAGTTGCGTTCCATGTCGCCCACCCAGCGGGAAAGGCGGTTGCGGGAGATGTCCATGTCGGCGGTGCTCATCTTGCGGAAGTCTTTTTTGAGGCGTTCCTGTTCGGCCTTGTCGGGGAAGACCACGAGGCAGGCCTTGCGGCCCCGGTCGCGAAGGGCGTTGAGGCGGGCCTCGTCGTGCGCGGCGTCGCGGGCGGCATCGCTGTCCACGGGTTCATAATATTCCACAAGGACTTGCATCTGGCGGAAGTCGAGCAGGAACTTTGCCCGGTAGACCAGGCAGGGATCGGTCATGCCCGCGCCGTAGAAAGGATTGTCCTCCGGCTCCATGACGTAGATGCTCTCAAAGAGCTGTTCCCCCTTGTGCTCGTATTGCAGTTGGCGCAGGACGGGGAAGGGGGCGTGCCGGGCATCTTCCCAGAGCCACGGGTCTTCGGCTTCGGCCAGGGCCGTGACCAGTTTGGCGGGCCCGTTCTCGGTCGCGTTCTCGTAGACCACGAACCAGACGCGCGCCGAGCCGAGCAGCGAGTCCTGCGTCTTCGGCGACAGGCTGCGCCAGCCCGCGCTTTCCGCGGGCATGTCGCCGGCCGGCGCGAAGAGGACCGAGGGGCGGGCCCGCGAGATCAGGACGGGGTGTTCCTCGTCGCCGGTCAGGCCGCGCAGCGGGAGGCGGTCGCAGGCAAGGAGCAGGCCCGCAAGGCAGACGAACAGCAGCAGGAGAAGGGTGATCTTCATGGATGGTCTCGCGTGATGAGAGAAAAGGGCACGAGCGGGATAAAGGGCAAAAACACCCTTGAAGCTTCCTTCAAGGGTGCCGTCGCGAACGCTTGCTGGCGGAGGCGCATAGGAGTCGAACCTACCGTGGACGGTCAAGCCCACCACCGGTTTTGAAGACCGGGCGCCACACCGGTGACGAAACGCCTCCGCCACGCATGGTAGGGGAAATGCCGCCGGGAAGCAAGAGGCCTCTTGCCAAGGTGCGGAACGGACTTATCCTTACAGCAATATATGCGCTCAGGGGGTTTGACACCTTCTGCGCCGCAGGATACGGTGCCAGAGTTCATTTTTCAGATGACTTCTGCCGGCCGGGACGGAAAAGGCCGCTGTTGCCCACGCCTGTCCCGTCTGTTCTGGCATATTTCCCCGCAGGCAGCACGACGGCCTGCGCAAACGGGATGACCGAGTCGTGCACCGCCCCGGAGGGGCGTCTAATTTGGAGGTCGCAAGTTGAATCAAGTCAGCCGCAACCTGTTGCTGTGGGTCGCCATCGGTCTTGCGATGGTGATGCTCTTCAACATGTTCCAGCAACCGCAATCACCGGTCACACGCATAAGTTATTCCGATTTCATGAGCCGGGTGGATGCCGGGCAGATCCAGTCCGTCACCATCCAGGGGAATGTCCTGACGGGCCGCGGGAGCGAAAAGGGTTCCGAAGTGCAGGCCTACGCTCCTGACGACGCCAACCTCGTGTCGCAGCTCATGGCAAAGAAGGTGGAGGTCCAGGCGGAACCGCCGGAAGAGCCCTCCTGGTACATGAGCCTGCTGCTCAACTGGCTGCCGCTGCTGCTGCTCATCGGCGTGTGGATCTTCGTCATCCGTCAGATGCAGGGCGGAGGGGCCGGCAAGGCCATGAGCTTCGGCCGTTCGCGGGCGCGTATGCTCAACGAGGAGAGCGTGCGCGTCACCTTCGACGATGTGGCCGGGGTGGACGAGGCCAAGGAAGAGCTTTCCGAAGTGGTGGAGTTCCTCTCCAATCCCAAGAAATTCACGCGTCTTGGCGGGCGCATCCCCAAGGGGGTGCTGCTGGTGGGGCCTCCCGGAACGGGCAAGACCCTGCTGGCCCGCGCCGTTGCGGGCGAGGCCGGCGTGCCGTTCTTTTCCATCTCCGGTTCGGACTTCGTGGAGATGTTCGTGGGCGTGGGCGCTTCCCGCGTGCGCGATCTTTTCGTGCAGGGCAAGAAGAACGCGCCCTGCCTGATCTTTATTGATGAAATCGACGCCGTGGGCCGCAAGCGCGGCGCGGGGCTCGGCGGCGGGCATGACGAACGCGAGCAGACGCTCAACCAGCTGCTGGTGGAGATGGACGGCTTCGAGAGCAACGAGGGCGTCATCCTCATCGCCGCGACCAACCGTCCCGACGTGCTCGACCCGGCCCTGCTGCGTCCCGGCCGTTTCGACCGGCAGGTGGTGGTGCCTACCCCCGACCTGCGCGGACGGCGGCGCATCCTGGAAGTGCATACCAAGCGGACGCCTTTGGCGGACGACGTGGATCTGGATGTGCTGGCGCGCGGCACGCCGGGCTTTTCCGGGGCGGATCTGGAGAACCTGGTCAACGAAGCCGCCTTGCAGGCCGCCAAGCTCAATGAAGAGCGGCTGGACATGCATGACTTTGAATTCGCCAAGGACAAGGTGCTCATGGGCCGCGAGCGGCGCAGCCTCATCCTTTCCGACGAGGAGAAGCGCATCACGGCCTACCATGAGGGCGGGCATGCCCTGGCGGCCCGTCTGCTGCCGAAGTCCGACCCCGTGCACAAGGTGACCATCATCCCGCGCGGTCGTGCGCTGGGCGTGACCATGCAGCTGCCGGAAGAAGACCGCCACGGCTATTCGCGCACCTATCTGCGCAATAACCTTGTGGTGCTGCTGGGCGGCCGGGTGGCGGAAGAGATCATCTTCGACGACATCACCACCGGCGCGTCCAACGACATCGAGCGCGTGACCCGCATGGCCCGCAAGATGGTCTGCGAGTGGGGCATGAGCGAGGCCATCGGCACGCTGGCCATCGGCGAGACCGGCGAAGAGGTCTTCATCGGCCGCGAATGGGTGCAGAACAAGAATTACAGCGAAGATACGGCGCGTCTCGTGGATGCGGAAGTGAAGCGCATCGTCGAAGAGGCGCACTCCCGCTGTCAGACGCTGCTGCGGGACAATCTGGAGACTTTGCACCGCATCGCCAGGGCCCTGCTGGAGCGCGAGACCATCACCGGCGAGGAGCTGGATCTTTTGATGGAAGACAAGCCCCTGCCGCCGCTTGACGCCAACGGCAAGCCCGTGAAGGCGGCTTCGGCAACCTCCGCCGCCGCGGAAGACGCGGATTTCTCCCTTGAACCGGCGGAAGATGCGCAGGAAAAGCGGGAAAGCAGCCCGCCGGCCTCCGGGCAGGAAAAGGAAAGCGGCGAGCCCGCGGAGCATGCGCAAGGCGACAAGAAAGATGATGAATCCCGATAGCGACGCGCCGCGCTCCGGCAACGGGGAAGCGGGGGCATGGATCATTGCGGGGGGGCGTACGCTGCGTGCGTCCGCCCCTTTCGGCGTCATGGGCATCGTCAACCTGACGCCGGATTCCTTTTATGACGGCGGCTGCCATGCGGATGCCGCCTCCGGCCTTGCCCATGCCCTGAAGCTGCGGGACGAAGGGGCCGATGTGCTGGATATCGGCGCGGAATCCTCCCGGCCCGGCGCGGCTCCCCTGACGCCGGACGAGGAGCTCCGCCGTCTCCTGCCGGTGCTGGCCGGTCTGAGGCGCGAAGCGCCGGGGGCCTGCCTGTCGGTGGACACTTACCATGCGGCCACGGCGGCCGCCGTGCTGGCGCAGGGAGTGCAGATCATCAACGACATCTCCGCCTGTCGTTTTGACCCCGAACTGCTGGACGTGCTGGTGGAGCACAAGCCCGGCTATGTGCTCATGCACAGCCAGGGCCGCCCGGAGGTCATGCAGCAAGCGCCGCGATATGACGACGTACGCCGCGAGGTGCGGGAGTTCTTCGAGCGGGAGATGGGGCGGCTTGTCCGGGCCGGCCTGCCGGAAGACCGCATCGTGCTGGATCCGGGCATCGGTTTCGGCAAGACGCTTGAGCATAATCTGACGCTGCTGGCCCATCCCGAGGACTGGCTGGAGTTGGGGAGGCCCGTGCTGATGGGCCTTTCCATGAAATCGCTTTTCGGGGGCCTGTTCGGGCTGGCGGCCGCCGACAGGGGGACCGTCACCCAGGTCGCCACGGCCCGCCTGTGGGAGCGGGGCGTTTTCTGGCACAGGGTGCATGATGTGGCGGCGACGCGCCGGACGCTCCGTCTGCTCGCGGCCCTGGATGCCCGTTAGAGCGTCTTGCCTGTGAAAAGGCAGGACGCGGGGCGGCGGCACAGCGTCGCCCGCCCGCACGTGAGTGGAAAAACTGTTTTTTCCGCGAAACGTGAGGTCGTATGACTTGGAGCGTGAAGCGTTTCAAGCGGAAGATGCTCTAGGTTTTTTGTGCTGCATTGATGTCGTGATGACTCTTTCTGTCCTGTTGTCCTGAGCCGTGAGGCGTGCGCCGTGTATCCTTCCCGGAAATATACCCTGTCTTTCTGGGTCACCTTGCTGGTGTGCCTGCTGCTCTCCGCCGTGGCGACGCAGTCGCTTAGCTACCGCGCCAACCGGGTGGAGCGCATCGAGGCCGAAAGCCAGCTGGCCGACAGGGCCAATGCCTTCAAGCAGGCCATCTGGCTGCGGCTGTACAAGCTGGAAACGATGGCCATGACCCTGCAGCTGCACAACGGCAAGCCGGCGCACTTCTTTGAGGCTGCGCGCACGCTCGTGCGGGACGGTTCGGTGTGCGGCATGCTGCTGGCTCCGGACGGCGTCGTCAGCAGCGTCTGGCCCCTCGATCAGCGCGAACATTACATGGGGCTGGATCTGCTCAAGGACCCCACGCTGCAGCGCCTCATCAACGCCGGGAAGGACACCAGCCTGAGCAGGCCCTTCCCCGTGTCGGAGGACCGTTCCGTCCTCTATGGCTACAAGCTGGTCTATCTCCCGGAGCCGGACGGGCAGAACAGGTTTTGGGGGATTTTGGTCTTCTGCATCAGTTTCGAGGACATCCTGCACGAGGCCGGGCTCGACGTGCCCGAGCTGCAGGGCAGGACGCTGCAACTCGTGTGGGACGACGGCAGCGCCGCCCTGCAGGCCTATCCGCGCAAAAGCCGGCCGGCATTGCCGCTGACGCGCTTCCGGCACGATGAGGGCGGGAGGACGGCGGTCTCCGCCTCCACGGACGGCGTCCTTGAATATACCTTCGACACGGCCGGGACCTGGTGGGTGCTGCGCGTGCAGCCCGTGGGGCTCTGGTGGCAGAATGCCGCCGTCTGGCCTTTCGGACTGGGCTGCCTCGTCTGCAGTCTGCTGGTGGCTCTGCTGGTGCGGCAGGTCTGCGTGCTGCACAGGACGCGGCAGGCGCTGGAACTGTTGCTGAATCATGACCAGCTTACCGGGGCGCTCAACCGGCACGGGCTTTTCCGGGCCCTGGCCAAGCGCCTGCGCAGCCTTGCCGGGCGGAGTTTCCTGGCCTATATGGACCTGAACAAGTTCAAGCAGGTCAACGATACCTACGGACACGAGGCCGGGGACAAGGTCTTGTGCGCCTTTGTGGCCGCCGTGACGCGCTATGTGGACACGCGCCACCTCTTTGCCCGCATGGGCGGGGACGAGTTCGTGCTCATCTTCCCGCCGGGCACGGAAAGGGAAGAGGTGGACAAGACCCTTGCCGGCATCCGGCAGACATGCGCCGAGCCGCTGGAACTGTGCCCGGGCGAGCAGGTCTGCATCGAGTTCGCCTGCGGTCTGGCCTTCTGGCCGGAAGGGGAGAACAGTTTCCAGGCCGTGCTGCGGCAGGCCGATACCGCCATGTACCGCGATAAAAAACGCTGAGTGAAGGAACGCCGTGATTCTTGAGCATATCGTCTTCGACTGGCGCGACGCGCTGGATATAACCCTGGTGGGGGTGCTGCTCTATCAGGTCATCCAGCTCCTGCGCGGGACGCGCGCGCTGGCCGTGCTGTCCGGTCTGGGAGTGCTGACGGCATTGTACTTCATGTCGCGCAGCATGGGCCTGTATACGCTCTCCTGGCTGTTGCAGCATATCTTCGGCTCGCTCTTCATTCTCATCGTGGTCATTTTCCAGAACGACATCCGGCAGGCGCTGGGCGAGGTGGGCAGCCGGCATTTCTTCCGCAAGAAGCGCGTGCAGGCCGGGCTGGTAGACGAGGTCGTGTCCGCCTGCGTGGAGATGGCCCGCCTGCGGGTAGGGGCGCTCATCGTGTTCGAGCGCAGCATGCAGCTGGGGGACATGGTCAAGCGGGAGAGCGTGACCGTGGATGCCCGGCTCTCGCGCCAGCTGCTCATGAACATCTTTTACCCCAAGGCTCCCCTGCATGACGGGGCCGTGGTGGTGAGCCGCGGGCGCATCCTGGCGGCGGCCTGCATCCTGCCGCTGGCCGAGGCCCGCGGGCAGTCCTTCGGCACGCGCCACCGGGCGGCCCTGGGCGCCACGGCGGAGAGCGACGCCGTGGTGGTCGTCGTCTCCGAAGAGCGCGGCGAGATCTCCGTGGCCATCAAGGGCGAGCTCATCCGCAACCTCGACGCCGCCCGTTTGAAGCAGGTGCTCCATGATGTCCTTTAATCCCAAGAAGATGCCGCATCTGCTGTCGCTGGCCGTCGCCATCATCACGGCGGTCGGCATGTGGTATGTGGTCAGCGTGCGCGACAGGCTGGAAGCCCAGCTCGAAGTGAGCATCGACTACAACGGCGTGCCGCCCAATCTGGTGATCACGGACGGTCTCATCAGCAAGGTGCATGTGCGCATGCGCGGCCCCGAACTGCTGTTGCGCGCCATCACGCAGCAGACGCTCACCCAGGCCATCAATCTTTCCGGCATCAAGAAGGGCACGACGGTGGTGCCCCTGTCGGGCGAGCACATGGGGCCGCAGCTGCGGGCCTTCGAGCTCATCGACGTGCAGCCGCCGCGCATCGTCGTCAAGGCGGACAACCTCATCGAGCGCAGCGTGCCGGTGCGCGCGGAGATAGAGTCGCCCCTGCGCAGCGGCGTGCTGACGGTGGAGAACGTCATCGTGTCGCCGGCCTCGGTGACCCTGCGCGGGCCGGAGAGCGTCCTTTCCGACATGTCGCATGTGCCGCTCATCATCACGCTCGACCCCAACGCGGCCGGCACCACTGTCCGGCAGAACCTGCCGCTGGATACGCCCAGTCTGGTCAACGCCATGCCCGGCAGCGTGGAAGTGCAGTACACCATCACCAGCGGCCGGACCGTGGTGACGCGCCAGGTGCGGGTGGAGGTGGAGGCGCAGAACGCCCAGAACTACGCGGTGGAGCCGGAAACGCTGGAGCTGCTCGTGGAAGTGCCGGAAGCGCTGGCCAAAAATTCCAGCTATCTGCGCAAGCTCGGGGTCATCGTGGTGCCGCCGCCGATGGAGGTGGGCCAGAGCCGGCAGGTGGATCCCCGGATCCGTCTGCCTGAAGGCATGACCCTGCTGAACCCCTCGGTCAATCCCGTGACCATTTCCCGCAAAAAGTGACCGCCGCGCCCCGCGTGGCGACAAGGAGAGCACCCAATGGCTGAACGTCTTTTCGGCACCGACGGCATGCGTGGCCCGGTGAACATCTCGCCCATGACCGTGGATGTGGCCCTGCGCCTCGGGCTCGCGGCGGGGGTGCGCTTCCGCAAGGGGCCGCATGCGCACCGGGTCGTCATCGGCAAGGATACCCGCCTTTCCGGCTACATGTTCGAGTCCGCCCTGACGGCCGGGCTGTGCGCGGCGGGGATGCACGTCATCATGACCGGCCCTCTGCCGACGCCGGCCATCTCCTTCCTCACGCGCAACATGCGGGCGGATCTTGGCGTGGTCATCTCCGCTTCGCACAATCCCTATTCGGACAACGGCATCAAGTTCTTCGATGCCGACGGCTTCAAGCTGCCGGATGAAGTGGAGAACGAGATCTCCGCCATGGTGCGGGACCCGGATTTCCGCTGGCCCTATCCGGCTTCGAACAAGGTGGGGCGCGCCAGCAAGATCGAGGACGCGGGCGGGCGCTACATCGTCTACACCAAGAGCTGCTTCCCGCCGCATCTGACGCTGGCCGGGCTGCGCATCGTCATCGACTGCGCCAACGGTGCGGCCTACAAGGTGGCCCCGCTGGCTCTGGAAGAGCTGGGCGCGGAGGTCTTCCGCCTGGGCACGGCCCCCAATGGCACCAATATCAATGATCACTGCGGCTCGCTCCACCCGGAGAATGTGGCCGCCAAGGTGCGCGAAGTGCGCGCCGATGTGGGGCTGGCCCTGGACGGCGACGCGGACCGCCTCATCGTGGTGGACGAGCAGGGTTCGGTGCTGGACGGCGACCAGATCATGGCGCTCTGCGCGCAGGCCATGATGGAGCGCGGCGAACTGCCGGGCAATCTGCTGGTGGCGACGGCCATGAGCAATCTGGCGCTGGAGATCTTCATGAAGGAGCGCGCCGGCCGCCTGTTGCGCACCAAGGTGGGCGACCGCTATGTGGTGGAAGCCATGCGCCGGGAAGGGGCCATGCTGGGCGGCGAGCAGTCCGGCCACCTCATTTTCCGGCAGTACAGCACCACGGGCGACGGCCTGCTGGCCGCTCTCCAGATATTGCGCATCATGCGCGAAAAGGAGAAGCCCCTTTCCGAACTGGCCCGGCAGTTGCAACTTTTCCCGCAAAAACTTATAAATGTACGTGTGGAGAAGAAGCTTCCCTTTGAGGAGCGGCCCGCCATCGGCAAGGCTGTCGCCGAGGTGGAACGGGCCCTCGCCGGACGCGGCCGCGTGCTGCTGCGGTATTCCGGCACCGAGGCCCTGTGCCGGGTCATGGTGGAGGCTGAAGACGAGAAAAAGGTCGTCCGCTACGCCACGGAGCTGGCGGAGATCGTCAACCGGGAATTACGCTAGACGCACAAGGCGGGAGAAAGGCATGCAGGAGATTCGGAAAGTCATCATTCCCGTGGCCGGATGGGGAACACGTTCTTTGCCCGCAACCAAGAACATCCCCAAGGAGATGCTGCCCATCTACAACAAGCCCGTCATCCAGTATGTGGTGGAAGAGGCCCAGCGGGCCCGTATCCAGGACGTGATCTTCGTCACCAACCGGGACAAGAACGTCATCGAGGATCATTTCGACTACAATCTGCAGCTGGAAAGCGTGCTGGAGCGCGCGGGCAAGCTGGACAAGCTCGCCGAAGTGCGCAAGGTGGCGGAGATGGTCAACATCATGTCCGTGCGCCAGAAGAAGCAGCTGGGCCTGGGGCATGCCGTCATGTGTGCGCGCGAGCTGGTGCGCGGGGAGCCCTTTGCCGTCATGGTGGGGGACGACCTCATGTTCAGCGGGGTGCCCGGCATCCGGCAGCTCATCGACGTGGCCATGGCCGAAAAGATGCCGGTCATCGGCGTCATGGAAGTCCCGTGGGAAAAGGTGAGCCGCTATGGCATCATCCAGGGCGAGGAGGTGAGCCCCGGCGTCTACCGTGTCCATGACATGGTGGAGAAGCCCGCCCGCGAGGATGCGCCCTCCCGGCTGGCCATCGTGGGCCGCTATGTGCTGACCCCGGACATCTTCGACCATCTGGACAAGGTGCGGCCCGGCCACGGCGGCGAGATCCAGCTCACCGACGCCCTGCGCACGCTGGCCCAGGAGCGCGGCATGATGGCCGTGCGCATGGCGGGTATACGTTTCGATGCCGGTGACTGGTCGGAGTTCCTTTCCGCCAATATCTATTTCGCCCTGCAGGACGAGGACCTGCGCTACGAGCTGCTGGCCCAGCTCAGGAAGTTCGTCCAGTTCCAATAATATCCCCTGTAAAACGCTGTGGCGGATGCCGTCCGATGGAAGGGAGGCGTCCGCCTTTTTCGTTGCCTGCAAGGGCAGCGGCCCGCTGCCGCGGCGTGCCGTCAAATGATGCCCAGCTACCCTTAAGCCATGTTCGCCCACATCGCCCTGCTCAGTCCTCCGTACGCTACCCTGACCTATGAACTGCCGCCCTGCTTCCCGGCGTCCTTCTGGCAGCCGGGTTTGCGCGTGGCCGTGCCGCTGGGCAGGGGGGCCTTGCGGGCGGGCGTGCTGCTGGGGACGGAGGATAGCGTGGAGCTGCCGGCGGGCGTGGCCTGCAAGCGGCTGGCCTGGCCGCTGGAGGCACAGCCTCTGCTGTCCGGGGAGCTGCTGGCGCTTGCGCGGGATCTGGCCTCGCGTCAGGGGCTCGGCACCGGCAGCGTGCTGGGGCATGTGCTGCCGCAGGGCCTGCGGTTGACGCGCGTACGCCTGCGGGAACTCGGCGGGGAGGGGACGGCATCCCGTGGAGGGCAGACCTGGGGATTGGCCGAGGTCTGCGCGGCCCCGGAAGCGGAACAGGCGCGCCTTGCCGCAGCGCTGCTCAGCGGACGGGCCCGTCTGCTGCCGCCGGGGCAGGACGCGGCGGAAGAGGAGCGCTGCCGCCTGCGGACGGATCCCCCGTGGCCGGTGCGGCCCTCGGCGGCCCGACAGATCGCCATACTCGACTTTTTGCATGAGCAGGGCAGCGTGAGCCGCCGTCAGCTGGCCCGCGCGCTGCCCGGTTCCACGGCCGCGCTGCGTTCCCTGCTGGCCGCGGGGCTCGTGGAGCTCGTGCACGCGGCGGACGAGGACAGGGAGGGGGAAGAGCTCTTGCCGCCGCCTCCGGCCCCTTTTGCGCTCAATGCCGCCCAGCAGGCCGCCTTGTCCGACATGATCGCAGCGCTGGATGCGGAACAGCCCGCCACCCGTCTGCTGTACGGTGTGACCGGCAGCGGCAAGACGGCCGTCTATCTGGAGCTGGCGCGTTACTGTCTGGCGCAGGGGCGCAGCGTCCTCCTGCTGGCTCCGGAAGTGGCGCTGGCCCACAAGCTGCGGCGCGATGCCGCACAGGTGCTGCCGCATGTGCCGGTCTATCTCTATCACGGCTATCAGACCCCGCAGCGACGGGAGGCGCTCTTTCGCTCGCTGGCCCGGCATGACGGCCCCTGCCTCGTGGTGGGCACCCGTTCGGCCCTGTTCCTGCCGGTGCCCGATCTGGGCTGCGTGGTGCTGGATGAAGAACACGACACCTCCTTCAAGCAGGACGAAGGCCTGCCCTATCAGGCCAAGGAGGTGGCCTGGTTCCGGGTGGGGCAGCGCAAGGGCCTGCTGGTGCTGGGATCGGCCACGCCGGACATCAAGACCTTTTATGCCGTGGAGCAGGGCAAGCTCCCCATGCTCAGTCTGCCGCAGCGGGTAGGGGGCCGCCCCCTTCCGCCGGTGGAGCTGGTGGACATCGGCCCGCTCTCCTGCCGCCCGCAGGAAAGCGGCCTGCTGGCCCCGCAGAGCGAAGCCGCCCTGCGCGAGGTGGTGGCGCGCGGGGAGCAGGCCGTCGTGCTGCTCAACCGGCGCGGCTATGCGCCGCTCATGTTCTGTCAGGACTGCAAGAGCACGCTGAAATGTCCGCACTGTCAGATCGGGCTGGCCTACCACAAGGGGCGGGAAAAGCTGGTCTGCCACTATTGCGGCTTCAGTCTGCCTTTCCCCTCGCCCTGTCCCACCTGCAAGAGCATGAACTACTTGCCGCTGGGCGAAGGGACGGAAAAACTGGCGGAGAGCCTGACGGTGCTGGCCGGAGGGCCGGTGCTGCGGCTGGACAGGGACAGCACGCGCCGTCCCGGCCATATGGAAGAGATCCTCGCCGCCTTCGCCCGCCGGGAGTCGCCGCTGCTGGTGGGTACGCAGATGCTGTCCAAGGGGCATCATTTCCCCGGCGTGACGCTGGTGGTGGTGGCGGACGGCGACCTGGGCCTGAACCTGCCGGACTACCGGGCCGCGGAGCGCACCTTCCAGCTGCTGGTGCAGTCGGCCGGGCGCGCCGGTCGCGGCGACATGCCGGGGCGGGTGCTCATCCAGACGCGGGATGCCGCCCATTACTGCTGGCGATATGTGCGGGAAGGGGATTACGAGGGCTTTTACGCCGAAGAGCTGGCCCGCCGCCGCAAATACGCCTATCCGCCGTTCGTGCGCCTGGCGTTGCTGCGTCTGTCCTTTGCCGTGGATGACGGTCGGGGCGCGGAACGACTGGGGACGGCGGGCAAGCTGCTGCGCGAGGCCGCCGGCCGGGAAGGCGTGCGCCTGCTGGGCCCGGCTCCCGCGCCGCTCGCCGTCCTGCGGAGACGGCGGCGCTTCCACTGTCTGCTCAAGGGCGCGGACTGGCGCGGCATACGGCAGGTCTTCGCGGCGCTCCTGCGGGACAAGGAGGCCGTCCATCTGCGGCCTTTCCTCGATCTCGACCCCGTCAACATGTTGTAGAGCCGTTTCCGGCGGATGCCGCCGCACGCGTTATTTCCGTTGACAAGACGACAACTTTAAGTAAGACTTTAACTTTCGGTGCACCAGAAAACCTTTTTGGAGGAAAGACCATGAAACGCACCCTTGTTGCCCTTTTCCTGCTGGCCGTGCTGGCCATGCCCGCCCTGGCCAAGGCGGAAGGCATGTACCTTGCCCCCAAGTTCCTGATGAGCATCCAGAATACGGGAACGACGGAGCGCAGCGCCGGTCTTGTGGGCTCCGGCATCAGCGAATACTCGCAGTTCACCCTGGGCGGCGCGCTGGCGGCGGGCTACGACTTCTGGCCCATGCACATGGTGCCGCTGCGCGCTGAACTGGAATTCGCCATGCGCGGTAACAGCGAAACGTCGTGGGAAGGCAATCTCGGCAGCGTGAAGGGCACCTGGAACCAGTCCACGCTCTTTGCCAACCTGTACTGGGACATCCACAACGATTCCGCCTTCACCCCGTGGATCGGCGGCGGTCTGGGCCTTGCCTTCACCTATGCCGGCTATGACGTGCACTACGGCAGCACCAACATGTCCATGGACGACCGTTTCACCAACTTCGCCTGGAACGTGGGCGCCGGTGTGGCCTACAACGTCAATGAGAACTTCACCATCGACGCCGGCTATCGCTATGTGGACTTCGGCTATAATGAAGTGAGCGGCAACACCAACGGCCGCAAGTACGAAGTGGGCGTCCGCCCGTATAACCACGAATTCATGGTCGGTCTGCGCTTCGGCTTCTAGAGCATTTTATCTTTGAAAAAGATAAAATGCGAGGCGGCAGCACAGTGCCGCCCGGCCGAAAGTGAGCGGAAAACCGCGTTTTCCGCGAAACGCCAGGCCGTATGGTTTGAAACGCAAAGCGTTTCAGACTGAAAATGCTCTAAGTCGGCTGACCGGCACGCGCATCCTTTGCGGGGCCTGTTCCGTTCATCGGGACAGGCCCCGCTGTTTGAGCGGTTCTGGAGGAGATGGACCGCCCGCACGGAAAGGCGAAGGGAGTTGCCGCCTTTCAGAGCATTTTCCGTTTGGAGCGCTTGGCGCTGCAAATCCTACGGCCTGCCGCCTTACGGGAGAAACGCGGTTTTTCCGCGAAACGACAGGACGGGCGGCGCTGTGCCGCCGTCTCGCGTTTTACCTCTTTCAAAGATAAAACGCGCTATCGTGAAGCTATTTCCCGCAGCAGCGCCAGCAGCCGTCCGGCCAGCGCTTCATCGTCCCGTGTGCTGCGTCCGCTGACGCCGACGCCCAGAACGGTCCCGCCCTCGTGCAGCAGAGGCAGGCCGCCCTGCATGGCGGTCAGGCCGCTGTCGCAGAAGTCGGCAAGGGAAAGGTGTTCGCGTTCCAGACGGCGGGCAAAGTCCGCCGTGGCGGAACCCATGCGCGCCGCCGTATAGGCCTTGGCCTGGGCGATGGCGATGAGGCGGACGGGCGCGCCGTCCATGCGCAGGAAAAAGGACAGCTGGCCGTCGGCATTGCAGATGGCGAGGCAGACCGGCGGCAGGCCGTCGTGGCGGGCCTCTTCGAGCAGGCATTCGGCGGCGTGGAGCAGGTCAAGGTCGGACAGAAAGGGAGTGGACATGATCCCTCCTTGGCGGGAAGAGGTTCAAAAGACGGCTGCGGTGATGCAGGACAGTGCGGGGAGCCTTCCTGACGAAAGACTCCCCGCAGGCGTTGCGAAATGTCCCTTCCGCCTAAAGGAGGCAGAGGGAGATCTGCGGGATGTAGGTGACCGCCAGCAGCACGAGCAGCATGGCCACAAGGAAGGGCACCGCCGCCCGCGAGACCAGCGAGATCTTTTCGCCGGTGATGCCGCAGGCCACGAAGAGGTTGACCCCCACCGGCGGCGTGACGAAGCCGATGGCCAGGTTGACGACCATGATGACGCCGAAGTGGATGGGGTCCACCCCCACCTTGAGCGCCAGCGGCAGCAGGATGGGCGTCAGGATGACGATGGCCGCGAGCGCTTCCATGAACGTCCCCACCCAGAGCAGCAGGATATTGACCAGGAGCAGGATGGTCAGCTTGCTCTGGGTGAAGGCCATGATGGCTGTGGCGATGCGCTCGGGGATGCTTTCCAGGGTCATGACGTTGCCGAAGATGCTGGCCATGGCCATGAGCATGATGATGACGGCCGAGGTGGAGGCCGCTTCGCGGCAGCAGGAACAGATGCTGGTGAAGTTGAGTTCCCGGTAGACGAATATGCCCACCAGCAGGCCGTAGAGCGCCGCGATGGCCGCCGCCTCGGTGGGCGTCATGATGCCGCCGTAAATGCCGCCGAGCACGATGACCGGCACGAGCAGGGCCCACTTGGCCTGCCAGGCGGCAAGGATGACGCCGTTCAGCCAACGCTCCCTGCGTTCGCCGCGCCAGCCGTGGCGGCGGGCGATGAGGTAGGTGGTCAGCATGAGCGCAAGGCCGGTCAAAAGGCCGGGGATGATCCCCGCCAGAAAGAGCTTGCCCACCGAGGCCTGGCCCGCGATGCCGTAGACCACGAAGGGATTGCTGGGCGGGATCATGACGCCGATGGCCCCGGCCGCCGCCACGACCGCCGCGGCGAAGAGCCGGTCATAGCCGCGCTCCACCATGGCCGGGATGGTTAGCGTGCCGACGGCCGCCACCGTGGCCGGGCCGGAACCGCTGATGGCGGCAAAGAACATGCAGGTGGCGATGGCGGCAAGCGCCATGCCGCCGGGCAGCCCGCCGACAAGGGCGTCCGCCAGCCGGAGCAGGCGCTGGGAAAGCCCCCCCGCCCCCATGAAGATCCCGGCCGCGATGAAGAAGGGGATGGCCATGATGGGAAAACTGTCGATGGAGGTGAAGGCCACGGAGGCCAGGTAGTCCGCGGGCAGGGTATCCGCGCCCACCACGGTCATAAGGCCCGCCAGACCGAGGCTGAAGGCGATGGGCACGCCGATGGCGAGCAGGATGATGAAGTAGCCGAACAGCAGCGCGATGGCGTTGCCGTCCTCCATGAACAGTGGCGGCAGGAAGAGGACGACGGTCAGCGCCGCGGCGCACAGGCTGTCCCGCGGGCCGCACTGGCGCACCTGCGCGGCAAGGTTCTGGCAGCAGCGCAGGGCCATGAGGCCGAAGCCCACGGGCAGGATGAGGTAGGGGATGAAATAGGGGATGCGCAGGGCGGCGGTCATCTGCGGCATCTGTATCTGCATCTGGACGTAGGAGGCCCCTTCGCGCAGCATGAACAGACTGAACAGCAGCAGGCAGAGGTCGACCACGATCCAGCTGGCGGCCTGGAGGCGCTCGCCGACGCGGTCATAGAGGATGTCCACGCGGATGTTGGTGCGCTGGCGGATGGCCAGCGGGATGGCGAGATAGGATATCCAGATGAAGATATAGCGCGCGCTCTCCTCGGTCCAGACGGCCCCGCCCACGAGGGAGGAGGCGTGCTCCCGCAGGAAGGAGAGGTCCGTCAGCTGCCCCAGCAGACTCATGAAGATGCCGGGATTTTCCAGGGCGCTGATGAAACTGGTGATGCTGTAGCGGTAGATGGTCTGGTAGGAGATGATGAAGATCATCAGCAGCATGCCGGCAACCAGCAGGGGCTTTTCAAGGTTCTGGTCCAGACGGCGCAGCAGGCTGGGACTTTCGGCGGACATGGGCGCTCCTTGTGGCGTTGCGGGGCGCCGCCCGCGAACGGGCGGCGCCGGAAGGTCTACTTCTGGGTATCAAGCACCATCTGCACGAGTTCGGCGGGCAGCACATCCTTGAACTTGTCCCAGACCGGACGGGTCGCCTTGCGGAACTCGTCGAGCTGCTGTTCGTTCAGTTCCGTGATGACGATGCCGGCCTTGAGGAAGCCTTCGCGCGCTTCGGCCTCATTCTTGGGATAGAGCACCTCGCGCTGATAGGCCAGCGCCTCGGCGGCCGCTTCGCGGATGACCTTCTGGGCCTTGGGGTCCAGCTTGTCCCACCAGGCCTTGTTGGCCATCATGACCTGCATGCCGTAGTTGTGGTAGGTCGTCGCGGCGTACTTGAGCACTTCATGATGCTTGGCGCCGTACATGTGGGGGAAGGTATTGCCCTCGCCGTCCACCGTGCCCTGCTGGAGGGCGGTGTAGGTCTCGCCCCAGGCCACCGGGGTGGGGTTCATCTTCAGGATCTTGGCCACTTCCACCTCGACGGCGGAGTCGGTGGTGCGCATCTTCAGGCCGGCCAGGTCGGAGATGCCGTTGATGGGCCGCTTGATGCTGACGAAGTTGCGGTAGCCGTATTCGGCATACATGATGGGCTCAAGGCCGATGTCGTTGGCCACCTTGTGGAAGTAGTCGGCAAGGGGACCGTTGTCGATGGCGGCATAGAACTGCTTCTGCTTGGCAGGGCTCGTGATGTAGGGCAGGTCGAACACCTGATACAGGGGCGAGAAGCTCGCCATGTTGGGCGTCGAGCTGACGGCCATCTCCAGGCTGCCTTTCTGCGCGCCTTCCATCAGGACGCGGTCGCTGCCGAGGATGGCATTGGGAAAGATCTGCACGCGGATCTTCTTGTCGCTCTTGGCTTCCACAAGCTCCTTGAACTTTTCGAAGGCAAGGGTGATGTGGTTGCCGGGCGGCGTCGTGTGGGCCACGCGGAACTTGAGCTTCGGTCCGTCGTAGGCGGCGTGCGCCGTCCCGCCGAGGCAGGGCTGACAGAAGACGAAAAGGGCAAGGGCCAGCGCCGGGATGAGATGCTTTTTCATGGAGCTCCTCCTTATTTTTTTTCCCTTCCGGGATGATTGTTCAAATATGCACAAGGCGCGGCGGCAGCGCTATCCGTCTGGGAAGTATTTTTTGCCGTTTCGTCATCATCCTGCCGCTGCCGTGATGTACTCCAAAGAGGTACGCTTTATCTATTTATCTGGAATTAAATATTTTTTCTGTTTTCCCCCAGGGACTGCGTCTTGAAAAAGCGACAAAGTCCGCATACCATGCATAAAAAAACTTACTGCCATGCAGTCTACCCTACAGCATCTCTTCCCATATCTTGCGGCTGCCGTCCGCGCCGGAGCTCTGACCGTCTGGTTCTGGCTCCTGCTGCATGCGGATGTCGAAAGCCCCGAGCTTTTCTGGACAGGCGAGAGCGGCCCGCTGGCGGGCATGCTGCCCTGGGCGGCCGCGCTGCTGTTCCTGGGTGCGTGTCGGCCGCAGGTCGTTTCCCGCGTCATGGGGGGCCGGTGGGGCGGTCCGCTGCCCGCCCTCTGCCTGTTCGCCGCGCTGACGCCGTTTTTCTGGCAGGCGGGCGCCCGGCTGGCCGGGGGCTGGCCCTGGTGCGCCCTTGCCGGGCTGGGCCTGGCGCTGGCCTTCCTCTCGCAGGCGCGCCAATGGCAGCGGACGGAACCGGCAGCCTGCGCGGCGGGCATAGGCGGCGGCGTCTGGCTGGGGTCGCTGGTCGTGGAACTGGCGCAGGGGCTCTCCCCAGATGCGCTGCTCTGCGTGCTGGCAGGCGCGGCCCTGCTGGCGGGGCTGCATCCGCCTCGCAGGGACAGGCCCGGCCCGGCCTGCACGCTGCCGGAACGTGGCGTCCTGCTGTCGGCGGCCGCATGCTGCCTGCTCAGCGGGCTCGCCGTCGGCGGATATCTTGCCCTGTGGGAGACCTTCTCCCCTCTGCCGCAAGGCACGCTGGAGGGGGAGGCGCTGGATCTGCTGGCTGTGGCGGCCCCGGCGCTGGCCCTGCTGCTCTCGCGGCGCAACGGGCCGTTGCTGCTGGCGGTGCTGCCCTTTGCCATCGTGGCCTACACCACGTGGCCGCTCTTCCATAGGGAATCGCCCGCCCTGTCCCTGCAAAGCCTGCACGTCTCCCATATGCTGCTGGCGGTATGGAGCCTGACGCTGCTGTGTCTGCTGTCGGGCAGGCAGCAGGGGCGGCAGGACCATCTGTGCTGGGGCGGGGGGCTGCTGCTCTGCGGCATCCTGCTGGGGATGATGACCCAGGGGGCCCTTGCGCACTGTCTGACGCACGGCACGGCGGTCAACCTGCTTTTTCTGGCGTTTGCCGTGCTGGCTTTGGTCTGCTGCGGGCTGTGGGGGCGAGTCTGGCAGAAATGGCTGCCGGGACAGGAGGCGCGGCCGTGTCCCCAGCCGAGTGGCGAGCCCGTCGTTGGAGAAGGCGGCGTGCCGGAGGATCTGGACGTCTGCCGGGAGATGTTCCGGGGGCTGGGACTGACGCCGCAGCAGGCGCTCATTGCCGCCATGCTGGCCCACAAGCAGCATGATGCGGACATTTGCCGCGACCTCAGCATCTCGCCGTCGACCCTCAAGACGCATATCCGCAACATCCTGCGGCGCACCGGCATCAACAGCCGGCATGAACTGCCGTGGCTGCTGCTTTCCGTCGGTCCGGCCCGGCAGGAGCGCAAGGCGGGGCGCTGAGGCTTCCCGGCGGGCCCGCAGGAAGCGCGGGCAGGAAGGAAGACGGCAAAAAAGGCGGCTGCGTTTCCGCAACCGCCTGTCTTTCTGGTACCGGGAGCGAGACTTGAACTCGCAAGGTGTCGCCACCGGCGGATTTTGAGTCCGCTGCGTTTACCAATTCCACCATCCCGGCAGGGACCGCGCCGTAACAGCGCGAACTTGTCCATATTTTCCGAAAAGAGGACAAAAGTCAAGCGCTGCCTGCGCGGGCGGCGTTAGTCCTTCGACTTGTCCAGCGACAGCAGCAGGACGGCTCCCAGCACCAGGATGCTGCCCAGCCAGCCCATGAGCGTGAAGCTCTCCTGCCAGAACAGCCAGACCCAGAAGGTGCTGAGCACCGGCTCCAGGTAGCAGGTCACGGCCGCCCGCACGAGGCCGATGCGCTTGAGGGCCAGCCCGTAGCACAGGTAGGCGAAATAGCTCGTGCAGGCGCCCAGCAGGGCGAGGCAGAGCCAGATGCGCGGGGAGTGGCTGAAATGGACGGGAGAGACCAGATACAGGGCCGCCAGTCCGCCCACCAGCGAATAAAAGTAGATCGTGGCCGTGCTGTAGCGCTCCTGCCACCAGCGGTAGAAGGGGTAGTGCGAGGCGTAGCTCATGCCGATGATGATGCCGCAGGCGATGCCCACCCAGGAGTGCTGCCCCGGCAGGCTGCCGCCGGAAAAGCAGACCAGCGCCGTACCGCACAGGGCCACGGCGATGGCGCCCAGCTTGCGGCCGGAGATGGTCTCGCCGAAGAGGAAGCGCGAGATGACGGCCACCCAGATGGGCGCGGTATACATGAGGATGACGGACATGGCCGCCCCGCTGAGCTTGATGGCGTACTGGGTGACGGAATAGAACACGCCGATGCCCCAGACGCCGAAAAGGATGAAGCTTGCCGCCGCGCGCGGGGGCACGGCTATCTGACGGGTGACGAGGGTGTGCCCCAGGAAGAAGATCAGGCCGAAGGCCGCCCGCCAGAAGGCCGTCTCCAGCGGCGTGACGCCCCCGGCCATGCAGACCTTGGACAGTACGCCCACCAGCGACCAGAAAAAGGCCGTGAGGATGATCCAGAGATAGCCGCTTGCCGAAGAGGGAGAGGACGAGAGATTCATGGTGCAGCAAGGGAGCCGGAGCGTCCCGGTAGGAGGCAGGGCCTACCAGTCGCCGGGGCCGTCGGGACGAGAGGGGAAGGAAAGGCTGTCCGCCTCGGCCCGGAGACCGGCGGCCGTGCAGCCCTGGACCGTGAACGTATCACGCAGCCAGCGGAAAAAGGTGAACATGCGTTCCTGAAAGGCGCGCGCCGCCCGTTCGTCGGGCATATGGGGCGAGCCGCCGGGCAGCATCTCCGAAGAATGCCAGAACAGGCTCAGGACGCGCCCCCCGCGGGCATGGTGCAGGCGGACGGCCCAGCGCATGGCCCGCGGCCCGTGCCAGAAGGGATTGGCGCTCAACGCTCCCCAGAAATGGAAGCTGTCCAGACTGCCTTGCGGCGACAGGCCGTGCCAGAGGCGGGGCAGGGGCCGCAGGAGCGGGATCTGGGTGACGGGCGCTTCCAGCAGGCGCGTGCCGCCGTGGCCTTCCACCCAGTAGGGGTCTGCCGGGGCAAGGAAATGATCCGCGCCCCCGGCAAAGCGGCGCAGAGGGCAGACGGAACTGTCCAGCGTGATGCCCGCCTCGGCCAGCAGGGGCCGCACGCTCTTCTTGAGATCCCAGCGTCCCATGCGGAAGCTCGTCAGCGGCGCGCCGTTGAAGCGCGCGCCTTCGTCAAGGAGGGTCTGCAGGCGGCGGCGCAGCAGTTCCCGCGGCATCTTGTCCGTGCGGGGCGGCGGCCCTCCGGCGGAGGGGGCCTCATCCAGCGGCGGGGTGCTCCAGTGATGGAGGTGGGCGGCGATCTCCGCCCCGTGGCGGTCGCGCATGATCTCCAGCACGCGACGGCAGGCGGCGTCGGCAAAGACGGTATGGGCGCAGAACAGCGTCAGCGGGAAGCCCAGCTCATCGGAGATGGGCGCGAGCAGCGGCAGCAGCGCCACATTGCGCACGCCGCAGTTGGTGGCGGCATACTGCCCGGAAAACAGCCCTTCCTCTTCCACGTCAAGGCTGACGATGACGCGCAGCGGCGCTTTGCGGCCAGCGTCCGGCGCGGTGGACGGCAAAGAGGGAGCGGCGGGGGATGGTTCGATCATGTCCTGCTTGTAGTTCTTTTCCGGGCGGCTGGCAATGCCGCCGTGACCCTTGCCAAAGCAGGCCGAATACGGGAATATGGCGCATGGCTCACGTCATGCGAATCCTTTTCCTCATGGAAGATCTCTGTTTCGGCGGCACGCAGCGGCAGATGCTCGAACTTGCCGCGCGGCTGGACCGCAGCCGTTTCGCGCCCGTCATGCTGACCCTCACCGGCCCGACGGATCTGGACGGTCTGGCCCGTCAGGCGGGCATCGAGGTGCATAATCTGGGGCGGGACCGCCGCCTGGCCCCGTTTTTTTTCGGGCGCGTGGGGCCGGCGTTGCGCCGCCTGCGGCCCGACGTCCTCGTGCCCTGCACGGCCCTGCCCAACATCTGGGGCCGCCTCTGGGGGCGCGCGCTGGGGCTGCCCGTGCTGGGCACGGTGCGCGGCGGCGGCGGGCCCAAACGGCAGCATGAGCGCTTCCTCTGGCGTCTGGCGCAGCACATCGTCTGCAATTCCGAGGCGCTGCGGGATGTCCTGCAGGGGCTTGGCGTGCCTGCCGGCCGTTTGAGCTATGTGCCCAACGGGGTCGATACGGAGGTGTTCCGTGCGCCCGCCGCGCCGGTGTCCGGCCGTCCGCCGCAGCTGCTCTGCGTGGCGCGTCTGGCTGCGGACAAGGATCATCCGACCTTGTTGCGGGCCTTTGCGCGCGTGCTGGAGCGGCATCCCGACGCCGTCCTGCGGCTGGTGGGCGACGGGCCGGAGGAGAGCCGCCTGCGTCAGTGGGCCGCCGCGCATCCGGCCGGGGCGCGGGTGGAGTTCGTGCCCGGACGCCCGGACGTGCGGGACGAGTACGCCCAGGCGCGTCTTTTTGTCTTGTCGTCCGTGCGTGAGGGGCAGCCCAACGTGCTGCTGGAGGCCATGTCCTGCGGGCTGCCGCTCTGCGCCACGGCCGTAGGAGGCATCCCCCGGCTGATCACGGACGGGGAGAACGGTTTTTTGTGCGGTCCGGGAGATGATGCGGCCCTGGCGCGGCATATCTGCCGCCTGCTGGAAGACCCGGCGCTGGGGGACAGGCTGGGACAGGCCGGACGGGAGCGAGCGGTGCGGGATTTCTCCTTTGCGCGCATGGTGGCCGCGCATGAAGCCCTGTTCGAGCGTCTGGCGGCGAGGAGTGCGGCATGCTGAGAGGGATCGCCGTTGCGGGGAAAGGGGCGACGCTCCTGCTGCTGGGGCTGCTCTGGCTGCCGTCCACGCTGTGGGCGGGACAGGGCGTGACCGGAGAGCAGGCCGTGCCGCCGGTGCCCGGCGAGGTGACGGAACTGTGGGAAGGCGAGGTGCTGACCTCCCGTTTCCGGGCCGCCGTCTGCATCAATGCGCGCGGCGAACTGCGCGGCGCGGCTCTGCTGCGGACGCGTGGCGGTCAGGTGGACGTGTACCATCTGGAGGGGACTGTCCGCGATGGCCGGGTGGAGGCCCGGCATCCTTCCTCCGGGCATCGTTTTACGGGCAGGCTCATGGATGACGGCAAGGCCGGCGGCACCCTGCGGCTGAAGAACGGCCTTTCATTCGCCATAGACGCACGGCGCACGCCCGACGTGCCCGTGACGGAAGACTGCGCCCCTGTCCCCGAGGACGGCTGGCGTGTGCGCAAGGAGTAGATATGTGGGAGATCTTTCTGCTGCTGGCCGCCCTGCAGTGCGGCCTGCTGATCTTGCTGGGGCAGGTGGGCGAGCGTCTGGCCCGCGAGGAAAAGGCGGCCATCTTCGGCCTGGCCCATGAGGATGACTGGCCGTCCGCCGCGCTCATCATCCCCGCCGCCGGGGAGGACCCCCGCATGGAGGAAGCGCTGGAGACCCTGCTGGAGCAGGACTATCCGCGCCTGCTGCCCGTGGTGGTGACCGCCTCGGAGACGGACCCCGCGGTGCGGCTGATCAAGAGCCTGCAGGCCCGCTATCCCGCCTTGCGGCATGTGGTGGCCGGGGAGGCGCACGGCTGCGGGCAGAAGAACTACAACAGCCTTGCCGGGGTGGCGGCCGTGGGGACGGCGGCGGAGGTCTACGTCTTCTGCGACAGCACCCATGTGGCCGGGCCGGACTTCGTACGGCGGCTGGTGGCTCCGGTGGCGCGCGGCGAGGCGGAATTCAGCACCGGCTATCATCAGGTGACGCCCCGCGATGATCGCCCGGTGACGATGGCCTATGCCCTCTGCGTGCAGCTCATGCGCTATTTGCAGGGGCTGGCGCGGCAGTTCACCCAGCCCTGGGGCGGGGCCATGTGCATCAGCCGTCAGGCTTTCGAGGTGCATCAGGTGGGCGAGCTCTGGGCCGCCAATGTGGTGGACGATTGTTCGCTGGCCGGCGTGCTGCCCGCGCGGGGCGTGACGGTGAAGCTCTGCCCCGGCGCGCTCCTGCGTACGGAGGCCGCCGCTCACCGGCTGGACGTCTGGCGGGCCTGGATGGACCGGCAGGTGCTCTTCCTCAAGTTCTGCGTGCCGTCGCAGTGGCGGCTGCTGGGCGTGTTCTGCGCGGTGATGGCCCTGCCGCCGCTCATGGCCGTGCTGTCCCTGCTGGGCGGGCTCACCGGGGTGGCCTCCACGGGCAGCGTGGCCGTGGCCTTCCTCTATCTGATCGGGCTGGCGGCCGCCATGGGCCACTGGCGCGGTCTTGCCGGGAGTGCGCAGCCCCTCTGGCGCTGGCTGCTGTCCTTCGCGCTCAGCGCGGGCATGTTCGCCTGGGTCTACGCGCGGACGCTCCGGGCCCAGGGCATCCTCTGGCACGGCATCTGGTATGAAGTGGGAGAGGGTGGCCGCGTGCGCGCCATGCGGCGCTGAACGGGCATGACGGGAAGAGACGGGCCTGCCTGGGGGACGGGGCTTTTCCTGCTTATCCTGAGCGTATGGAGCGAATATCCGTCAGGCGTGCACGATACTTTTCTTCTCTTCCTTCTGCCGGAGACCCTTCTCCGGACGGCGCTGGGCATGGGCGCGGCCTGGCGGCTGCCGTGCCGGAGCAGACAACGAACGGAGGTCCTCCGATGACGCGAGTGGAGGGAAGGCCCTCCGGCGCGGCTGACGTGGCGCGTCCCTTCCGGCGGGGAGCTCTCTGCCTGCTGGCTCTGCTGGCGGAAAGCCTGCTCTCCCGCCTGCTGATCATCCCGCTGGGCGTAGCCATCTTTTACAGCCGGCTGGAGCTGGGGCAGGGACTCAGCCTGTTGTGCATCTTCCTCTGTCTGTACGCGGCCGACGGAGCATGTCTGCTCCCCTTGCTGCGCTGGGTGCGGGGCGGTTTCCCGCTGCTGGCGGGCGTGGTCATCCTGACGGGCCTGCTCAGGGGGGCGGGGCTTTACCTGCTTATCCTGAGCGTATGGAGCGAATATCCGTCAGGCGTGCACGATACTTTTTTTCTCTTTCTTCTGCCGGAGACCCTTCTCTGGACGGCGCTGGGCGTATTCGCGGCCTGGCGGCTGTCGCGCCGGAGCAGACAACGAACGGAGGTCCCCCGATGACGCAGGCGGCGCATCCCCTCAGGGGGCGCGGGGCGTGCGTCGCCCTGTCAAGGAAGATGGCCTGCATGGCGCTCCTGCTGACGGAAAGCCTGCTTTCCCGCGTGCCGTTGTTGCTGATCGTCATGGGCGTCTCTCTCGACGACAACCTGTGGCTCGTGCTGGAGCGTTTTTTCTCCCGCTTCATGAGCCTCCAGATGGGTATGGCCGTCTTGCTGGAGCCCTGTCTGGAGCTGAGCCTGACGCTCAGTGTGCTGATTATCCGGGCTGCTCCGTTCTGTATCGACATGCTCTGTCAATACGCGTTGCTGGGGTGGTTGCGGGGCGATTCCTCGAAACATCGTGAAGTGCTGGTGCTGACGGCATGCCTCAGGCTCGCGGCTGGTTTTCTGCTGCTCCTTTACCTGCGCATGGACGAACCGGTACTGGGGGCCCTGATCATCGCCATCGGCACGGTGCTCCCGGATACACTCATCTGGCTGGGGCTGGGCCTGTTCATGTCCTGGTGGATGTCGCGGCGGACGACATCAGCGCGATCCGGCAAGCGTCCCCGCCGTACGGCCGGCTGACGGAGGGGACAGGGAGGCCGGCGGGCAGGCCGCCGGGCCTGCGGCTGCGCCCTTTGACAGCTGCGGCCTTGCAAGCTAATATGAAGATTGGGACGTCATCCCGGGAGGTTCAGACAAATCCATGATAACCATGTCCGATCTTTGCCGCGTCAGCGTGCGGCAGGTGGTGCGCCAGCGAGGTTTCGGCGTCATCCTGTCCATCGCGCTGGGCATCACGGCCTTTATTGCCCTTTCGGTGCTGGGGCAGGAAATCCGTTACAAGGTGGGACAGGATATGGTGCTCATGGGCGGGGTGAACATCATCCGCGTCTACATGGATGACGAACAATATCCCGGCCAGCCGCGACGGGAGTTCTATCCCGATACCGTCCAGGCCATCCGCGAGATGCCGGGCGTAGGCATGGTCAGCCAGAACCTGCGCATGAACATGTCCTTCCCCCTGCGTGGCACGGATGAGCGGACCCTCCATATCTCCTTCATCGGCGTGGACGAATTCTTTGCGCCGACCTATTCGCTGGAGCTCGTGGCCGGACGCGTCTTCACGGAGGAGGATATCCGGCAGCGAAAACGCGTCTGCATGATGGGCCGCGAAGGGGCACAGAACCTGTACGGCGATCCCCGGCTGGCCGTGGGTAAACTGCTCGTGCTGGGGCAGGACGTATTCGAAGTCATCGGCGTGGTGACGGGGGTCATGCTGGGCGCCTGGAATGAAGGCGGCTTCATGCCCTATACCACCATGAGCGACCGCGGCTGGGGCGAGGGCAACGTGCGCCGCCTTTTCGTGCGCGCCATCGGCTGGGAAGACGTGGCCTCGGTGGTGCGCCAGCTGCCCAAGGTGGTGCGCGAACATCAGGACGCCCCGTATCTGGTCTGCTCCACGCAGGATGACCAGCTTGACCGTATCCAGGTGACTTTCATGTGGGTGGAGGCGCTGCTCTGGCTGGGCATCGCGGCCTCGCTCATGCTGGGCGGCTTCGGCATCTGGTACGGCACCTTTGCCGCCGTGCGCGCCCGTACACGAGAAGTGGGCCTCAAAAAGGCCATGGGCGGTTCGGATGCGGACATCCTGGCCCAGTTCCTTGCCGAAGCGCTGGTCAAATCCGTGGCCGGGGGCGTCCTGGGGATCATCGTGGGGACGCTGTCGGTGGAGCTCGGCGCGCTGGCCCTGCACACCAGCATCTCCTATCCGCTGCTGCTGGCCAGCAGTCTTGGCAGCATCGTTTTTTCCGCCATCATCGGTGTGGCGGGTGGTTTGTATCCCGCCATTCAGGCCAGCCGCATGGATGTGGTCTCGGCGCTGCGTTTCGAGTAGGTGCGTATGCCTCCTGTCATTATCGCCAAGGACCTGTACAAGTGCTACGCGGGCTTCTCGCCCGTGCTGCGGGGCGTCAACATCCAGGTGGAAGCCGGGGAGCTGGTGGCCATCATGGGCCCTTCCGGCTGCGGCAAGTCCACCATGCTGCACGTGCTCGGCATGCTGCATGCGCCCGATGCGGGGACGCTGGAGATCCTCGGCCAGAACGTGCTGGAGTTCACCCGCGAGCAGACGGCGGCCTTCCGGCGGGGGAACATGGGCTTCGTCATGCAGGCCAGCAACCTTTTCGAACACTCCACCGTGTTTGAAAACGTCGAATTCCCGCTGATCTATGAGAACGTCCCGCCGTCGGAACGCTGGGCGCGCGTCATCCGGGCGCTGGATCTCGTGCGGCTCTCGGCGCGGGTGCACTACCGCAGCAACCGTCTTTCCGGCGGCGAGCAGCAGCGCGTGGCCATTGCCCGCGCCATGGTCAACAATCCCAAGATCCTGCTGGCCGACGAACCCACCGGCGCTCTGGACGCCAGGACCAGCCGCGTCATCATGGAGAATTTCCGCACGCTCTGTCATTCCGGCGGCGTGGCCATGATCATGGTGACCCATGACCCCAAGATGGCGGAATTCTGCGACAGCGTGTACACGCTCGATGACGGCATCCTCAATTGTCGCCGTCGGGATTTTACGCCCGAATCCGTGACGCTGGGCGTCAACCTGCTGGAAGGCGTCAAGCCCGTGGTGCGCGGCGCGCTGCTGGCCGATACCTTTCCCGAACCGTCCGGCCGCAGCCTCATGGAAGAGGCGCACCGCATGCATGCCGCGGGCCTCTTGTCGCGCATCTACGGCATCCGCGGGGGCAGCCTGCTGGGGGACGCTCAGGGCTATGCCCTGCCGCTGCCGGTACGGCGGGTGGGCAAGCTGCGGCTGCCTGCCGTGGTGCGGGCCGTGCAGCATTTCCGGCGGCGCAATTCGCCGCCCTGGGAGCCGCTGCGCAAGTCCCTGCCCGTGACGCCGGGACGCCGCTGGGCCCATCTCTGGGCTATGGACTGCGGGGCCATGATGGCCCGCTGGGGCGAAGAGGACGAGCTCGACTTCCTCTACGCGGTCGGGGGGCATGGCCCGGCCACGGCGGCCTGGATCGCCTCGCGGCTGTTGCATCTGCCCTTTGCCTTTGCCGTGCGGACGGCGGATATGGTGCAGCCCGGCAGGGACTGGGCGGTCAAGGCCCGGGATGCGGCCTTCGTGGCCTGCGATACCGAGGAGACGCGGCGGCGTCTGCATGAATTTTTGCCGGAGCTGCCGCCCGAGCGGCTGGTGCTCCTGCGCGATCCGCTGACGCTGACGCCGCCGGACGAAGAGGTCTCCCTGCCGCCCACGGAGGGCAAGGAGCCGTTGCGCCTGCTGGCTGTGGGGACGCTCTGCGCCCGCAAGGGCTTTGACGTCCTGCTGCGGGCCTGCGTGCAGCTGCGCCGGCAGGGGATAGATTTCGAACTGCGCATCGTGGGCGCCGGGCCGCTGCGCCGCCGTCTCAAGTGGCAGGCCTGGCGGCTCGGGCTGCGCAAGTGCGTGTTCTTCCCGGGGCAAGTGCCGCACGAGAACATGCCCGACCTCTACCGGCGGGCCGACCTCTTCGTCGCGCCCGCACGGGTGACGCGTACGGGCGATCAGGACGGTCTGCCGTCCGCCCTGACCGAGGCCATGGCCTTTGGCTGCGCCGTGGTGGCGTCGGATCTGCCCGGTATCCGGGAGGCCGTACAGAACGGCGAGAGCGGCGTACTGGTGCCTTCCGAGGATGCGGACGCTCTGGGCAAGGCTTTGCTGGCGCTCGCCGCCCGGCCGGAAGAGCGTAAACGTCTCGGCGGCGGAGCTTCCCGGCGCATCCCTGTGCTGCTGGATGCGGCCGGAACGGAGGCGCGTCTCAAGGAATTGGTGTTGCAGGCCGTGCGACAGCATGGTGCGTCAAAGGGCGGCAGGGCCTGAGGTGTGGCGACGGCCAGTCCTTTCCCTTTCTTGAAAAAACAGCCCGTCCCCGAGGACGGGCTGTCGTTTTTTGCCGTATGTTTTTGCCGCATCCGCTATCCGATCTTCAGCGAACTGCGCCAGTGTCACCCAGCAGGCGGGCAGCCAGTATGGCCGGTGCGGCCGCCCGCAGGCTGGCCCCGCTCAGACGCAGGCTGCCTCGTTCGTTCATGGGTTCGCTGGCGCGTGCCGCAGCCAGTGCGGTTTCGTAAGCCTCGCGCAACGCCTCGAAAGAGGCTTCCACTTCCGGGTAGCGGTTGTCCGTTCGCCAGGGCAGGCGCAGGGATGTGCTGCCGAAGCGCCCCTTGTGCGGAGGTATCTCCAGCGGATAGCAGCTTGTCGGAGGTTCGTCGCCGCGTTCCAGCTCGCCGGGGTAACAGTGGTCTTGCCAGGAGCGTACCGGTTCGGGGATGCTGGAGTCGATGCGCAGCGCCGGGGTGGCCAGCTCGCGTTCCCAGTCGTCCAGCTCCACGCGATAGGTCAGGACAGGGCGAAAATTGCCGCGCTTCTTTTCGATATGCCAGAGCAGTTTCATGCGATCTTCTCCAGTGACGGGGTAGGAGGGGTGAGGCTGGCGCGCTGTCCGAACGGCGGTTGTCGGTCGTTGTCGCCCCAGACCAGCCAGAGGGTCGGGCAGGGCGGCTCCGGGGGAAAGAGGTCGCACTCCATATCCGTGAACCAGAGCAGGCAGGCCGGGCGCACCCCCTGTTCCTCCAGCCAGCGGCCCACCGGGCGGTAGTCTGTCCCTCCGCCGCCCCGGAGCTGTATCCGGCGCAGGACATCCCTCCCCTGTCCGCGAACGACGGACTGGATGCGGCAGTCATGACAGAGGACGACGGCTTCCGCATCATAGGGCAGGAGAGCCTGTTCCAGTTCGCACATGAAGGCCGAAAGGGTCTCAGCGTCCACGGAGCCGGAGCAGTCCAGCGCCACGACCAGACAGGGTATGCGTACATCCCGGCGGCCCGGCAGGTAGCAGCCCGTGTGCAGGAAGCGGCGGTTGGGCATGCACCAGCAAAAGTCGTTTTCCGCGCACTGGGCCACGAAACGCCGCAAGAGTGCTGCCCAGTCCGTTTGTCCTGTGCCTTCCCGACGCCAGAGCCGTGCGAAACCCGCTGGGATGCGTCCGGCATGGCGGGCACGCCGCAGGGCTTCCCGCACATCGCGCTCCACCTGACGCCGCAGATCCGCCTCGACATCCGCATCTGGGGAGTCGCGCAGGGCGGGCGCATCGCGGACTTCGCCGCTGAAGACCGGTACCGGTTCCCGTTCGCTCTGCCTGCGCTCCCTGGCGGGACGGCCCTTGCCGCTTCTCGGGCCATCTTCCGTCCGCCGTTTTTGCGGAGACCGCCCTTCACGGGGGCGTGCGCTACCGGATTCGGCCGTGCGTTCCTGCTGTTCTGGCCGCGTAGCATTGGCGCTTCCCGTTCGATCCTGCCCTGCAAGACCGGTGCCGGAGGTGCCCCGTTCCTGCCGTAGGACGGCATAAACGGTATCGGCGGACTGTCCGGCAAGGGCCGGACGATGCACGAAGCCCTCCGGCAGGCGAAAGCCCGCGTCCAGCAGGAGCGCATTGACCACCACGTCGCAGGCTTCATTCCAGAGGGCGGTATCCCGCCCGCCGCGTCGGACATGGTGGCCGCAGGCCAGATGGAGCACCTCGTGGGCCAGCGCGCCGAGCAGTTTGTCTGGGGGGAGGGTGGCGGCAAAGGCCGGGTGGAAACCGAGCGTCTTTCCGTCTGTCCAGAGCTGGGCGCAGGATTCGTCAGCCTGGAGGCGCAGGCGCATGGCCAGGCAGCCGAAAAACGGCTCGCGCAGGAGCAGTGCGCTGCGGGCGCGACTCATGGCCGTTTCGGCTTCCCTGCGTATGGCCTCCCGCTGCGGAACTGTCCCGGCATCAGGGGTGACGGGAGGATTCACAGCAGCGCCTCGGCATGATGCTGCGCCCAGCGGGCAAAGGGCGTACCCTCAACTATGCGCGGATCGCGCCGGGCCGCATCCCGCATGAGCAGGATGCCGTATTCGGCGGGCAGGCGTTCGGCATAGCCAGCCACGGCTTCCATGTCTTCCGGCCGGACGTATTCCACCAGCATATCGCACACGGCGCAAAGATCCGCGGGATCGTCCGGTACGGGGGCACTGTACGGGGCGGCAAGGATACCTTCCGGGCTGGGCAGCTGGTGGCGGCGTTCCAGATAGCCCAGCAGCTCGGCACTGACGCCTTCACCCAGCGTACCGCGCAGCAGATCGGCGGCAAGTTCCTGCTCCGGTGCGGCTTCGAGGATGCGTGAGGCAAAGGCCCAGGAGCGGGGTGAGGCAAAGGCCGCCTCGTCGCTCTGCGGGGCGGCGGTGTGCAGCAGCCGGGGCCTGAAGCGCAAAAAGGCGCGTATCTCCGGGCGGATGCCGTTGTTCTCCGCCCAGGCGAGCCAGTCGCCGGTATGCGCCTCCACCTCAAGATGCACCATACGGTTGGCCAGTGCCGTCGGCAGACGGTAGACGACGGCACGATCACTTTCCCGGTTGCCCGCGGCGACAACACGCCAGCCGTCCGGCAGGCGGTATTCGCCGATGCGGCGGTCAAGAATGAGCTGGTAGCAGGCCGTCTGCACCAGGGGAGGCGCGGCATTGAGTTCGTCCAGAAAAAGGACGCCCTCGGCTTCGTCCTGCGGGCCGGGCAGAAAGGCGGGCGCACACCAGCAGGTTCTGCCGTCGCCGTCGATGCGGGGCAGGCCCCGCAGATCCACCGGATCGAGCAGCACGGCGCGGATATCCCGCAGCGCCATGCCCTTGCGCTCGGCGGCCTGCGCCACGAGCTGACTTTTGCCCACGCCGGGCGGCCCCCAGAGGAAGACGGGTTGGCGGATGGCAAGCAGGGTATCCAATGCTGCAAGCACTCGGCTTGGTGTCATACGATCTCCTTTTATGGAAATGAAAATCTTTTTCATTTATCTCTCATAAATAGGGTTCCGTCAAGTCCCGGCGTCTCCTTCCGGGAGAGCGGCATCCCTGTTTTTCGGGAAGGAAAGATGACGCCGGTACGCAGGCATGGGAAAGCCGCTGCCCTCCTGGATGCCCCCGCCGGGACAGGGCGCTGCTGGATCGCCCCGCATTTCGTGAGTGAACAGGCGCGAGCGGCCCTGAGGCTGGAGCAGCGCAAGGCACGCCGGCAGGCTCTGAAAACCTCAAATGCGGTCGAGCAGGGCGCGCTTGCGCTCTTCGAAATCTTCCTGACTGATGAGGCCCTGCTGCAAAAGCTGCTGGAGCAGGCGCAGGCGTCCGGCCAGATCGTCCGTCGCAGTGGAGGGAGCGGAGGGCGCAAGGAGTTGCGCGGCCAGCTCCAGACCGGTCCCAAGTTGCAGGCCCGCGCCCGCGAGGCCGTTCTCCGTCCGGGCGGCGTCCCGCATGGCCTGGATCTGTTCCAGACGTTCATAGCTCAGGTGGACTTCCTCCGCGGCCTGCTGCCGGGCGCGCATGGCAAAGACCGTCTCCAGTCGTTCCCGGCTTTCCCGGTCAAGGATGCTGCCGTTGACGGCGAACTCCGGCACGGCCAGGCCGTAGTCCGCTGCGAGCTGCGCAAGGCGCTCATGGATGCGCGCGCTGATGGCGTCGAGGTGGCTGTCGATGTCGGTGCAGGCGTAGGCCGCGCCTGCGAGGGTCGTGGCGATGAACTGGGGGAGCTGGGCGTCGAGCACGGCCTTGATGCGGCTGATGGTGACGCGGCGTTCCCCGGCGCAGAGGCGGAGGAAGGCCGTCCGGGCGTCCGCCAGCCGCAGGCTGTAGGCGCCGTTCATGCCGACCCCCAGCGGCAGCCGGTAGACAGGGTCAAGATAGCGGACCGGCTGGGCCGTGCCCCAGCGCAGTCCGGGGAAAAGCGTGGTGCGGTAGAAATAGAGCTGCACCTTGTGCGGACTTTCAAAGAGCGTCGGCAGGCTGGCGAGCGTGGTCAGAAAAGGGTGGTTGTCCGTTTTGAGGGAAAGGGTGGTCTGTTCCGCGATCTCGTCCACGATCTTTCCTTCATGGACGAGCAGGCAGCCCTGCGCGGGGCCCACGATGAGCCGGGAGGCATCCTTTATCTCGTCGCCCGGCGTGGGCAGGAGCTGGAAGAGGGTTTCCCGGTCGTCGTCCTGCCATTGCAGGACGCTGCGCATCTGCCGTTTGAGCATGTCCCTGAGTCCCATAGACGTCTCTATTGTGGTTGGATGGTGTGGTACGGCCGGTCTGCCGGCATCCTTGCCCGTCAGCGACGCATCAGAAAAGGCGTTGCGCTTCGGCCAGGGGCCGGCGGCCTTCGCTTATCCGCAAAAGATGCGCGCCCTGGAGGAGATAGAGCCCGTCCGCCGTCTTGACGAGGTCGCCGTCAAATTTGCCTTGCAGGGTCCAGCGTATGGCGCCGTCTTCGGGATCAAGACACTGGAGCAGAGACGGCGCATCCGGGTGGGGCGTGAGGCGAAAGCGGATGAGCAGATCCTCCTTGTCCGCCCAGGCCACGGAAGCTCCATAGTACAGGCGGTCCGGGGTGAAGAAGTCCGCACCTTCCAGATGGGCCTGCCGGAAGATGTGGGCATGGCGCTTGATGCGCCGCGCCTCTCCTTCGCCCTCCCATTCCAGATAGCCGCCGAAGAGGCGGGGGCCGGTCTTGTTGTCCAGGAAGGTGTAGCGGACGAGCTGCTGCGGGCCGGAAGTCCCGGCTCCCTTGCGGGCGAAGGTGAAACCGTGCCGCCGCTCGGCCTGGGGATGCCGGTAACCGGCCACCATCTGCGTCAGCTCCGCATAGGTGGGGGCAAGGTCCACGCCCGGATAAAAATAGCGGCGCGTGCCGTCGGCGGTCAGGACGCGCAGGGCGTCGCCCTCGTTGGCATAGCCGGTCTCGATCTGCACGACGCCCCCAGCCAGCCGGGGTTGTCGTTCCAGCAGGGGACGGGCGTCCACCCATTGGCGCGCGGCGAAATCGAAGAAAAAGAGGCGGCTTTTGTCCAGCACGAGGAAAAGGCTGCCGTCGGACATGGGCTGGAAGCGGATCTCCCGCGCGTCTTTCCCCACGCTGTCCAGAAGGCGTTGCGGCGCTTCCGACCAGGTTTGCGTACGGGGATCGTACATGTCGGCCACATAGCCCGCCGGGCCTTTCCTGCCGAGGCTGCCGCGCACGCGCAGCACCAGAGGCGCGCCGTCGCGGGCCGGATCGGCCGCGAGCGCGAGCTGCTGGAGTTCATAACTCACGGCCGGGGCCGCCGCAGGCCGCTGGCGGGCGGGCTGGGGCGACGGCTGCGGGGGGCGCGCGGGCGTCAGCAGATAGGCCGCCGCGACAATGAGCAGGAGCAGGAAGCAGAGGGCCGTCAGGCGGCGGGCCGCCGCCGAACCGCCGGACGGCCGGGCCGGGGCCGGCCGGGAGGGCTCGTCCAGCAGGAATTCCGACTTGCAGGAGAGACAGCGGCAGCGTCCCTTGCTGGGGAAGGAAAATTCTCTGCCGCCGCAGTGCGGGCAGGTAAGCGGGCGTACCGTCGTCAAGCCTGTCCTCCTGAACATTTTCCGTTTGAAAGGCTTCGCGTTGCAAGTCTACGGCCTGGTGTTTCACGGAAAAAACGCGGTTTTCCGTTCACTTTCGGCCGGGTAGCGCCGTGCCGCCGCCTCGCATGTTGCCTTTTTCAAAGGCAACATGCTCTGGATAATGTCGTCACTTTATTCACAACAAGGTGAAATAATTAAAAAAATGTTTATTTTGTGCTCTAAAATTTAATCAATTATTTCAATTGATTAGGGGAAATCGGCGACACTGTCCAGGGGGCGGGATCACCTCGCGCCCCTGACGCTTCCCCCCAACCAAATAGCGAATAGTGTTAACCGCCCTGGTTCGGCGGCTGGGGAGCAAGAACAGCCGCAAAAAACGCGGATGCGGCGTAAGTATGCCGGATCCGCGGGAAAAAATCGAGCGGAAAGCCGAATGCCCCCGTGCCTCCCCACCGCTTGCCTCGCGGGCGGGAAACGGATAGCGTCGAGCCGCGTGATTTCTACAGAAAAGGCAGGCAAGATGGATTTCAGTTCAGTGCAGATCCTGGTCGTAGGCGACGTCATGCTGGATCGTTACGTCAGCGCCACGGTGGAGCGCATCTCGCCGGAAGCGCCCATCCCCGTGGCCCGCGTCGAGAGCCGCTGGGAGGTCCCCGGCGGCGCGGCCAACGTGGCGCGCAACCTGGCCCGTCTGGGCGTGCGCACGCGGCTGGCCGGGCTGTGCGGCGCGGACGCGGCGGCGGCGTCTCTGCGGCGGCTGCTGGATGCGGAAGGCATCGAGCATGCGCTTTGCGAGCTGCCGCAGCGGACCACCACCTGCAAGACGCGCGTCATGGCGCAGGGCCAGCAGCTTTTGCGGCTGGATGAGGAAGTGCGTGACGCGCCGGATGCCGCGGCGGCGGAGGTCTTCCGGCAGCGCATCGAGCCGCTGCTGGACGGCTGTTCGGTGCTGGTGCTCTCGGATTACGGCAAGGGCGCGCTGCTGGACGGCGCGGGACATCGGGGCATGGACGGTCTCTGCCGCCGCCTCGTCCGCACGGCGCGGGAACGGGGCATGCGGGTGCTGGTGGATCCCAAGGGGCGGGACTGGAGCCGCTACGAGGGCGCGCACTGCCTGACGCCCAATGTGGCCGAGCTGGCGGATGTGGCCGGGCCGCTGCCCGCCGGACGCGAGGAGCTGGCCGAGACGGCGCTGGCCCAGTGCCGCCGCTGGGGGCTGGAGCATCTGCTGCTGACGCGCGGGGCAAAGGGCATGGCGCTCTTTGGCGAGGGGCAGGAGCCCTGTTTCATCCGGGCGCACACGCGCGAGGTGGCGGACGTTTCCGGCGCGGGGGACACGGCGCTGGCCGTGCTGGCCGCCGGGGTGGCGGCGGGCATGGGCTGGGAGGAGGCCGCCCGGCTGGCCAACACCGCCGCCGGGGTGGCCGTGGGCAAGCTGGGCACGGCTCCCATTAGCCTGGAAGAACTGCGCATGGCCCTGCGTCAGTATGACGCCAACCCGCGTCTCTACAGCCTGTCCACCTTGCGGGAAAAGGTGGAGGACTGGCGGCGCAAGGGCGAGCGCATCGTCTTTACCAATGGCTGTTTCGACCTCATCCATCCCGGGCATATCTCCCTCATCCAGCAGTGCGCCGATCTGGGCAACCGGCTGGTGGTGGCGCTCAACAGCGACGCCTCGGTACGGCGGCTCAAGGGGCCGTCGCGGCCCGTGCAGGACGAGCAGAGCCGGGCGCTGGTCATGGCCCAGCTCAAGGGGGTGGATGCGGTCATCCTTTTTGACGAGGACACGCCGCTGGAGCTCATCCGCGCCCTGCGGCCCGATGTGCTGGTCAAGGGCAGCGACTACAACTTGCAGACCGTGGTGGGTGCGGACGAGGTGCTGGCCTATGGCGGCACGGTGCATCTGGCCTCTCTGGTGGACGGTTGCAGCACCTCCGGCCTGGTGCGGCGCATGGGCGGGCCGGAAAAGGCGCAGGGGCCGCAAGGTCGTGCGGAAAGCCGGGCCGGATGACGGGAGGGGAGGAAAATGTCGAAAAATGTCCTTCTGCTCTGCCTGCTGCCCCTGCTGCTCAGCGCCTGCTTTATGCCGCAGAGCTGGGTCGACAGCAGCCCCGCCGCGGATAAGGCCCTGCACGATCTGGCCAATGATCCCGGGACCTTCCTGAAAGAGTCGTTTGCGCTCATGTTCTCGTCCCCGTCGAGAGATAAGGACGGCCTGTTCGGCCGCTTTCCGGAAAACTACGAGGACCCCGAAGACGGCTTTACCCTCTGGATGCCCGCCAACATGAACACCCGGTTCGGAGGGAACCACGATTTCATGCAAGGGCAGATAGATGCCTGCGTCAATGGCAGGTTCCGGGGAGTGCGCTACGATAAGCCGGACAAGGATGTGTACAAACATCTGGACGAAAACACGCGCCTCTATGCTTACTATATCTCGTACAGCGATGTCGTATACGACGGGATCAGGGCGACGTTTGACGATAAGGTCGAGCCGCTGGTGATAGAAGAGGAGCGAGTGACGGTGTTCAATATGACCGTCAACAGGGAGGGCTTCATCACGAGCTGCAAATACTGGCGGTTCTGGAACTAGAGTATTTTGCCTTTGAAAAAGGCAAAATGCGAGGCGGCAGCACAGCGCCGCCCGGCCGAAAGTGAGCGGAAAAACCGCGCTTTTTCCGCGAAACGCCAGGCCGTATGGTTTGAAACGCGAAACGTTTCAAACTGAAAATGCTCTAAGGCCGGCTCCGCGCGCAGGCGGGACTGTTCGGCGGACTCGGCAAGAGCGCACGCTTTTAGAAAAAAATGTGACGACTTCCCGGCAGGGGAAAAATGGCCATTCGGGCATGACGAGACGGGCCTTTGGCGCGAAAAGGGGTCTTTCTCGTTCGCCATGAGCGCAAAAAGCCGGCGGCGAAGGTCAAAATTGCAGGCACGGCGCGCATGAGGGGGACGCACATTGTACGGCCGCCGTCTTGCGCCAGCCATGACAGGGTGATAGGATTGGTTCGCAGTATGGCGAATTCCCAGCCCCGGATCTGCCGGGACGGTCGCCATGCGCCTACGAGGAGTCATCCATGAAGAGAAGATCGTTTCTCAAGCTTTCCTGCGGGCTTGGCGCCGGGATCATGCTTTCCGGGCTGGGCCTGAGCCTCATGCCCGTGGAAGGCATGGCGCAGGAACTGAAGAAGATCGACAAGGTGAAGAGCGCCGCGCAGACCACGAGCATCTGCTGCTATTGCGCCGTGGGCTGCGGCCTTATCTGCAGCACGGACAAGAGCACCGGCAAGATCATCAATATCGAAGGCGACCCGGAACATCCGGTCAATGAAGGTTCCCTCTGCGCCAAGGGCGCGGGCATCTATCAGACCACGGAGGCCAACCCCCACCGTCTGACCAAGGTGCTGTACCGCGCGCCCCATGCCGACAAGTGGGAAGAAAAGGACTGGGATTTCGCCATCAGCCGCATCGCCGCCCACATCAAGAAGGAGCGCGACGCCTCCTTTATGGTGAAGAACAAGGACGGCGCGGTGGTCAACCGTCTGGAAACCGTCGCCCATATGGGCAGCTCCAACATCGACAGCGAGGAGTGCTGGAACATCGCCGCCTTCGCCCGTTCGCTCGGCCTGGTCTATCTTGAGCACCAGGCCCGGGTCTGACACGGCCCCACGGTACCGGCTCTGGCAGAGTCGTTCGGACGCGGCGCGATGACGAATCACTGGATTGATATTCAGCACAGTGATTGTATTCTTATCCAGGGCAGCAACGCTGCCGAAAACCATCCCATTTCCTTCAAGTGGGTCATGCGTGCCAAGGACAAGGGCGCGACGGTCATCCATGTGGACCCGCGCTTCACCCGCACGTCGGCCCGCTGCTCGCTGTACGCGCCCCTGCGTTCGGGCACGGACATCGCGTTCCTGGGCGGGATGATCAACTACATCATTGAAAACGACAAGTTCTTCAAGGACTATGTGGTCAACTACACCAATGCCCCGCTCCTCGTGGACGAGGGCTTCGGCTTCAAGGACGGCCTGTTCTCCGGCTTCGATCCCAAGAAGCGCAAGTATGACAAGAAGACATGGGCCTATCAGAAGAACGCGGACGGCACCTTCAAGCGCGACAAGAGCCTGAAGGACGAGCATTGCGTCTTTCAGCTGCTGAAGAAGCACTACAGCCGTTACGACATGAAGACCGTCTCCGCCGTGACGGGCACCCCCGTGGAAGATCTGAAGAAGGTCTATGAAGCCTTCTCCGCCACGGGCCGCCCGGACAAGGCGGGCACCATCATGTACGCTCTGGGGCAGACCCACCACACCGTGGCCGTGCAGAACATCCGCTGCTTCGGCATCATCCAGCTTTTGCTGGGCAACATCGGCGTGTGCGGCGGCGGCATCAACGCCCTGCGCGGCGAACCCAACGTGCAGGGCTCCACGGACCATGCCCTGCTGTCCTACAACCTGCCGGGCTATCTGCCCGCCCCGCGCGTGGGGCACGGCTCCTTCGAGAACTATCTCAAGACCGTGGCCCGCACCACCGGCGAGCCGGATTCGCTCAACTGGCAGAGCAACTACAACAAGTATGCCGTGAGCCTCATGCGGGCCTTCTTCCCCGATGCGCCCAAGGAGACCGGCTACGGCTTCGACTGGCTGCCCAAGCTGGACGACGGTCAGGACGCCTCGGTGCTGCCCCTCTTCGACGCGATGTACAAGGGCGCCATCAAGGGCTTCTCCTGCTTCGGCCAGAACCCGGCCTGCAGCATCCCCAATTCCAACAAGGTGCGCGCCGCGCTCCAGAAGCTGGAATGGATGGTGCACTTCAACATCTTCGACAACGAGACGGCCTCCTTCTGGAAGCAGCCCGGCGTGGACCCCAAGAAGGTCGGCACTGAGGTCTTCCTCCTGCCGGCGTCCGCCTCGGTGGAGAAGGAAGGCAGCCAGGCCAACTCCGGCCGCTGGATGCAGTGGAAGTATGCCGCCGCCAAGGCCCCGGGCGACTGCCTGTCCGCCGGTGACGTCATCTACCGCATCCAGATGAAGCTCAAGGAGCTCTACAAGAAGGAAGGCGGCGTCTTCCCCGAGCCGGTGCTCGGCGTCTTCACCGATATGGTGGACGACAAGGGCCGCTATGACGCCGAAAAGGTGGCGCGCCTCATCAACGGCGTGTTCACCCGTGACGTCACCATCAACAACGTGGCCTACAAGAAGGGCGAATGCGTGCCCGGCTTCGCGCTGCTCCAGGCCGACGGCTCCACCGCCTGCGGCAACTGGATCTGCTCCGGCAGCTTCACCCGCGACGGCCAGAACCTCATGAAGCGCCGCGGCAAGAAGGACCCCACCGGCCTCGGGCTCTATCCCGAATGGTCGTACTCCTGGCCCGCCAACCGCCGCGTCATCTACAACCGCGCCTCGGTGGACCCCCACGGCAAGCCCTGGAACCCCAAGCGCGCCCTTGTGGAATGGAAGGACGGCAAGTGGGTCGGCGACGTGGTGGACGGCGCGCCGCCGCCGCTGGCCGAGAAGGGCGGCAAGCTGCCCTTCATCATGCGGCCGGAAGGCGTGGGCTGCCTCTTCGGGCCGGGTCTGGCCGACGGGCCCTTCCCGGAACACTATGAACCCGTGGAAAGCCCCTTCGAGAAGCATCCCTTCTCCAAGCAGCGCAATACGCCGCTCCTGCGTCTCTACGAGAGCGACAAGGACGTGTATGCCTCGGCCTCGGCCAAGTTCCCGCTGGTGATGACCACCTACTCCTGTACCGAACACTGGTGCACCGGGGCCCTCACCCGCTGGCAGTCCTGGCTGGTGGAAGCCCAGCCCGGCGCGTATGTGGAGCTGAGCGAGGAGCTCGCCAAGGAACGCGGCCTCAAGAACGGCGACAAGATCCGCGTGGTCTCCGCCCGTGGCTCCGTGGAAGCGGTGGCTATGGTCACCCCGCGTATCACGCCCTTCCAGTGCGGCGACAAGAAGGTCCACCTTGTGGGCATGACCTTCAACTACGGCTGGATGACCCCCGGCGGTGACTCGGCCAACCTGCTGACGCCCACCTGCGGCGACTCCAACAGCATGACGCCCGAGTACAAGGCCTTCATGGTCAACATCGAAAAGATAGCCTAAGGAGCGATGACGATGAGCAACGGAAAGTCCATCATTGTTGATACGTCTCGCTGCACGGGCTGCCGGGGCTGTCAGGTGGCCTGCAAGCAGTGGAACGGGCTGCCCGCCAGCCCCACCACCCAGACCGGGACCTACCAGAACCCGCCGGACTTCAACGGCTGCACCTACAAGGTGGTGCGCTTCGCCGACGGGCGCGGCGCGGACGGCAAGCCCTACTGGTACTTCACCAGCGACATGTGCCGCCACTGCGTGGAGCCGCCCTGTCTGGCCGGTTCCAGCGTGGAAGGCGGCATGATCCATGATGAAGCCACCGGGGCCGTGGTCTACACCGCCAAGAGCAAGGACGACGACTTCGAGACCGCGCAGAGCGTTTGTCCCTACAACGTGCCGCGCAAGAACGAAGAGACCGGCGCTATGGTCAAGTGCACCATGTGCATCGACCGCATCAGCAACGGCATGGTGCCGGCCTGCGTGCAGGCCTGCCCCACCGGGGCTATGGTCTTCGGCGACCGGGACGAGATCCTGGCCGAAGTGCAGCGCCGCGTGAATGAACTGAAAAAGACCCATCCCAAGGCCCAGGCCGTGGATGCGGACAGCGTGCGGGTCATCTTCATCGTGACCGATGATCCCGACCGCTATCACACCCACCTCAAGGCCTGATCCTGCCTGACCACCGGCCGTCCTCCGTCCGTCTTTTCCCTCCCGGCGGCGGGGGACGGCCTCGCAACAAGGAAAACCGATGAATTCCCGCCCCACGGCAACTCCCGAAACGGCCGCGCCCGCCGCTGCCGCTCCTGACGGAACGGGCAAGACCGCCCGCCTTATCGCCATCCTGCGTGACGCCTGCCCGGAACAGCAGGCCCTGCTGGATGCCTTCGCCCCTGTCCTCTGCCTGCGCGAGACCGCCCTTGCCGAGGAGGCCGCCCGCCGCGCCGCCGCTCCCGCCGCTTCTCCGGAAGCCGGAACGGCCGACGCCCCGTCCGCCGGAAAGGGCGGACTGGATGTGGGATGCGCCGCCCGCTGGGCCGAACCCCTGCTGGACGCCCTCAAGCAGGGTTTTCCCGCCGTGGCCCCGGCCTGGGAACATCTGCGCGAGGCCATCCGCGCCGATGCCGCGCTGCCCGCCTATCTCTGCCTTGCCCGGCGCGGACGCAAACGGCCCGCCCTCTCTACCTGGAGCAAGGAACGCCGGCTGCCTGCCGACGCCGTGAACCTCTTTGCCGAGCAGCTCGCCCGGCTGGCCGGAGCCGCGGCCCAGCTCGGCCTGCCCGAACAGGAAAGCGGGGACGCCACCTGCCCCTACTGCGGCGGACGGGCCGAGATCAGCCTCATCCACGGCACGGAGGGCCGCCGCTACCTGCAATGCGGCCACTGCTCCCGCCTCTGGCGCTTCAAGCGCACCCTCTGCCCCCACTGCGGCGCGGAAGGCAACGGCATCCTGCGCCATATCTTTGTGGACGGTCAGCCCGATCTGCGCGCCGTCGTCTGCGAGACCTGCCGCCATTACATTTTAGAGGCCGACCTGCGCCCCCGCGACATGCCGCTGGAGATCGGCCACGTCCTCTCCCTCGTCATGGGCCACCTCGACGTCCTGGCTCAGGAAGACGGCGCATCCCCCCTCAGCCTCGCCCGCCCGGCCGCCGCACGCGCCGTGAGCGCCGCCGAAGAAACTGTGCATTAGGCAGGATTTTTTACGGGGGCAGGGGGACTTTTTGCAAAAAGTCCCCCTGCCCCCGTGCCCCCATCC
>DGYFI06202__coassemble_396_pt1 | contig 44174 bp, 56 predicted proteins | sample DGYFI06202__metabat2_high_PE_036 | metagenome-assembled genome bin DGYFI06202
ACGAGGGGCGTATTGCCCGTCAGGGCAGGCGGAATATGTACATCCGACTTTCTGTATCTATTGAAATAATTAGTAAAATTTGTTTCAACAGGCCCTAGTACGACAGGTGCACGCCCTGCCGTATGGCGTCGCCTACCGCTTCGCACAGGCGGGCCAGGTCTTCCGGCGGCGTCACATAGGGCGGCATGAGGTAGATCAGCCGGCCAAAGGGGCGTATCCAGACGCCGCGCTCCACAAAAAAGGCCTGGAGCAGGGCCACGGGGACGGCTTCCGTCGTTTCCACCACCCCGATGCCGCCCAGCACGCGCACATCGGCCACGCCCGGCAGGCCCGCACAGGGGGCCAGCCCCTGACGCAGTCCCTGTTCGAGCTGCTGTACCCGCGTCCGCCAGTCTCCTTCCTCCAGCAGGCGCAGACTGGCCAGCGCCACGGCACAAGCCAGCGGGTTGCCCATGTAGGTCGGCCCGTGCATGAAGACGTTCCCGCCCCGGCAGATGCCGTCCGCCACCTGCTCGGTGCAGACGGTGGCGGCCAGCGTCAGCACGCCGCCGGTAAGGGCCTTGCCGCAGCAGAGGATGTCCGGCGTCACGCCCGCCCGTTCGGCGGCGAAGAGCGTTCCCGTGCGCCCGAAACCTGTGGCGATCTCGTCAAAGATGAGCAGGGCCCCGGCTTCGCGGCAAAGCTGCGCCAGCCCTCGCAGGTAGTCGGGATGATAGAACCACATCCCCCCTGCCCCCTGCACCACGGGCTCCAGGATGACCGCCGCCACCTCGTGTCCGTGCTCGGCCAGTTTTTGCCGGGCATCGTCCAGACTGGCGGGATCAAAGGGCTGATCGAAGCGACAGCGGGGCCGCTCCATGAAAAGCTGTTGCGGCAGCATGCGCGCAAAAAGGCTGTGCATGCCGGTGACCGGATCGCACACGCTCATGGCCCCTGTGGTGTCGCCGTGATAGCCGCCGCGCGGCGTCAGAAAGCGCGTGCGCTGCTGTTGGCCGATGCCCTGCTGGTACTGCAGGGCCATTTTCAGGGCCACCTCCACGGCAACGGAACCGGAATCGGCCGGAAAGACGCGCGCCAGCCCCTGCGGCAGCATGTCGAGGAGGCGCTCGGCCAGCTCCACGGCGGGCGCATGGGTCAGGCCGCCGAACATGACGTGCGGCATGCGCCCGGCCTGCGCCCGCAAGGCGGCCAGCAGGCGCGGATGGTTGTAGCCGTGTACCGCCGCCCACCAGGAGGACATGCCGTCCACGAGCTCCCGGCCGTCCGCCAGCACCAGCCGGTTATGATGGCTGCGCTGGGCCACAAAGACCGGCAGCGGCTCGATCGTCGAGGTGTAGGGATGCCAGAGCACTTTTTTGTCCCGTCGCACCAGCGCTTGCGTCACGTTCGGCGGCGTGCGCAGCAGCGCGGCCACGGCCTGCGCCACGGGCCGGACGGCCTGCGCGAGCCGCTCCCAGCCCGCCTCGTTCAGGGTCACCGTCGGCAGCACGGCCAGGGGGATGCCCTCGTCTTCCAGCCGGGCGCGCAGCCAGCTTTCGTTATCGGCCAGGATGGCCTGCGTCGCCTCGTCCGCCGTATGGGAAGCGTCCGGCGGCTGCATGAGCACGAGCCCCGCCGTCACGAGCCCCCTGTCCCGAACGGCATCCAGGGAGAGCCGTACCTGATTGAGGGCCCCCAGTCCGTTGTATGCCACGATGATCACCGGCGCGGCCAGCACGGCCATGAGATCGAGCGTGTCTTCCCGCTCATTGAAGGGGACATGCAGGCCGCCCGCCCCTTCCAGCAGCACGGCGCACGACGCGTCCCCTTCATGCGCGGCCATGAGCGAACGCCAGTGCCTTTCGATATCCCGGCGCAGCCCGGCCACCGTGAGCCGTGCGCCTTCACGCGCAGCCGCCAGATGCGGCGAGGCAGGCAGCCGGAAGCTGTGCAGCGTGGCCGCGGGCGGCAGCTGGCCCGGCGGCATATCATCCACGGCGCGCGCGTAACTGGCGGCATCGCCTTGGCTGGCGGCATCCTCCACGCCTGTCTGGACGGGTTTGACGGCCTGTACCGCCAGTCCGGCCTGGCGCAGGGCCCGCAGCAGCGCGGACGTGGCCACGGTCTTGCCTACGTCCGTCCCGGTCCCGCTGATGAAGACGGCCGCATCGGCCAGCGTACGGCGCGGGCGGCGGGACAAGTCGTGGAAGCTCATGTCGGGATCGTTCATGGGTGTGTGACCTCCAGACCGGCCGCGGCGATCATGGCGCAATCCTGCTCCACGGCGCAGCCGTGCGTGGTCAGATAATCGCCGGTCATGAGGGCATTGGCCCCGGCGCGGAAGATCTCGCTCTGGCGCTCGCCCAGCGTTTCCGGACGGCCGCCACAGATACGGAGGGTCGTGCCCGGCAGGATATGCCGGAACAGCGCGATGATGCGCAGGGCCTCATCGGCCGTGAGCGGGGGCCTGTCGCCCAGGGGCGTCTGCGGATGGGGATGCAGAAAATTGATGGGCACGCTGTCCACGCCAAGCTCGCGCAGGCTGAAGGCCAGTTCGATGCGGTCGTCCCAGCTCTCGCCCAGGCCGAACAGGCCGCCCGTGCAGACGGAGAGCCCCGCTGCCCGCACATGCTGCGCCGTGACGTAGCGCTGTTCCCAGCGCTGGGTGGTGCAGATCTGCGGATAGAAGCTCCGGGAGGTCTCCAGATTGTGGTGGAAGCGCCGCACGCCCGCACGGGCGAGCGCCTGGAGGGCGTCAGGGGCAAGGCGCCCGAAGGAGGTGCAGACCCGGCGGCGTACCGCGTCCGGGAGCCGGCGCAGCACGTCCAGCACCTGTTCCAGCTCTTCCTGCTGCAAGGCGCCGCCGCTGGTCACGATGCCGATATGCCGGACGGGCCAGCGGGCCAGATCCAGGATGCGCTGCCGCAAAACGTCCGCCGCCAGCAGGGGGAAGGTGGCTATGGGCGTCTGATTGTGCCGGCTTTGCGAACAGAAGCGGCAGTCCATGCCGCAGTTGCCGCTGCGGGCATTGATGATGGCGCAAAGCGAGATCCGGTCGCCGAATGCGGCCTGCCGCAAACGCCCGGCAGAGGCAAAAAGCTGCGCGTCCGGCAGGGTCAGCAGTTCGCGCGCCTGTTCCGGCGTGGTCACGGGCGCGGGCAATGAAGAAGAGACAGCGGAGGAAAGATGTGGCATACTCGTACTGGCAGGGATGAGACGGTGGCAGAATCAAAACACCCTGTTTTCGTACGTTATGCCATCCCTTTTGGCAAGAACGGAAGGCCCGCCCGGTTCGGCTCGCGGCCGCTGCCCGACTCTTACAGACTTTCGGAGGCTCCATGCTCCAGCCCGTTTTCGCCGGGATCGCCCCGCCCTTTGAGACGACCCTTGCCCGTACCGGGCGCATCGAGGGCCTCAATCCCTGTTGGGAAGAGGTGTTGCATCTGGCCACCCGGCGGGATTTTGAAAAGGATGCCGTCATCCCGCACACGCGCTGGCGCGGCATGTATTACCTCTCCCGCGGGTCCGTCGCCATCGCCTACATCGCCGCCTGCGGCCGCGAACGGCTGACCCTGCGGGTCGGGCCGGGCTGCCTCTTCAACGAGGCGCGCACGGTCTCCAGCTATGAGCCGGGGGTGGTCTTCCAATGTCTTGAGCCTTCGGAGATCTGGCGCTTCCCGGAGGAACTGCTGCAGGACGAGGCTTTCCTCTCCGCTCACCCGCGGCAGGTGGCCAGCCTGCTGCACTCCATGGGCATCAAGATCCTCATCCACTACACCTTTCTGGCCGATATGGGCACGGGGAGCCGGGAGTCCCACGTCTGCCGCTTCATCCTCAATCTTTCGCGCCAAAACGGCAATGCCCTGCGCTTCCCCTGCCCCATGCGACAGCAGGATGTGGCCGCCCTGCTCGGCATCCACCGGGCGACGCTTGCCCGTATCCTGCGCCAGCTCCGGGACAAGGGCATCATCGGGGCATTCTCCTGCAAGGAGGTCGTCATTCGTGACGCCCGGCGGCTGGAAGAACTGGCCCTGAACAATTGACGGGATGCCGCATAGGGACTGCGCCCGCCGGAGATATGCCCGGCAATGGCGGCAAACGCGGATCTGCTGGGCCTGACAGAACATGCTTTCCGTCCGAGACGCTTCGCGTTTCCAGCCATACGGCCTGCCGTTTCGCGAAAAAAAGCACGGCTTTTTCCGTTCACTTTTGGCCGGGCGGCGCGGTAACGCGCCCCCCCAAAAAAAGAGGAAGGGAGCACAGGGCTTCCTTCCTCTTTTCATATCCGCATGGGGAACGGGATCTAGTCGGCCTTGCGGCGCTTTTCCCAAAGCTTCATATCCTTCATCTTGCGGCGGCGCTCCCGCTGCAGGGCTTTGCAGACGAGCGGGGCATCCTTCTTGAAGCCCCATTTCTCGCGGTAGGCGGCGGCATCCATGCCGTGGGAGGCCAGGTGACGGCGGGTCAGGATCTTGAAGGTCTTGCCGCACTCCAGACACGTCACGGATTTTTCCTTGACCGACTTGCGGGCTTCGATCACCAAATCGCCGCCGTCAAGTTCCGTCGGGGCGTCGCCTTCGGCCACGCAACGGATACCCTGGGCCAGCTTCTGGATGAAGGACGTGATCTCGTCCTCACTCATCACGCGCACACTTGCCTGTGCCCGCGCGATCTCCAGTGCTTCCTTCAAATAGTCGTCCATTCCTTAACCTCTTCGTAAAAGGGAATCTGCCAGAGGGCAAAATAGTGTCCAGTCAATGACTTACACGCTCAGGATGTAGACGTCAACTTGTTTCCTGCAAAGCCGGCGATGCCCTTTTGCGGAGAGATCACTTCCTGATGGAGTAGTCGTTGAGGAAGACGGTTCCCCAAAAACGCTCATCCAGATACTGCCAGTTGAGGCCGGACAGATACTCCTGCCGGATGTTCGCGGGCTTCGCGGGCGACATATTGATCTCAAAGGCCTGCCGGGCGCGTTCTTCAAAGGCGGGGATCACGTCGGACATGCCGTAGGGCACGCTGGTCAGGGACGTGAAGCCTTCCGGCAGCGGTTCACGATATTCAAGGATGATCTTGCCCTTGTTGAAATCGGTGCGGCAGGCAAAGGCGCGGGCGATCCAGCGGCGGACCGGCTTGTCCTCATCCTTTTTCGCGGAGGCCGCCTGCGGCTGCATGAACGGCAAGAAAGCGTCACGGGATTCGCTGACCATATAGGTGCAGGTCTCCACGCCGAGACCGTTGAGCATGTCCGCCCCTTCATGGATGGCGAACGGATGGTACAGGGCGTTGTTCCAGTTCCACGGATCATCCAGCTCACCCTGAGCCACGATGGCCAGCGGGCCGTTGCCGTCGCCCTTGCCGTAAACGGCGATCCAGGCGTCGACGTTCAGGCCGCCGAGCACGCCCGACTCGCTCAGGGACGCCCGACCGAAACCGGCCGCCAGCAGCGGGAGCTGTTTTGCGGCCGCCGAAAAGGCCGGACGGGATGTGGAGACATAGGTGTCGCCGGCCATGCCGCGCTGCTGTGCGGCGGTGCAACCGGCCAGGACAAAGAGCAACAGCGCCACGCAGGACGTCAGGAATTTCATGGATGCATACCTCCTCTCCGGGAAGACTCAGCCCGGGGAAGTTTAGGGATTGGCCGGGGGATTTCCGGCGGGCGCGGCCGTATTGCCGCCACCCTGCGCCGGAGCCGGAGCGCCGGCGGAGCCACCCGGCATAAAGTCCTTGAGGTCGCGGGAGACCTCGAATGTCCGCAGCTCGCTGGCCGCAGCCTTGCCGAAGGGCGAGTCGGGGAAGCGCTTGACCACATCTTCCAGCAGGAACTGGGCACGCGTATTGTCCCCCAGCTTGCGGTACAGGCGGGCCTCACGGTAGCGCAGGCCCGGATATTCGGGCGAGTTGGCGTCCGGCACATATTCGCTGTAACGCTTGACCCATTCCAGAGCTTCGGGAACGCGGTTGGCCACCTCGCAAATATCCATGAGCGCGCCGATGGATTCCTTGATGCGTTCAGGATCCGCCTTGTCGGAGCGTTCGTCGGCCAGCTGCTGGAAGAGTTCGATCACCTGCTTGTTATAGGTGTAGGCATCGCCCACATCCTTGCGGACTTCAGCGTCCCGCGCCAGGAAATAGGTGGCGTAGGCGCGCTGATACAGCGGGATGTCCTTGCGGACGGCCAGCTGCCGCCAGCGGGAGAGGGCCGCGCCGGAAAGGCCCAGGTTCTGGGCCGAGAGCGCCGTGGCGTATTCCAGCTGGGAACGCAGCTGCGGCCGCAGCGGCCAGCCGGCGACGATCTTGGACAGATCCAGGATCTTGTCCCACGCGCCGGCTTTGAGGTAACGGTTGAAGTATTCGGTCAGGGCCAGTTCGCCGTAATCGGGGTCCATCCTGGCGGTCAGGAAGGCTCCCAGCAGCTCCAGCCCCTTGGCTTCGTCGCCGCGCTCCATGTACCCCTGCGCAAGGGCGTACCGCATCTTGGGATCAAGCTCGCCGTAGCGCTCGCGCACCAGCGGGAAGCCGTTCCAGAGGAGCAGGATGCGGCGGTAGTTCTGTTCGGCCAGCGCATTGCCCAGTTCGCTCTGGAAAGCCGTCCAGATGATGTCGCGGGCCTGCGGCACGCCGGGGTGCTCGGGATAGCGGTCGATGAAGTCCGCCGCGCTGCCCATGGCCTGCGTGAACTGCTTGTCCCAGAGCAGCCACATGGCGTACTTGAGACGGGACAGGACGCACTCCGGCGAGGTCTGCGAGGCTTCCATGATCTCCCGGTAGACCCGTTCGAGCGGCGTGTCTTCCGCGGGACGGGCGAACAGGGCGCTCATCTGCTCATAATTCAGCGGGCCGTCATAGATGCCCTTTTCCGCCAGCCGCAGCTGGCTTACCCGGCTGGAGCTGACCCCGGGCCAGAGCTTCATGATGCGCTGGTACATCAGGGACGCGGCGTTCCATTCGTTGCCGCGGGTATAGTTATCCGCCATCTTGAGCAGAAGGTCGTTATTGCCCTCGCGCTGCGGCTGGAGATTGACGAAGAGCCAGTAAACGTCCATAGCCGCGTCGTTGCGGCGCAGGGCTTCCAGGTTCTCCGCCTGCACCAGCAGGAAATCCGTATCATTCAGATAGCAGCGCGGCCAGCGCTTGTTGACGAAGTCCATGATGAAGCTGGCGTCCTTGTGCCGGCCCAGGCGCACCAGCGCCTTGCCCAGTCCCATGGAGGCCTCTTCCATGGAGCCGCTTTCGGGATAATTATCCAGAACCGTCTTGAAGGATTCCGCGGCATCTTCATACATCTTGCGCTTCAGCTGCTCCCGGCCCAGCTCCGTCATGGAGTCGGCCACCAGGGGAGACTTCGGATACTGCCGCAGCAGGGCCAGCATATTGGCGCGCGCTTCGTCCATATTGCCGATGCGCAGGTTGATGCTGCCCAGTCGTGCGTAGGCGTCCGGAGCGCGATCGTTGCGTAGATCGGCATTGAGGGCCTCGCTGGTGGCGGAGACGATGGCGTCATAGCCCGCCTGCGGCTTGTCCTTGTACATCTCCCACAGGCAGTCGCTGATGCCGTACAGCACTTCCAGCCGCCGGTCGCGTTTCAGCTGCGGCTGATCGTAGAGGATGCGCAGCTTTTTCAGGGCGTCCTCATACTGCTGCGCTTCCATAGCCTTCGTGGCTTCCTGCCAGACGGCTTCGGGATCGATGGGTTTTTCGACAGGGTTGCCCTGCTCGTCCACATAGATGACGTCGCGCTTGGGCGTTGCTCCCTGCTCCTTGCCGGCCGCCGCATTGCCTGCTGCCGGATCGCCGGGGGCAGCGGGCTGCGCGGCCGTTCCCGTATTCGAAGGCAGAGGCGGCAGCTCATTGGCCGCCGGGGCGGGCGCCATCTGATCATTCGGCGCAGTCTGCTCAGGCATGTTTTGCCCCGGCATGGGCTGACCGGGCATGGGCGTCTGTCCGCCCACCGGCATGGGCTGACCGGGCATGGTCTGCATGGGCTGGGCGGCAGGCTGGGGCATGCCCCCCTGTGCCGGCGTCATGGGCATCCCCGGCGCCGCCTGAACAGGCATGTTCTGTCCCGGCATGGTTTGCCCGGGCATGGGCTGACCAGGCAGATTCTGGCCGGGCATGGGCGTCTGTCCGCCCACCGGCATAGGCTGACCGGGCATGGTCTGCATGGGCTGGGCGGCGGGCTGGGGCATGGTGCCCTGCGCGGGCGTCATGGGCATCCCCGGCGCCGTTTGAACTGGCATGTTCTGGCCCGGCATGGTTTGACCGGGCATGGGCTGACCAGGCAGATTCTGGCCGGGCATGGGCGTCTGTCCGGCCGCCGGCATAGGTTGACCGGGCATGGTCTGCATGGGCTGGGCGGCAGGCTGGGGCACGCCCCCCTGTGCCGGCGTCATGGGCATCCCCGGCGCCGTCTGAACAGGCATGTTCTGTCCCGGCATGGTTTGACCGGGCATAGGTTGTCCCGGCATGACCTGACCCGGCATAGGCTGTCCGGGCATGGTCTGGCCCGGAGCCGGTTGGGGCGTGCCGGGCGTCTGCGTGGAAAGCGCCTGTTCCGGGGGCCAGTTTTCCGGCCCGCCGGGATTGATCCGGGCGGTGATGCCTTCGGCAGCCGTTGCCGCATGGCTTACGGCAGGGGAAAAAATTTCCAGCCCGGCACTCCCGCACAGCATACAGATTGCCGCTCCCACAAGAAGTCTGCGGCAGCAACGACCGGCGGCGCCGCAGGAGCGCAACGTCATGCCGGTCCCTTCCCCAGTGATATGATTCCGGTTTTTCCCGGTAGAAAATGCCTTGTTCACGCGCACGTCACTTCTTTTGGTTGGTGTTGCTGCACGTTATCATGCAAAAAACATGCAAAAATCAGCCGTTCTTTTTCTTCAATTTTTCGATGAGGGTCGTCCGCTTGATCCCCAGCAGCTCGGCGGCCTGGTTTTTGACCCCGTCCGCCCGTTGCAGGGCCTCATCGATGAGACGAAACTCCACAGCTTCCAGAAAATCTTTCAGGTTGATCCCCTGCGCTTCCAGCACGGAGAGATCCGGCCATACGAACTGTCCGCTTCCCGCAGCGGGAGCGGCGGCCGTCCCCGCCGGGCCAGCGGGAGGCAGGCTGGAGGCTGTTGACGCCGCTTGCGGCGCAGGGGCGGGAGCCGGCGGAGGAAGCGGCGCGGCGCTTGCGCCGAGCGCGCCCTCCGGCAGGGGGGGCAGGCTGTCGAGGGGGCCGACGTTGTCGCGTATCTTGGCGGGCAGATCGTCCACCTGCACGCAGTCGCCGTCCACGAGGATGCTCAACCGCTCCATGAAGTTTTCCAGCTCGCGCACGTTGCCCGGCCAGCCGTAGGCGAGCAGCACCCGGGCCGTATCCTCGCCAAGACGCAGCAGCGGCCGGTTTTTCTTCTGGCAGAAGCGTTCCAGAAAGCATTGCGCCAGGATCAGGATGTCCATCCCCCGTTCGCGCAGCGGCGGCAGGTGGAGCGGGATGACGTTCAGGCGGTAATACAGGTCCTCGCGGAAGCGTCCGGCCGTGACTTCGCTTTCCAGATCCCGGTTGGTGGCGGCCACGATGCGGACATCCACCTTCTTGCAGCCCGTGCCGCCAACGCGCTCGATCTCCTTTTCCTGCAGGACGCGCAGGATCTTCACCTGCAGGCTCAGGTCCATCTCGCCTATTTCATCAAGGAAGATGGTCCCGCCGTCCGCCAGCTCGAAACGGCCGGGGCGTGAGCGGATGGCATGGGTGAAGGCCCCCTTCTCGTGCCCGAAAAGCTCGCTCTCCAGCAGTTCCTTGGGGATGGCGCCGCAGTTGATGGGCACAAAGGGGCAGTCGGCGCGCCGGCTGTTGGCATGCAGGGCCCGCACAAGCAACTCCTTGCCTGTTCCCGATTCACCAGTTACAAGAACCGTGCTGTCCGTCGGAGCCACCTTGTCCAGTATCTTGAAGACCTCCACAAGGCTCGTGCTCTGACCGATGATGCCGTTTCTGTTCAGCTCCATGAAGCTCTCCCGCACAATCGTTAAGGTGTCAATAGCCTGACACGCGAAAAATTTCCAGTAAAAAAAGGCATGTCTCCCGGAATCAAGTTGAAATCATGAACAAACTCACGGAAAACGAGCTCCCGAACATCGCGGATGACGGGCCTGGGCTGGCTGATCTGCGCCCGGATATCCTGACGGCCGTACAGGCGGGAGCTGCCCTGCTGAGCGCTCCGCCCGGCGCGGGGAAAAGCACGCGCGTGCCGCTCTGGCTGCTGGAAGCGCCCTTTCTGGAAGGGAAGAAGATCCTCCTGCTGGAGCCGCGCCGCGTGGCCGCGCGCGCCCTTGCCCGCTACATGGCGGCCAGCCTGGGGGAGAAGGTCGGGGAAACCGTCGGCCTGCGCATGCGGCAGGAGACCCTCTGCGGACCAGCCACTCGTCTTGAGGTCATCACCGAAGGGGTCCTGACCCGCATGATCATGCAGGATGCGGAGCTGCCCGGCGTGGGCTGCGTCATTTTCGACGAATTCCACGAGCGCAGCCTGCATGCCGATACCGGCCTTGCCCTGTGTCTGGAGAGCCGCGCCGTCCTGCGGCCTGATCTCTGTCTGCTCGTCATGTCCGCCACGCTGGAAGCCGAAGCCCTGCGCCGTCTGCTGCCCGATGCGGCCCATCTGCGCTGCGGCGGACGCCAGTACCCGGTGGATATCCGGCATCTGCCGCCGCCCCCCGGTACGGACGCGCAGGATATGCCCGGCCTGCTGCGGCATGCGGCGGGCGTCATCAGCCGTCTGCTGCGGGAAGAGCAGGGCAGCCTGCTGGTCTTCCTGCCGGGTGTGGGGGAGATCCGCCGTCTGGAGGAGACATTGCGCGACGCCTGTCCCGCGGACGTGGACGTGCTGCCGCTCTACGGCCAGCTTGCGCCCGAGCAACAGGATGCGGCCATCTCACCGTCTCCGGCGGGGCGGCGCAAGGTGGTGCTGGCCACCAACGTGGCGGAGACCTCGCTCACCATCGAGGGCGTCCGTCTTGTGGTGGATACGGGGCTTGCTCGCGAACCGCGCTACAATCCCGCCGATGGGCTGACGCGCCTTGTGACCTGCCGCATCTCGCTGGCCTCCGCCACTCAGCGCGCCGGACGCGCCGGACGTCTGGAGCCTGGCGTGTGCGTTCGTCTCTGGCACAAGGAAGAAGAGAACGGCATGCGTCCGCATATCCGGCCGGAGATCCTCGATGCCGACCTGACCCAGACGGTCTTGCAACTGGCCGCCTGGGGCGTGCCGCGTCCGGAAGAGCTCCCCTGGCCGGATCAGCCCCCTGCCGCTCATCTTGCCGTGGCTCGCGAGGATCTTGTCCGGCTGGAGGCGCTGGAGCCGGATGTCTCCGTCAATCGTCCCACGCCGCTGGGGCTCGACATGGCCGCCCTGCCCCTGCCGCCGCGTCTGGCTCGTCTGTTGCTGCTGGGCGAACAGTACCACAATGCGGCCCTGGCCTGCTGTCTTGCCGTCCTGCTGGAAGAACGCGACCCGCTGCCGCAGGCCGATGCGTCGCTGCTGCACCGGCTGGACAGGCTCTGCCGCGGCGCGGCCGCCGGTGCGGGAGATGCCGCCGTCGCCCGCCTGCGCCAGTGGGCGCATCATCTGACGCATCTGCTGGTCTGTCCTCCGCAGGGGCTGTTCGAGGAGGCGCAGCGGCAAAGCGTCTCCGCCGGTCTGCTGACGGCCCTTGCCTTCCCCGAGCGGGTGGCGCAGCGCACCGGCGAAGCGGACGGTCAGGCGCATTATGTGCTGCGTTGCGGCAGCCGCGCCTTCCTGCCGCTGACGGACCCGCTCGCCCGTCAGCCCTTCCTGGCCGTCGCCGTACTGGACGGCGGCCACCGGCGGCATATGCAGGGAGCGGATCGCGGCCGCATCCGGCTTGCCGCTCCGCTGCCGGCTGCCGAGGTGGAAAGTCTTTTTTCCGCAGCCCTGCAACGGGAAAACCGTGTGGACGTGACGGAAGAAGGCCGCATCATCGCCCGTCAGCGGCGGCGGCTGGATGCCCTCGTCCTTGAGGACCTCCCCCTGCCCCGCCCGGACGGCAGCGCCTGTGCGCAGGCCCTGTGCGGTTATATCCGGCGCAAGGGGCTTGCCTGCCTGCCGTGGAGCGACGCCATGCATCAGTGGCGGGCCCGCGTGGCCCTGCTGCATGAGCGGGAAGGTGATCCCTGGCCCGACGTGGCCGATGCGGCATTGCTGGAACATCTGGAAGACTGGCTTGCGCCCTTTCTTGACAACTGCACCGATCTGCAACGCCTCTCCCCTGCCCGGCTGGCCGAGGCTCTGCGCGCCCTGCTGCCCTACCCGCTGCCCCGCCGTCTGGAGGAGCTGGCCCCCACGCAATGGACGTCCCCGGCTGGCGTCACGCATGCCGTCGTCTACGGCGAGGCGGGCGGCCCCTATGTGGCGGCCAAGCTGCAAGAATTCTTCGGCTGCACGCAGACGCCGTCTATCCTTGGCGGCCGTGTGCCGCTGCTGCTGCACCTGCTTTCGCCCGCCGGGCGTCCCCTGCAGGTCACCCGCGACCTTGCCGCCTTCTGGGCCAACGGCTACCGGCAGGTCAGGGCGGAGATGCGCGGCCGTTACCCCAAACACCCCTGGCCGGAGGACCCGCTTGCCGCGCCCCCTGCCGCCCGGACAAAAAAGCAGATGGAGCGCGAACGCCCGCCGCAGGACAAGCGACCTGCCTGATCGTCCCGGCAGTTCCCGTATGGTTGCTGCCGCTATTCTTCTTGACGGGTTTGCCCTGCCTGCCTATACTCATACAGTTGCTGTGCGCTCGTAGCTCAGGTGGATAGAGCAGGAGCCTTCTAAGCTCTTGGTCGGGGGTTCGAATCCTCCCGGGCGCGCCAAGGATTTCAGGCGCTTACTGACGTTCGGTAAGCGCCTTTCCTTTTGGGCACATGCCCTTGGGCACATGCGCCAGATCCGGCAGCGCTTCCACGGCTGCCCGCTTTTGCCCGTCCATGACGTACTGATAGTGCATCAGGATCATGGCCGGAGAGCTGTGCCCCATGAGCTTCGCCACTGTTCCTATGTCCACGCCACCGGCTATCAGCTCGGTGGCAAAAGCGTGCCGCAGGTCATACGGACGTATCCGCCGCGTGATGCCCGCCCGGCGCAGGGCCTGAGCCCAAGCCCTTTTGACGCTTTCTACCGGCTTTCCACCGTGGTGAATGAGATATGGCACGCCGTCCGCCGCGTCTTCATGCCGCCACTGCCGAAACAGAAGCAGCAGGCTTTCCCGTATCGGGACTTCCCGCCACGGCGCGTTTGGGTTCTTTTTTGCCCCGTGGACGCGCAGGACGCCGCGCACAAGGTCTACATCATCCCACGTCAGGGCGAAAAGCTCCGACGGACCGACGCGGACGCCACATTGCGCCCCCAGGACGACCGTCCGCACAATGTGCGGCGCGGCTACGGCCATGATTGCTTCCAGCTCCGCAGGCGTCGGGGGGACGAACTTTTCATACTGCGCCGGGGGGAGCTTGGGGAACTCCACAGGCTCCATGTAGCCCTGCGCCACGCACCACCGCAGCACTGTCCGCAGCACGGACAGCCTGCCGCGGATCGTGGCAGACTTCACCGGCATGGGCAGCATTTCAGCCTTGAGCTGCTCAAGGTGCTTGCGAGTGATGACCGTCACCGGCAGCAAGCCGATTTTTTGCAGGGGATAGCGCATGGCCCCGATTTGCCAGGCAAGGCATCCTCTGGTAAACTTTTTCTCCTTGAGGTACTCAAGATAGCAGGCCTCAAGCGTCATATCTTGCGCCTGCTCTTTCTCCTCTTCCTCTTCTCCTTGCCGGAACGACTCCCTGTCAAAGCGGATACGGTGCTTTATCAGGGAGTCGTGCTTTTCCGCTTCCTGCCGAGTCGCGAAGTTTGCGCACTCCCGCTTCCCGGTCAGCGGATTGTTCCAGTATACTTGCCACGGCGACGCGCGGCCCTTCCTTTCTCGTATGGCCATGCTGATACCTCCTTTTCCCAGCATGTGCCAAATGTAGCCCGGAACAGGCTACTGGACACACTCTGCCTGAGTCAATCGGTGCAGATCGCTGACGGACATGGTGGCAAGCGCTGCCACACGGCTTGGCGCTGCCGCTGGGCGCACAGCCTTGGTGCGCTTTTGGGGCTGCGCTTCGGCGTGCAGCTCCGCAATGACCTGCTGCACGGCCGATTCGAGCCAGCGACGGCCCCTGCCTCGGCCCATGCCAAAATCGACAGCATGGACGCCCCTCTGGGCCAAAATGGATGCGGCCACACCGGGAGTAGTCCCCAGCATGGCCGCCACGTCTCGGTCTCGCAAAAGACGGTCGGTCATCGTTTGCCCTCCTCGCCCTTCGCCTGCCTGAGCGCGGCGCATTTCTTGCAGAAGTGGACATGTCGCGTGTTGTCAGCCGTCCAGCCCATGCGTTTGAGCTTGGGCCACAGCGTCGCGTAGCCGATGCCAGTTTGCGACGCGCCGCAGTCGTCGCAGGTTATCGTCGTCGATTTGCTCATGCGGATTCATCCTCTTCATTTTTTTCACATTCCCTTCTTGCCATATCATATGACCACAACAACCAGCAGGGATGGCAACCGCTCTCGTCGCTATCGTAATTGCGCTCTTCCTTCCCGACCTGCCCGCAATCGCAATTTTCAGGACATACCCCAGCGTCGAAGAGCTTTTTTATGAGCGCGTCCCTGCGCATCTCGTCGAATTTTTCTTCACCGATCCTGTCTGTTAGATTGCTTACCAGAAAGTCTACGGTAGACTTTAGGCTTTTCACTCCTGCGCGTAATCTTTCTGCCCTTTTTCGCAGCCGCGCAACTTCCGCCCGCAGTGCAAAAATCTCCTCAAGGTCAGTGCGCACAACGTCGGGATGGTTCGCAGCAATGTGCTGCGCCGTAGCCATGTCCGCACTGTCTTCAACCGTCAGCAGATGTTCGTTGAAGGCGTCGCGGATGCAGAGGTAACCGCGCACAGCGCCGTCAACCGTTCACAGAGTTTTTTCGCCCTTCGGCGTTGCCTTCTTTGCCAGTTCCAGCCGCTCGCGCAACGCCTGTTCACTTCGGTCACTCATCGTCAACATCCCTACGCGGCCCTTGCCACGATTCCCGGCACGCCCTGAGCCGTGGCCAGCAGTTCAGCCGCCGTGCGTCCGTCGTCCAACTTTTCGCCCAGGGCGATGCCCTTCACGGGCAGCCCCACAAGACCCGTCTCCCGCCGCAGGACTTCCCGCGCTTCGGCCTTTGTAGGCGCGGCTATCCAGAGGCGTTCCCCGGCAAGGTACAGCCGCAGTTCCGGCTTGCGCGGCTCCGGGAATATCCACTGGTACAGGCGCTCGTAACACTCCATCACGCGGTCGATGTGGGGATAGTCTTCGCCGCCCGTGGGATTGAAAATATCCAGCAGCGCGTCCACCTCCGCCTCTATTGCTGCCCACAGTTCAGCGCCACGCCTCTGCCCCTGCGGCTCAAGACGACCGCGCAGGGCGTAGCGGACGTCCCCAAGCAGGGACGACACCACGGCCAGAAGGTGCGTTATGTCCGTTTTGACAGGCGGCCAGATGGATTCAAGGAGGCGGGCCGTGGGAACGGTGGCGGAGTTGAAAACGGATATGCCGCAGCGCAGGGCCTTCATGTCGGCATATAGCTCCTCGCAAATGCGGATGCAGTTTTTCGCGTGCGCTCCCACGTCGCCGTAGTCGCTGCTTTCCAACGGTGCGGCGGCGAACTGGACGCAGGCTGCGGCCTTGAACTGAATGTCTGCCACGTTCCGGCGCTCTCCTGTGGCATAGTTGTATGTCCTGCACAGAGGCCCTTTCAGGCAGCGTTCGGCCATTCCGGGATGACGGTAGGTCGTGCCGCAGTACGGGCAGCGGGCGGTGGACGTGTTCTGGCGCTTTTTCATTACGCACTCCTCCAAGGTCATAAAAAAGGCCGCTCTTGGCGGCCTGTCAGTTGCTTTGAGCGTCCATCTCCGCTTCAGCGGCAAGGCGGGCATGCTTCCTCCCGGCTGCTCATCAGGCCCGGCGCGCCACCGCCGGACGACGCCCCGCGTGGGGGCGTTTCGCGTGGGTTATTCGTAGATGATTTTCAGGCCATAGGCCTTGGCAGCCTCATGCTCGATCTTGCAGCCGCGCACGTTCTCTGCGTCCCACCCCTTGCAGAAGTATGCTACGTGGCACTTGGACATATTTTCCAGTGACTTCGCAAGAAAGCACAGCGGGACGTTTACGACGCCACGCATCTTCATGGCGTCATGGCTGTACCACTCGTCGGTGAAAAGAGTGTTCACTACTTCATATCCCATGCCCTCAAGGGCATTGATTGCCTCGTTTCTGGCGGCGACAATTTCTTCCGTTGTTCTCCCGGCCATCGGCAGGGATATCATAGCCTTCTTACCCATGTATTTTCCTTTCCGCGTGCAGGATGCGCGGCCCCCGGTGTGTCATTTCCTCACTTCCCGCCGCGTCAGCTTGCGCACGTCGTCGCAGCGGACGAGGCGCGGGCCGTCTACCCAGATCCACCACCTGCCGTCAGCGCCGAGGTGGGGCGGGGTCTTTGTCCAGACGGTGCCGCAGCCGGGGCCGTCGCCGTCATCCTCCCAGTGGGCAAAGACGCGGGCCGGCCTGTCCAGTCCTTCCGGGCGCTGGGCGGGCGGCTCTTTGCCGCGGAGCCAGTCACGCACGAGGGCTGCCACGGCGTCGGCTGACAGGGACGTGTACTTGCCGTCCGGGCAGTGCCAGCAGCCATTGAGCTTGACGCGGTAGCTTCCAGCATCCTCTTTTTGCCCGGAAAACTGGGTAAAGTCGTACAGAAAAACGGCGTCAGTTTTGCCCTCTTTTTTGAGCAGGATGGACGCCGTCTTGGCGTTGGGGTCAGACATTTAGACTCTCACTCTTTGGCTTCTTTTTGCCGCGCCTTTTCCACCTCCCCCTCGAAGTAGCGGCGCTGCTCGTTGATGGCCCTCGCAATTGCCAGTTTGTAGGTCTTGCCCCACACGATGAACGCCTTCTCTATGCCGCCGTACACGGAGCAGGAATAGAATTTTCCGTCCTCTTTGAGCTTGATATTGCCCACCGTGGCATAGGACCCCATGATGACCCAGCCGCCGATCTGGCGGAACGAACAGAGCCAGGATTCCCCGTCCGCGTATTCCTGCGCTTGGGCGATCCAAGCGAAGCCGCGGTCGTAAAAAATCGCCTTGACCTGGTCTTCGTCCATATCTTCCAGCTGTGCGGCCAGGTCTTCCCACCCGGCGGAGAGGTATATTCCGCCGGGGGCAGCGTGCAGGGGCAGCACATACTCGACGTGGATGTCGCCCCGAAACAGGGCGTCGCCGATATTGCGCCTGTCCTTCTCCGTCAGCACTTCCGCGAGGCGATGTTTGGGGACCGTGTAGGCGCGGGTATTCCACCTCTCGACGGCCTTTTCCTCTCCCTGGAAGGTGCTGGGCCCCTTTGCTCCGCAGGAGCAGCACCCGATGAAAGCCTCCCGCAGGCCGTCGTCAGCCTGTTCGATATCCACCGTCACCATGTCGTCCCCGCCGCAAAAAGGACACTTGGAAAGATTTTCTTTCATTTTTTACCTCGTCAGCCGTGCCCTGTCTCGCACGGACATCTCGCGGATGGGCTGTACCATGCCGCAGCGGCCGCGGCCCGTAGGGTTTCCGTTCTCATCAATCACTGAGACAAAGGCCATGCACCGTTCTGCATAGCAGATAGTGTCTGTGTGGGGACACATAAGCTTCTTTTCGTTGTATATGCTCGTTGTCGTGAATTCCTCGTACATACTGAAAAAGCCCGCCTTTTGCCGGGCGGGCGCGGGTTGAGGTGTGTGGAGGTGAGGGAAAGCTAGCCTGGCTTGGCGTACAGCTACCGAGTCTCCAAAATGAACACGCCGTGGGGCTCTTCCCGCGCGGGGCAGCCCTTGCGTTCCTGGCAGTAAAAACAGTCGTCAGTCGAAACGAGGCCACCGTCCCTGCGCGGGCAGGGGATGGTCGGCATGTCCTGCGTGGCGGACGGCGCGGCGTCCGGAGCTTCCGGGGCGGCTGTTCCCCCGGCGCTGGCCGTGTCCGTCTTCCTGGTCTTTTTGCGTGCCGCTGTCTCTTTCGCGGCGTCTTCAGCCGGATCTCCCGCAGGCACTGCGGCAGGCGCTTCCGGTTCGTCCGCCGGGGTGACGTTCACGGCTTCGGCGGGGGACGGGGCGGTCAGGGCCGAACTCAGGGCCTCGACCGTCGAGCCGGAAAAGCTCTCCGGCGGCAGGTCGATAACGGCTTCCGCAAGATGCTGCGGGCTTCCGGCGTCGGCTGCTTCGTCGATGGCCACGGCCCGCTGCATCTCCGGCGAAAGGGGGAGGTATTTGCACAGGCGGCGGATGGCCGTCTTTTTCCACATCTCCTCTTCCCATGTCTTCCACGGGCCGTCCCCGGAGGCCTTGGACGCTTTGCGCACCTTTTCCACCTCGCTCTTGCCAAGCACGACGAAAACAGGGTCAGCCTCCTTGAGGCGTGCCACGGCATAGACGGCGCGCAGATCCCCCCGGTTTTCGAGGTTTGGCGTGTGCTCAAGCGTAGGGCTGAGGCCCAGCCGGAAAGAGAACTCGTCATTTTCGCAGACGGTTTCCGCGTAGATGTTGGCGACGCGCCCGGAGCGGTAGGCGAGATCCATGAGGCCCTTGTATCCGGGGATGAGCGTCACCGTGTCCCTGTAGGGGACGAGGTAGGCCTGTCCGCGCACGTCGATCTCCAGACCGAGGGAAGAGGCTTCCACGATGGCGGCAACAAGACTTTGCGGAGAACACCGCTGGAGCTGCTTCGACTTGGAAATGGTCTGCACGGCGATGCGGCACATGCGCTCCGGCGTCATGTGCTTGGGCAGGCAGGACTGGATGGCCTTCATGTTGTTTTTGAGCAAATCGGTCACGCTGGCGATCACGGCAGGCTGCCGGTTCTGCTGGTAGGTATGAGGTATCATGCTCATGCGTCTTTTCTCCTGTAGGCCCAGGCGGGCAGATCAAGTTCGATGACGGGGGATTCCGTATAGCCGGGCCAGATGCCGGATTCTATGCAGTCGGCATAGGTATGCACGCAGGTCTTGATCTCATCCAGCGCGACCTGCTGCGCCGCCTCCGAGATGCTGGCCGCCACGGTGAGGAAAGGAGGTTCCTTTTCCACGAAAAGGAAAATGAAGGCCCTTACGCCGCATCCCGCAGCGCGCAGGCCACGCATGTACCATGCCGCCTGCCGGTGGTAGGAAAAGGCATGGATGCTCTTTTCCAGCGCGGCAGGGCTGGCGTCTCGCGTGGTCTTGAGGTCGATGGCGCAAAGCCCGAAGCCGGGCAGGCTGGCCAGCGCATCGATGCGGGCCTTGCAGGGGACGCGCCCGTCAAGCTCCGTCCAGTAGACGGAGCTCTCTGCCGCAAAGTCCGGCTCCGCAAGCGCTGCCCGCATGAGCGGATGCTCGCGCACGCTTTCCGCCATGCGCTCGCAGACGTCCCACATGTCCGCTTTGACAAGGCGGACGCCGCTTGCCTCGGCCTGCGCCGCTTCTTCCTTGCCTGCCTTGGTGTTTCCGGCGTTCTGGCGTATGGCGTATCTGGCGTGCAGCGCGCCCGGCTCCAGCACCATGCAGTGGAGCAGACTGCCGGCCAGCAGGGCGTCGGTCTGCTCTTCAGGTTCTCCGGCCCGGTCAAGCATGGCCCTGAAATGGGCCGGGCAGCGCAAAAGCTGCGTCATGCCGGATTGTGAAAGCGCTTCCCTGCCGAAGTAGACGGCAGGCTCATCCTTTACGATTTGGGCATGGATCATGCCGCCCCCCTTTTTCCCCACGCTCTGGGGTCGTCTCCCCATTCATCCTGCAATTTGCTCAGCACTTCCTGAAGCTGGTGTCCCTTGCATGACACCCAGAAGCCGGAGCCCAGCCTGCCCACGCGCGGGGGCGGCGCCGGGATGTACTCGTCATCAGGGGGCATGTCCCAGGCCAGCATTTCCGGGCAGTCCTCGCCGCGGGGCTTGGAGCACGTCTCCGTCCAGCCGTTCCACCATCCGCAGGGGAATCCGTAGCACATGGCTACATGTCTCCCGTCAGCATCATGGGGACGAGCAGCAGGAATCCCCATGCAAAAATTTCTATCCATTCAAGCTTTCGAGACATGACGCCCTCCTGAAAAAAGACGGCCCGGACAGTGCCGGGCCTTTGTTGCGATTTTTAGCCCTCGCCGGAGCCGTTGCCGTAGCCGTCGCCGTAGCCGTTGCCGTAGCCGTTGCCGTAGCCGTAGCCGTAGCCGTTGCCGTAGCCGTAGCCGGAGCCGTTGCCGTCGCCGGAGCCGTTGCCGTAGCCGTAGCCGTCGCCGGAGCCGTTGCCGTCGCCGTAGCCGTAGCCGGAAAAATCATCGAGCCTTGGCATATTCAGCTTCCTTGATGCTTTTCACAGCCGTGAAAAGCACGGGAATGATCTCGATCGCCTCAAGCCATACCATGGGGACAGGCTCGCAAATACGGCTTTCAGCTTCTTCCACGCCGTGAATTGCGATTTCGGAGAGGCTGACCCCCTCCTTACACTTCCACTTCCACATCCTGCGTGCGCTGTGGAGAATGACCTCGTTACCCGCCTTTTTGGCGATATTCCCAAACCACACGCCGGCTGCGTAGGTGCGGATGATGACATCCATGCCAAGGAAGTCATCAAGGCCCTGTTTGCTTTCAGTTCTCACATTTTCCGTGCGCATGCCGCCGAACATGGCGGCGATTTCCTTAGCCTGACCGATGGTCAACTCGTCGATATCCATTGTCTCTCCATATTGGATATGGCCCGGACAGTGCCGGGCCGGTTGAAGTCGTGCCGCCGTTATCGAGGCTTTACGACGATATGATGCGCCGTCCCGTTGCGCTCTGCCCCGGCTAGCGGCGGCTTTCGCCGGGGTCTCCACGGGAAGCGGGAGCGGGAAAAATTTGTGGCGGATGGGGTGGGATTCGAACCCACAAAGGACAAAGCCCTCGGCGGTTTTCAAGACCGCTGCATTGACCGTTCTGCCACCCATCCGTGTGGTGGAGCCAGCGGGGATTGAACCCGCGTTTCCGCCGTGCAAAGGCGGCGTTCTCCCGCTGAACTATGGCCCCTTGTGAGATTTTAAATGGTCAGGGCGGCGGGATTCGAACCCGCGGCCACCGGCTCCCAAAGCCGGAGCGCTACCGCTGCGCCACGCCCTGTAAGGCGAAAATTTTGTTTTGCGTTTCCGCTTCCATTGCCGCCCCTGTCAGGGGGCGGTGTGAAATCGGAAACGTTAGAATTTGTCTTTCAAAAGCGGGAACAGCAGAAAGCAAATCCCGCCGATGAAAAGAAGATCAGAAGCAACGGAAATCAACGTGCTGGTGAAATCGACTCCGACAGCACATACGCCGCAAGCCAGTGCCCCAACAATCCTTGCACGATCGCCCATTACTCGATCCCGTATTCCCGCAGGGAGATGCCGAGTATCTGGGCAACATCCTTGAGTACGGTCACTTCTTCCGGCGAGACTTCGCCATCCGCTTCAGAGATGGTGATGATTGTGTTGAAAACGATGTAACGCTCGTCGTCGTTACCCTTGATTTCAGATATTTCCTTGAGAATCTTCTGGCGGCCGATTCGGAAACCAGCTTCGAGCTGGGAACGGAACGTTCCGATGGTTTCCTGTATTTCATTGCCGAAGTGCTTCAGCTCCGGCAGGGCCGTGATCACCTGTTCCATCTTTTTCAGCTCTTCATCTTCGCAAGAGCCGTCGGCGTAGGCCACAAGCAGACAACCGCCAACAATGGCCTGCATGAGATCGCGATTTTCGACGTTGTGCATATTCGCCTTGGCCGCAGCAGCTTTTTTCCCGAACATTTTAGAAAAGAATCCCATACCATTTTCCTTTTTTGTAGTTTTGAAGAGGAATATTCCGTCTCCATTTCCGCCGCCCGTTGCCGCGCGGCGGTATGGAATCAGAATCCTAGTTGCAGCGAACGATTCCGTTCTGTTCCAGCCATTCAGAAAAAGTCAGCTCATAGAGCTTGGAAGTGATCCGCTCATAGTAGCTGCGAAGCTGCTTTTCAGAGCGCACCATGCCATTGGGGAAGCGATACAGATCAAACATTGTCATTCTCCTTGGTTGAAAATTTTCCGTCTCCATTTCCGCCGCCCGTTGCCGCGCGGCGGTATGAAATCGGAAATCGTTGCATGTTGTCAGTTTTGTTGCGGGATTGACTGAAAACCCGTTCTGCGGCCGCAACGCTCGTCACCCTGCTTGATCCGCCCGCCGTCCCGTCGCGGCCTGTCTCGCGGTCTTTCCCGCCGTCTGTTTGTTCCGCCCCCGGCATGGGCCTTCACGCGGTTTCCTACTGAGCCGCCGTGCCGCATGGGCCGTGCGTCGTTCGGGCCTCTGGCATATGCCCTGCCGGGGCGTCCGGTTGGTCTGGCGCTGCTGGTACTCTGGGCCGTGGCCCGTGTTCCCGGCCTTCCCCGCCGTCCGTGATTTGAATTTATGATTCTAATCATAAAATGTCAAGGCGAATTATGTTTGAAATCATAATTAAGCGCAAAAAAAACGCCGCGTTTGGCGGCGTCCTTATCTGCATGGTCTTTGTCAGCCTTTCAAAGGAACACTGACTCCCCTCATTTTTCCCGAATGTCAGACCAGGCCCAGATGGCGCGGCCAACGATGGCTCTGTCCCAGTCGTCAAGGTAGTCCTCGCGCAGGGAGTAGACAAGCGGCGGATGCTTGGTGGCGTTGTCCGAATAGAACGTGATGCGGAAATCGTGCCCTTCCTCCCTGACGCTGACGCGCTTAATCATGCCGGCCCCGTCAGGATCAAGCACCAGCATCATGTGCCCTGGGTGTTCGACGTTGCGGTCATCCCTGTCCACCAGCACGATGTCCCCCGGATTGAGTGTGGGCAGCATGCTGTCCGAGTTCTTGCCAATCTCGACGGCCAGCAGATTGCGCCGATGTCGAACTGCCGGGAGATGTCTGTAAGCAAGGAACCAGCTTTTGACCTCATCTTGCGGAATGTACCCAGGCCCGGCCCCCACTTCGCCCACAAGAGGTGCGGCTATGTAGTCCTCGGCTTGCGGCGGTTCGATGCCTTCCCCGGCAGGGACAAGGCGCGCATTGACAAAACAGACGTCTTTGTCCGGCTCGGCAGCTTCTTCCCCAGGAAAAACGAGTTTTGCACCAAAAAACTTAATTATTTTGGCAACGCTATCCCCACTGAGGGAAGCCTGCTCCCCCTTGAGGAAACGTGAAAGGGAACCCTGCTGTATCCCCGCATCTTTGGCAAACTGGTTTTGAGAAAACCCAGCTTCCTTGATGCGCTGGCGAATTATTTCAAAAAAATCGTCTGTCATGTCCTACCTCTACCCTAAATATGATTTTTGTCATATTGTTTAATATCATAACCTGTTGCCTTATTATGATTTGAAGCATAAAATGCCGGTATGAACATCGAAACATTCCGTTCTGATTTTTTGGAGATGAAGGAAAAGACGGGGGCTACCCAGAATCGACTCAGCGAGATGTACGGCGTTGAGCAGGGGTCTTTGTCTCGTTTCCGGCAGGCAGGGGCTGAGTTTTAACAACATCGTGGCCTTGTGGCCTTTTGTCTACGGGGAAAACTTTCCCGGCGTGGCAAAAAGCAGACCGAGGAAAAAGCGTCCTACAGCCACCCCCAAGACTGCACAGCAAGCGGCTGGCGGGGATGCCGCGGAGGCGCTGACAGGCCAGCAATGACGCGCCGCAGCACATCCTCCGGCGTCGGGTACGCCGCACGGTGGTAGCAGCGCCAGCATGGAGGTAACAGCATGACGCACGAAACACTTTTGGCTGTGGTAATCGCCTGCATCGCCTGCCTCTCGTTGGCTGGAACGGCGCTGGCCTGTCTAAAAATCCTGCGGGACATGTGGAATGTCCTTAAGGGATGGAACAAAAAGGAGACGTAGCGTCATGGCGGATCTCGTCACTCTGAACTTCAAGGTTGAGCCGGACGTTGCCGTGGCAATCCAGCGGGAAATGGGCATCCACGACCTCAGCCGATCGGAATTCATCCGGCAGTGCGTTCGCATCGCCACGCCGCTTTTGCGCGGCGTGCCGTCTTTGCTTGAGGCCGATGAAAAGAGAGTAACCGACCTCATGGAAAAATGCGGTAACATTCTGGTAATACTTGGAAAAATCTAGATTTTTTGGAGAGGTCGCATGCTGAAAACGATGGTCAAACGCTGCCTGGTCTGCGGCGCGGAATTCGAGACGACCCAGAGGCACGCGAAATACTGCCTGGAGCACAGGCGTCTTTCCCGCTCTGTACGGGAAAGGCAGATGCAAGGGCAGGGCATGGCTCCGACGATCTGCGCGCAGTGCGGAAAGCCTTTTTACGGGCACGGAAACGCGCGCTTTTGCTCCGACATCTGCCGCAGGCGGAACGCGGCCGCAAAAGATGACGTGGGGACTATCGCGAGCATGCGGCGGAAGCAGGTCGGTCTTTCCGTGCGTGCCTGCCATGACTGCGGCAGGCCCACCACGGATTACCGCTGCCCGGCCTGCCGGGCGGCGGTCCGGCAGCGGCACGGCGTGGCGGATGACGCTGCCTGCGGAGAGGAGTGGGTCTATGCGTGAGGGGAGACAGCCGCTTTGCGCGCATCCGGCGCGCTTTTTGCGGGAGAACTTCCCCGGCGTGACGCTGCGCCTGGAAGGCAGGCGGGTGGTCTTTGAAGATCCGCAGCAGCGGCAGGAGCTGGCCGCCTATGTGCGGGAAGTCGAGCCGTGGATAGCTGAAGAGCTGGCACGAGAAAAGGACGCCGCGCGGCGCGGCGGGAGGTGGTAAGATGGAGTGGCTGAGGTGGTATCACGGGGCCTGCTCTGACGCGAAGTGGCCCATCATCGCCCGCAAGGCAAAGGTGAGCGTGGGGGTCGTCGTCTCCGTCTGGGCTGCCCTGCTGGAGTACGCCAGTCAGGACGAGGAGCGCGGCAGTGTGGCCGGATTTGACGGCGAGACGTACGACGCCCTGTACGGATACGAGGACGGCACATGCGACGCCGTGCTTGAGGCCATGACTGAAAAGGGCCTCATCTGCGACGGCTGCATCTGCGCCTGGAGAAAGAGGCAGGTTCAAAGAGAACGGGAGGACTCAACCAACGCAGAGCGCCAGCGTCGCCACCGCGAACAGAAAAAGCAGAAAAATACGGATGAAAACGTCGAAACAAGCGCCAGCGTAACGCCACGTAACGCCAGCGTAACGCCACGTAACGCCAGCGTAACGCCACGTAACGCCAGCGTAACGCCACCAGAACAGAACAGAACAGAACAGAGAAGAAAAGAAAAGACACACACACCCCAAGATGATTTAAATAATCTAAACACGCGTGCGCGCGCGTTGAACCTCTCCGGGGAGGTGTGTGGGGGGGAAGGCTCTTCCCCTGAGCCTGAGCAGGCCACTTTCCGGGATCGCCCCAAGACGGACGCCCCCAGCAAGGGGCATCCCCAGTGGCCGGGCTTTCTGAGCTGCTTTGAGGTCTACCCCGTCAAGCAGGGCAAAGAGGCTGCCTGGCGGGAATGGATTCGGCTGCACCAGAACAGGACGCTTGCCCCGGCCTACGTTATCCGAGAGGCCATACTGCGCCTGAGCGCTGAGGACATCCGCTGGCGGAGGGGCATGGCCCCCAAGATGGACAAGTGGCTGTACGGCAAGGGCTGGGAGGACGAGCCCTACATGCCGCCAGGAGCTGAGGCCGTGGCGGCGGCGACGGTGGACGAGATCAACGCGCTGGCCAAGCGGGCTTCCGAGGAGCGGCGCAAAACTTTTGACGCCCTGCGGGAAGAGGCCGAACGGCTGCGGTACAGCGGCTGGACGCGGCAGGCTGCGACAGCCGCGGGAGGTGTGCAGTGACGGAAGCAGTTTTTGCGCAGGCGCTGGAAGAGATCCACGGGGTCTTTGCCCGAGCTGTCCCCACGGGCAACATCCGGTCCGTGCTTTGGGACAGGGTGCGGGAGATCCCGGACGTGGCCGTGCCGGGCATCGTGGACCGCATATGCGACATGGAGCGCCTGCCCGGCAACCTGTCGCGTGAGTTTCGGCAGGGATGGGCGGACTGGCGGGCCTCCCACCCGGAGCGCATCCTCCGGCGCGTCTGCCCGGAGTGCGGCGGAGTGGGCGTGCGCTACTGCTGGGCAAAGCATCCTGACAGCGGGCAGTGGCACGGCTTTGTCTCCACATGCCCGGCCTGCGATCCCGTGGCCGTGCCGCTGCGGGATCTTGAGCGCCGCGGCGTTGTCATCATGCCTTTGGGCTATCCCGGCGGGCCCTGCGCTTTTGAGCGGGACAGGGGCTTTTTGCCTCGTCAGGAAGCGAAGCGCACGGCGGGAAAGGCCGGCGGATATGGCGGCGCCGCATCTGAGGTCCTGCTGGACTGCGTTGGGACGTATCCGCGTCCCGATGCCAGCCGGTCGGCACATCTGCCGCCGGAAGAGCGTCGGCAGCATGAGGAAATCTTTTAACCAGCAGGCGGTCGAAAATGGGAGACGCACTCAGGGACGCAATGGAAATGCCGCAGGGAACGGGGACGGAGATGGACGTGGAGCAGGAGCTGAAACCGCTTGTCGCCGCTCTGGCCGACAGGCTGCGCCATGCCAGAGGCAAGCACGACTGGCCGCAGGTGCAGCATGCACGATACTACGCGCTGACTGTGCTTGGGGATGAGGTCGGAGAGCTGAGGCAGGCCATAACCCATGAGGAAGGCCGCGACCGTGAGATGGACGAGGCCCTCGACTGCATAGCCGTGCTCGCCCGCTTCTGGCTTGGCGACCACCTGCCGGAGGGCGAAAAGTGAGCGAGCTGTCTTTTTGCCTCCCCATCACGCCCACGGCCCAGCAGCGGCCACGGCATGCCCGATTTGGCGGGCACGACGTGACGTACAAGAGCGAAAGCCAGAAGGCCAACGAACGCACGCTGGAAGCCATGCTTATGCCGCACAGGCCGAAAATGCCCCTCAGTGGGCCGCTGGAGCTTTCTTTTTGCGCGACCTTTCCCGTGCCTCGAAGCTGGACGAAAAAGCGACGAGAGGCGGCACTGCGGGGCAAAATGTGGCATACGGCAAAGCCTGACACCGACAACCTCGCAAAGCAGCTCAAGGACGCCATGACCCGTCTGGGCTTCTGGCAAGACGACAGGCAGGTGGCCGTATGCCACATGGAAAAGATCTACGGCGAGCGCGGAGAGTGGAGCGTCCGCGTCCTGGAGCTGGAAAGCACGGATACGCAGGGGGAAAACTGATGGGAAACATGATTGGACTGGCAGCGAAGTACCTTCTTGGGGGGTGGTTCGGAACCCAAAAACGCACGAAACGCGGCACGGTTCTGGACGAGGCAAAAATCATCATCAACGGCGAACGGCAGGACCAATACGGCGAACCGGAAGACAACTTTGCCCTGATCGCCAGGCTGTGGTCCGCCGTCACGGGGCACACCTACACCCCGCACGACGTTGCCCTGATGATGGCCCAGCTCAAGGTGGCCCGCATCGTGACCGGAGCCGGAAGCCGCGACAGCTACCGCGATCTGTGCGGCTACGCGGCGCTGGCGGCGGACATGGCCGAAGATGACGGAGGCAAAAAGGCATGAACGGAGAAAGCAACGGGGTATTTGGAGAAATCTGGAAAGATATCTCTGGGTATGAAGGGCTTTACATGGTGAGCAATATGGGCAGGGTAAGGGCTTTGGCGAAACAGCTGAAAACGTCTTTGTCCAATAACTGCCGCCGCTTTTTGCCTATGCGGGAAATATCCCCCATTGTCCAGCATTCTGGATATGCGCATATTGGTTTGTGGAGGGGAGGCCAATGCAAACAAGCCAGACTGCACAGGCTTGTGGCTGAAGCTTTTTGTCCCAACGATGACCCTGAGAACAAAACACAGGTAAATCATAAAAATGAAAACAAACTGGACAACAGGGCGGAAAATCTCGAATGGGTGACGCCAAAACAGAACACGAATCATGGTAGTGCCATTGCAAGACGAATCTATGGACGCCAAAAAGCCGTTGATTGCCTTGACCTGAACGGGAAATGGCTGAGAACATTCATCAGTCAGGCGGATGCAAACGCTTGGTGCGAGGTCGCACGCAACGATGGGCATATTGCGGCGTGTTGTTCGGGAAAACAAAAAACCGCCTACGGATTCCGTTGGCGTTACGCGGAAAAAAGGAGGTGATGTCTCATGCGTGAAAAAACAGGAGACAAGCGGTGGATAGGTAGGGGCGTAAAGTTCCAGCGTATTCGCCGCATACCACGACCGGCTACCTCGTGGGCACGCTGGACAGGTTCAACGACGCCAAACGCGCGGAAGAGCGCGAAAGGGTAAAGCATGGCAGGTAAGCGCGGAAAGCCCCGGAAATTCCGGGAATGTCCCCTCTGCGGAGCGGATGCCGTGCGCGTCTACTGCTCTGCAAGGCAGGGGCATTGCACAAACAGGTGGTTCAAGTGCGATCGCTGCGGGGAGCGGTTCCATTTCGTCAGCACGGAAAGATCAGGCTGGCTTTATCCGGTAAGGGAAGCGCATGACGTGAAAAAAAAGTAACTATAAAATCAGGATAAGCCTTGCCTGCCTTTATTTTTGTCTGTCATGCTTCCCCCCAAAAAGAGGGATGCAGCATGGCAGACATTATTTTCATCGAAAGTTTCCTGAACCGGCACGGCGTGGAAGGCCCGCGGCAGACCCGTGGGTATATCCCGTGCCGCCCGCGCAACTTTACCGGAGTCAATCAGAATCCGGCAGGGTATACCGTCATCGGCGCTTCCGGCGTCACCATCGCCACGGGATGCGACCTTGGCCAGACGGACGTCAAAACGCTTGAAAGCTACGGCTTGAGCAGCGCCATCATCTCCCCGCTCATCCCTTATTTGGGGAAAAAGAAAAACGCCGCTATCCAGAAGCTTGCGGCCATGCCGCTTTTCGTCTCCGAAAACGTGGCGGCGGAAATCGACTACCACGTTCATCGCGGCTACCTCGACCTCTGGGTGCGCCCGGCATATGAGCGGGATTCCGGCGGAGTGAAGTTCGACGATCTTCCGAAAGAAGCACAGACGGTCGTCTTTTCCTGCTGCTACCAGAAAGGATGCGGCGGCGTGCGGAGTGAATGGCCCATACTCTGGGGATTCCTTACGAAGCAGGATTGGAAAGGCGCTTCTCGGGAGCTCATCACGGGTTTCAAGGAATACGCGGACCGCCGCCGCATGGAAGGCGAACTTCTCAAGGGGCTGGCGTGATGCTCCGCATCGCGGCACTGGCTGGCGGCAGCTTCATTGCCGCCGGCCTCCTCTGGTGGGGAGTCTCTGCCTGGCTGGATGCCAGGAACGAAGCCGTGGCGCTGCGTGAAACGGCAAAGGCCTTGCAGGCAGATAAGGCCGCATCGGAAACGGCGCAGGCCACGTTCAACGAAAAAAGAAAGGAAATCGAAGATGCCCGCACAGATCGTGAAGCCGCGTTGGAAAACGCTGCCGCTCTGCCTGACGCTGATTTTTGGCGCGTCCTTGACGGCCTGCTCTCCCCGCACACTGCCGCCGGTGGTGGTGACGCCTCCGGCAAGCCTGCTGGAACCGTGTCAGGAGCCACAGAACAGCGGTGACGTGCTTCCCCTTCTGCAAGCAGGCGACGTGCGCGGCGCTGCGCTGGCCCATGTGCGGTACGCGCTGGGCGTGCGCAACAGCTTCGACCTCTGCAATGCCCAGATCGAAGCCCTGCGCGTCTACTCCGAAAGCATGAGCGAGGCCCTGTCCGATGAATGACCAGCACGGGGAAAAGCCCATCGCGCCCATGCCGCTTTGCAACTGCCGAGAAAGGCAGCGGGGGAGGCTTGGCCGTCTGCTCATGCTGCTGGTGTCCCGCCAGCTCTGGAAGCGTGCGCTCATGGCCTCGCTGTATGCCGCCGGAGTGGTGGCCGTCATCAACGATCTGATCATCATCGTGGGCAGAACTCTTGCTCCGACCTTCTTTTCCGGGGCGAATACGGTCATTCTGGAAAAGATATTCGACAATTTCAGCGCGTTTCTTGGCGGGTGACGGCGTTTTTTGGGGAGAGGGGAGCGACATGGATGAGATTCTCGAAACGGCGGTGCGCATCGGCGCAGGCGTCGCCACGCTTGTGGGCGTTCTTTGGGCAGCCATGCGCTATATGACCCGCTACTATGTCGAGCGCTCCGAGCAGCGCATGAAAAACCGCCTTGATAATCTTGAGGAGCGCGCCAAAGGCCGGCTGAACGAAACGGACGCCACCGTGGAAAAAGTCGTCATCACGCTGGACGCCCACATCCACAACCAGCACAGCAAGCTTGAGGCCCGCGTATCGCGCATCGAACGCACGGTAAATGAGATCAAAGGAGGCAAGTCATGAGTCAGGTACGCATCATGCCACGCTGCCCCAGATGCGGGCGGAATCACAGCCTCTTGTGCCATGCCACGCGCCATGCCAAGGACGGGACGGTCAACCGGTATCTGCGCTGCCAGCGCTGCGACCACGGCCTTGTGGCCGTCTACGGCGCGAACGGTGTCCTGCTCGACTCCCGCATCATCTACCGGCGCAGGAGGCCGTACTCTTCCGCCCTGCCCGGTTCTTGCGGGGCGGTTCGAAACTGGCTTTCCCTGTTCTCGTTGAGCGCGACGACTGCGTAAAGCCGCGGGGCTTTCTGTTGGTTTTTTGAGAAAATGCGCGGCGTCGCATCACCCCGGACGCCAATCGCCCGCACCGGCGGGGTAATGGATAAACGGTCGCCTTTTGAAAGGGCCTCGCAGATCGACGACGGAGCGAGGCCGCCCCTAGCAGGGAACGCGGTCGGGAGAGCATGGCAGGGCCGATAATTCGCGCATATGACCGGGTAAACTCGCTTTTTCGGGGTGCTTGTATGTCTGAAGTGAAGAACTGCCCCACATCGTGTCCGCATCTGTCCGCTTCCGGCTGTCGCGTATCCTGCGCGGACACGCAAAACGCCTGCCCGTGCGAGCCGGTGGAAACGAGGGAAAGGCTTCTTGCCCTTGGCAGCGAGCCAAGGGAGGGCACAAAATGGGGCGGAAAGGCGTAGAAAATTTTTTGGCTGGGGAAAATGAAAAATAACCAGATGAACAAAGGAGAGAAGTATGAATCCTAATGATGTCCTTTCGCGTATCAATCGCACTACCGGCGTCAATGCTTCCAGAACTCGAGCCGCTCGCACATCGAACATTCGGAGAGGAATGGAAGCCAGAGCCGGCGTCAACACGGGACGTAAGAGCAGCTAATGGCGAACAACCCGCTTTTTCGTTCCGTCGAAACGGCGGCTGCCATGACCGATAGCGTGCTTGTCGGCTTTTCCGGCGGCAAGGATTCTGTCGTTACCCTCGACGTGTGCATGAAGCATTTTGCGCACGTCGAGGGATTTTTCATGTATCAGGTACGCGGTTTGTCGTTTCAGGAAGCGACATTGCGCTACTATGAGGACAAGTACGGCATCCCTATCCACAGGATACCGCATTTTGAGCTTTCTGAATGGCTTCGCTATGGTCTTTTCCGTCCTTACGACTTTTCTTGCCCCATCGTAAGCGTCAAAGAAACATACGATTACATGAGGGAAAATACAGATATTTGGTGGATAGCAGCAGGAGAGCGTATTGCCGACAGCGTATGGCGGAGAGCAATGATAAAGAGCGCAGGCACGATTGATCCGAAGCGAGGACGATTTTTCCCCATAGCTGAATGGAGCAAGGCAGATGTGCAGGCATACATTCGCCAGCATAAGCTGCATGTGGGCGCGGAATCGTCAAGACTTGGTTTTTCATTCCGTTCTCTTTCCGGAAAAGATTTGACAATAATAAAGGATGCTTTCCCAAACGACTATGAAAAAATAAAAAAGTGGTTCCCATTGCTCGACGTTTCCATCATCAACTACAAAATGCTTGGCGGAGATAATGGAAAAGAAAAGTAAATTCCAAAAGTTTGATATGGATACCATTTGCAGGAGTGAGATACATGGCGCCGACTACAATCCGCGCGTGATATCCGAAGATGCCCGAAAACGCCTGCGCAAGATGCTGGCAAAGCACGGGCTTGTCCAGCCGCTTGTCTGGAACAGAAGAACAGGGAACCTCGTGGCTGGGCATCAGCGGCTTGCGGCTCTTGATTCTCTTGAGCGTTCGCAGGATTACGATCTGCAGGTGGCTGTCATCGACGTAAGCGAGCGTGAGGAGCGCGTCCTGAACGTCCAGCTCAATAATCCTTCCATGCAGGGCGAGTGGGACTTGGACAAGCTGACCGAGCTGGCCGATTCCGCAGCGATCACGCCTGATGAGCTGGGATTTTCCGATGGCGACGCCGCTATCCTTTTTGGGGGGACAGGGCTCGACAGTCTGCTTGAAGATGATCCAGGAGTCACAGAAGCAAAAGACACTCTGAAAGATATCAAGCAGCATCGCGCCGAAAGTATGGCGCGCATGCAGCAGGAGCAAGGGGCAGACTTTTATTTTACCGTGGTATGCGAGACGGTAGAGCAAAAAAGGGCCATTCTCAAAGCTCTCGGCGTACCTGACTGGGAGTGCTATGTGAATGGGCGTTCTCTTGCTGGCAGGCTTGGCGTCTAGGCGTACTTTTGCTGGTAGGCTGCAAAGACGTCAGGCATATGTTCAGAGGCATAAAAGACGGTATGATCCTTATACTCAGGCGGCAGCTTTTCCAGCATCTCGTCATTCACAGGAAAGAAACTGAGCTTGCCTTTTACGGCGAAAGGTTTGACCTCATAGATCTTTTTGACATGCCAGGCAAAGCCGAGCAGCGCCTCCCGTTCGGCGTCGCTGGGCAGGTATGCCGACGGTATGTCCTTGCGCGTCATGGGGCGCACATCGACAAGCTCAACGACGCCCAAGGCCATGCCGCCGGGGGCGACGAGGCCGTCGTTGATCTCAAAGTCCCCTTTGCTCGAGCAGATGAGCAGAGGGCCGCGGTAGTGAGTTTTCCACGTCCGGCACTCGACCGTCTTGTACCCTGCCGCGACCAAAGAGGCCCAAGGCTGTTTGATAGATATGGCTTTCATGCTCTACCTCCAAAAACATCATATAAAAAATTTTTGTGTTTGTAAAGGTATCATATGGCACAATGCACGGCTACATCAAAGCGTACTGGCGAGAGGTGCAAACGCTTTTGCGCTCCGGGAAAGACTGTCTGCAGGTGGCATGGAGGAAATTCAAAAGGCGCTCCAAAGGGAAGCAAGAGGGCATTGAAGCATGGTGCATATGAAAAAATCACTCGTGAAACCATGCTTGCGGATGAAGTACAGTACGCTGATTCCGTCAACACCGACCCCGTGGCGATCGTTGAAGAACAGTTGCGCGTCCTGAAAGTGAAAGAGCTGCGTATAGCGAAGCGCATGAAGGAGACTCTGCTTGCCGAGATGGAAGCCGGGCAAGATGACGGGACAGGCAAAAAAAAGCCTTCTTTGGTAAAGCTTTCCGTCTCCACCGTGCAGGCTAAGAATTTTGTGGGAGAGGAAAGCACTACGGTATCCAGCACTGCTGAGACTTTTGCCCAGAACTATTTGCGTCTTGAGCAGGCGCACACTACGATCCTTGCGCAGATATGCAAGACGGCTTCCCTGCTGGCAGAGCTGAAAAACGACTCTGGGGTCGATGACCAGCCATTGCCTCTGTATACGCTTCCTCCGAAAGAAGGTGACCAAAATGGATAGGGTATGCCGGCTCACTGTACCGCAATGGCGCGTTTACAGCGACAGCAGCCGTTTCCGGGTGCTGGTATCCGGGCGGAGATTCGGAAAAACGCGCATGTCCATTGAGGAACTTTTGCGGGCGGCTACCGCAGGGCAGGGGAAAAAGGTCTGGTACGTCGCGCCGACGTACCGGCAAGCTCAGCAAATATGCTGGCAAATACTCAAGGACAGGCTGGCGTCAGGAAAGTGGATAGAGCGAAAAAATGAAAGCGATCTTTCCGTGACTCTCAAACGGTGCGGCAGTACCATCTCCCTGCGAGGGGCAGACAATTTCGACAGTCTGCGAGGCGTCGGCCTGCATTTTCTTGTCATGGACGAATTCGCTGATATCAAGCCGGAAGCGTGGTTTGAGGTCTTGCGGGCTACGCTTTCCGACACAGGCGGCCGCGCTCTGTTCACCGGCACGCCGAAAGGGAGAAACTGGGCCTATGACCTTTTTCAGCGTGGGAGCGATCCAGAGTATCCAGATTGGGCCGCGTACAGTTTTACCACCATCGAGGGAGGGAACGTCCCCCCTGAAGAAGTGGAGCTTGCCCGCCGTGAGCTGGATGAGCTGACGTTTCGGCAGGAGTATGAAGCCTCATTCGTCAATTTCGAGGGCCGATGCTACTACCCCTTTTTGCAGGAAACGCACTGCGCCCCGCTGCGGCAGCTCTACGATCCGCGCGCGCCGCTGGCCTTCTGCTTCGACTTCAACGTTGAGCCGGGCGTGGCCGCCGTGGCGCAGGAGCTGACGCTGCCCAACGGCCTGCAGGGGACGGCGGTCATCGGAGAGGTCTACATCCCCCGCAACTCCAACACGCCCGCCGTCTGCCGCAAGCTTATCCAGGACTGGGGCGGGCATCAGGGGGCCGTCGTCTGCTATGGCGACGCCACCGGCGGCAGCAGGGGCAGCGCCAAGGTGGCCGGGAGCGATTGGGATCTTATCAAGGCCGAGCTGCGGCAAGCGCCGTTCGGCCCCCGCGTGTCCTACCGCGTGCCGCAGGCAAACCCGCCGGAGCGTGCCCGCGTGAACGCCATGAACAGCCGCTTGAAAAGCGAGGCCGGGGACATCCGGCTGATGGTGGACAGGCAGACCGCGCCGCATGTGGTCAAAGACCTTGAGGGTGTTGTGCTGCTCAAAGGCGGCAGCGGGGAGATCGACAAGCGTTCCACGCCTGAACTTTCGCACATTAGCGACGCATTAGGCTACTATGTCGCCAGCGCGTTCCCGCTGGCAAAAAACAGCGTCACCATTGGCACATACTCGACGGTGGCATAGTCAACCAAGCCAAAAACGCCCCCAAAGGAGGACGCCATGCCCGAGATTCCGGGAAATTCCGGGAAATTCCCGGAAAACGGTTCAACCATCATGAACCCCACAATTCTGTTTCGGCGGCAGCACGAGGCCGCGCGGACCTGCCTTGATCTCATACGCGGAACGGACGCCATGCGTGAGGCCGGGGCGCGCTACATCCCCCCCAAGGAGGACGAATCCAGCGAGGCGCACGGCATCCGGGTAAAGCGCGCCGTGCTGCGCAACGTGTTTGCCCAGACCATCGGCTATTACCGGGGGCAGGTGTTTTGTCGGCAGGTGGCGCTGGACAATGCGGACAGCACCCTGAAAGACGACGCTCTGCAGCGGTTCCGCGCCTGGGCTGAGGATGTGGACCAGCGCGGGCACAACCTCACCTCGTGGAGCGGAGCGGTGTTCACGTCCGGCCTCGTGTCCGGGGTGACGTTCTGCCTTGTGGACTTCCCGGCCATTGAGACCGAGATCAGCGAGGGCGGCGTCACCATGTACCGGGCGCAGGACGGCAGCCTGCGCCCCAAGACAGCCGCGGCGGACGCCGCCGAGGGCTGGCAGCCGTACCTTGTCCACATCCCGGCGGAGCAGGTGCTTGACTGCCGGGCGCAGTGGCGCAAGGGCCGTCGCGTCATCACGCATTTTCGGTATATCGAAACGCGCTACGAGCAGAGCGAGACCGACCCCAACGAGCTTGAGCCTGTGCAGTACGTCCACGCCTACACCCCAGAGGGCTGGGAGCTGTGGAAGGCGGCCAGTTCCACGGGCGGCACGGGGGCAGGGTTCGAGCTTGTGGCGTCTGGCAAAATGTCGCTTGGCGAGGTTCCCGTGGCCGTGTTCATGCCGGGCGATCCGCGCAGCGACTTCACCGCGCAGCCGGCACTCATCGACTTGGCGCATCTGAACATCAAGCACTGGCGGGCGACCTGCGATCAGGAAGACCTCATGGCCTTCAACAGGTTACCGGTCTGGGTGTCCGTGGGCATCGCTCCGCTCAAGAACGCGCAGGGCAACGACATCCCCATGCCCGTGGGGCCGGGCAAGGTGCTGTACTACGAGGGCGGGGGCGACCTGAAAAGCGTGGGTGTGGACTCCGCCAGCGTGGCCGCCGGGCGGCAGGACTTGCTGGACACCGAGGAAAGCATGGCCTCTTACGGCTTGCAAATCATGCAGATGCAGAGCGCTGCCCGCATGACCGCCACGGGCGTGGACAAGATGACCCGCGAGGGGAATAGCCAGCTCAAGAACTGGGCGCTGGACTTTCAGGACTTCCTCGAAAACTGCCTGCGGCTGGTGGGCCTGTGGTGGGGTCTTGAGGACGGCCCGTCGGTCAAGGTCAATGACGACTTCGCGGACAGCGCCAATATGGACTTTCTGATCCAGTTGCACGACAAGGGCCTGCTCAGCAAGGAAACGCTGGCCGCCTTTGCCGTGCGGCTGGGCATCCTTCCCGATGACTTCAACTACGCCGACGAGGTGGCGCGTCGCGCGCAGGATGCTGCCGCTGCTGCCAACGCCGGCCAGTCGTTCGGACTGTCGCTGGCGCAGCGCCTGGGCGCGGAAGCGGGCGCGAGCGTGGGCGTTGCGTCAGGGGGTGACGGTTCGTCGGGTAATTCCGGGAATTTCCGGGAAATTCCGGGAAATTCCGGGACAAGTACAGGATAGCGCGAGAAAAGGCCGGGAGTTTCGTCCCGGCCTTTGTCGTGTGTGGTGTTTGGATGGGTGGCGTGTGCCGCGGCTATCTGCCGAACAGCAGGCAAAGCCCGTTCATCAGCAGCGCCAGCGCGGAAAAGCCCGCGGCGGCCATGCCCCAGCCGATGACGAGGAGCCTTACCCCGTCCAGTTCCTGCCGCAGTTCCCAGTGCTCGACGGGCCGGGACGTGCGCGGGGTGGAGGCGTCGCCGTCGATGCGGAGGGTGCGCCCGTCCACGGTGATGTTGATACGCGTGCCGTCGTCGGTGGTGATGGTGTGGATACGGTTCGTTGCCATGTTCCGCCCTCCCCTATCCCCGCGCGGCTTCGACGATGCGGCGTCCGGCGTCAAGGATGCTGTAGGCACCGGCAAGAGCTTCATCCGCCGCCACGTAGGCGGCATGGCAGGCGTGGTATGCCTTGCGTTCCCTCGGCGTCATCTTCATGGTGACCGCGCCGGGGTGGCAGGTGGTGCGGAGCAGCTCCCGCACTTCCTCGATACGCGACAGACAGAGCACGTGCGGGGAGACCGTGGACGGGACAGCGGGAGCGGAGGCCGAGGCCGCTGGCAAGGCTGTGGCCACGGGCTGCGGGGCCGGTTGCAGGGCCTTGACGCTCAACTGGATGAGGTATTCCCGCGCATCGGGCATCTTGCTCGCCGGGAGCTGGGCGTACTCGGCGATCCTGAAATGGCGGTTGAAGCGCGTCCATATCTCCGCCCGCGCCTTGCCCTGCACGGCGGCGGGAGCGGCGGACAGCTTGGCGTCCACAAGGGCCTTGAGTTCGGCCCGTTCGGCGGGGCTGATGGCGGTGTCAGGGGAGAGGGCTGGCGTGGGGCGTTCGGCCCGTCCGTTCATCCAGTAGTTCCACAGGGCGTCGTCACTTTCAGCCTGGTAAAGCTCGATCTTGGCCCGCAGCTCCGGGCGCACCTTCTTGGGGTTGATGCTGTTGAGGTAGGAGGGCAGCTTGCGGACGGGCAGGCAGAGCATTTGCTGCTCTCCTGATTCTGAGGGTATTACGATAATCGTAACACCCCATCTTTCCCTGTTGGAATTGAGCTTCTGGCTCTGGGATGCCCAGCCTAAGCCCAAATTTTCAACGATGGGCTTCATGGGCGTGAAAGGCTGGCCTTGGTAGTCGATGCAAAAAATGGTGTCGTCGTGGAAGGTGACGGGGGAAAGTTCGCACATGATGTGCCTCCAGCGATTTTCTTATTGGAGCCGCCAAAATAGCAAAACTCCGGGTGCTAAGAACTGTCGCTGGACAGCGGGCATATTCCCGACGAATCGGTATTGTATTAGCCCACACCCGGAGTCAATGTCCGTAGAATACACCACCGCCAAGAGGATACAAGTCTTGACAGGGCACAAAAAGGCCACGTTTCAGGTGTGGCGACCGCCAGCGAAGGTGTTCTTAGGCACCGTGTCTCGACAACGACACAAAACGCCGGAAATGTCAAGCATGATTCACACGGCGCGGGCTTTGCCCCTGCGGCGCTGGCGTGGTAGAATGGGCAGGAAAACAAGGAGAAACAAATGCGACTTCGGGGCGGAGAATCAAATTTTGACCTGTTGTTCTATGTGGGGGTGGGGCTGGTGTATGTTTTGTCTGCGGCGAACAGTCAGCCCGGGATAGCGCTTGCTTTCGGCATCGGCGCACTGGCTCCGAACATCTCCGACGCGTGGAAAAAGCGGGATATCAAGGATGCCGCTATGTCGCTGGCCGGGATTTTGATTGCTGCGGCGTGGTTCGCGGTTGAAAATATCCAGAGGTGAGGGGCTGCAAGCCGCCTTGCCTCTCAAAAACGGCGAAAATTGATACGCAACGCGGATTGCGTAAGAAAATTTCCATTTTTTCATACAAGAGATGCCCATGACCCCAGACGAGACCCTTGCCCTGTACCTGCTGGCCCGCTCCCTCTGGTGGCGGCATGACCTCGAACAGCTCGACGCCGAGGCCGTGGCCGCCGTCATCGCCGCGCTTGAGGCCGCGCAAAAGGACATTGCCGCCCGCCTTGCCGCCGAGGCCGCCGGGCTGGCGACGCTCTCCGACTGGCGGCGAGAACAGGACGAGGCCCTCAACGCCTGGGCCGACGAGGTGCTGGCCGGAGCGCGGGCCACCATCACGGGCTCGATTTCCGAAGCCAGCATTGCCGCCGCCACGGCCTCGCTTGCCGCCTACAACGCCATTTTGACGCTGGACGGCAAGGCGTCAGCCGTGCAGTCCGTGGGCCTGACCAGCGGGCAGATCCGCGCATGGTTCCAGGACACGGCGCTGGGCTCCGGTGGGCTGGAAAAGTGGGTGGACACCGCGCTGGACAACGGGGTCAAGCAGAGCCTCCTTTCCGCCCTGCGGCAGGTGGCCGTCGAAGGCAAGGGCACGGCTGAGGCTGTGCGGCGGGTCATTGTGGCGGCCAGTGACGCGGGCTTCGAGCTGACGCGACGGGAGGCCATCACCATCACGCGGACATTCATCCAGACCGCGAATGTGCAGGCGCAGGAGGCCGTCTACAAGGCCAACGAGGGGCTGTTCAAGGGGTACAAGTACGTTGCCACGCTGGACAACCGCACCTGTGCCGTCTGCCTGTTTGCCGACGGAGCGGTGTACAAAATCGGGGAACCGAGGCCGTCCCTCCCTCGTCATCCACGCTGTCGCTGCATCATGTGCCCGGTTGCCAAGAGCTGGCGAGACTTTGGCATTGACGTTGACGACCTCGAAGCCGTTGCCCGGCCCTGGACGATACGCGAGACGGGGCCTATCGGCGCAGGCGGGCGCAAGATCGAGAACTACGGCAAGACGACGGAGAACTTTTCCGGCTGGTGGGCGTCACTCTCCGACGCCGACAAGGCAAAAACGGCCATCGGCCCCGTGCGGCGCAGGCTGCTTGAGACCGGCGCGGTGAAGTGGGACGACATGTGGGACAAGGCCAGCGGCCTGCCGCTGACGCTTGAGCAAATGGGGTATGACAGGCAGGGGAACAGGATTTGACTGCATCATGCGACTGTGCCACTGTGGAAGCATGGCGCGTCCTTTGGGGCGCGCCTTTTTTGTTGTCGTTCGCCACATAAATTCCAGATTCATTTTTTCAACTTCCTTGCCCTTTTTTCTCCCAATGGGGCATACTCAAAGAAAAATCATCCCGGATGGGGTGGAAGGAGTGGGCAGGATGCCTTGGAAAATGGACGAGAACGGCAATCTGGTGAAAGGCGACGACGGCAACCCCATTGCCATCACGGAAAGCGGCGAAGAGCGATCGGTTGACTATGCGGCCATGAGCAGGAAGCTCTCCGAAGTCAACAAAGAAAGCGCCGGACGCAAGGAGCGCATCCGGGAGCTGGAAGCGCAGCTCAAGCCGCTGGAAGGCATCGACGACGTGGCGGCCTTCATCGAGGCGGCCCGCAAGAACGCCGAAGCCGTGGCCGCGTTCGACGACAAGCAGCGCGGGGCCGAGGAAGCCGTCCAGGCCCGCATCAAGGCCGCAACGTCCCCGCTGGAAATGAAACTTGCCGAACTGGAGGCCGAACGCGCCAGCATCCGCGACCAGTTCCACGCCTCGCTGATCAGCAGCAAGTTCGGGACGTCGAAGTACGTTGCCGAAAGCCTGGTGAGCGCCGGCATAGCGCAGGAGCTTTTCGGCAAGCACTTCAGCGTTGACGAGCAGGGGAACCTCATCGGCAAAGACAGCGCCGGAAACGTCATCTTCGGGGAGAACGGCCCCGCTGATTTTGACACTGCCCTGTCGGAGATCGTCAAGAACAGCCCGCACAAGGCGTATGTGCTGAAGGGCAGCACGGCGACCGGCAGCGGGGCGTCCGCCGGGGCAGGCGGAAACTATACCGGCGCCAAGACCATGCGCCGGCCCGAATTTGAAAAACTCGACCCGGTGACAAGGGCTCTGCGGATTCGTGAGGGCTACAGGGTCACCGACTAAAGGAGAACCAAGGTGGCTAACACCCTGAACGATTTTATCCCCGAGATGTACGCGGCTCTCGACATTGTTTCCCGCGAAATGGTGGGATTCATCCCCGCTGTGGCCGTCAATGCCGCCCCGACGCAGGCCGCCAAAGATGAAATCATCTCCATTCCCATCACGCAGACGGCGGAAACCCATGACATCGTTCCCGGCGGCAGCCCCGAAGACAACGGGGATCAGGTCGTCTCCAAGGTTTCCATGACCATCAGCAAATCCAAGTACGCGCCCATCCCCTGGACTGGCGAAGAGCAGCTTGGCGTCCGAAACTCCGGCACATACAACAGGATCATTGCCGACCAGTTCGCACAGGCTCTGCGTGCGCTTGTGAACGAAATGGAATCCGACCTTGCAAAGCTGTACGTTGGCGCTTCCCGGGCGTACGGCACGCCCGGCACGACGCCCTTTGAAAGCAATCTCAAGGACGTGGCCCAGATGCGCAAGATTCTTGCCGACAACGGCGCGCCCATGACCGACCTGCAGCTGGTCGTCGATACCGCCGCCGGGGCCAACCTGCGCAGCCTGGGCCAGCTTACCAAGGCCAATGAGGCGAACACCGACGACACGCTGCGGCGCGGCACCCTGCTCAACATCTCCGGATTCAGCATCCGGGAAAGCGGCCAGATCGTGACCCATGCCGCCGGGAAGATCGAGGGGAGCGGTGCGGTGAACAACGGCGGCGGCTACGCCAAGGGCGCTACGACCATCGCCGTGGACGGGGCGTCGTCCATCGCGCTCAAGGCCGGTGACATCGTGAAGTTTGACGGCGATACCGGCCACTATGTCGTGGCTGCTGAAGCCAGCGCCACTCCCATCACCCTGGCCGCGCCCGGCCTCATGGGCCCTGTGGCCGATGATGCCGCGGTGACCGCTCTTGGCTCCTATACCGCAGGTCTTGCCTTTGACCGTAACGCCCTGCAGCTCATCGCCCGTACCCCGGCCATGCCGGATGGCGGCGACAGCGCGGAGGACGTTTTCCTGCTTACCGACCCCGTGAGCGATATTACCTTTCAGGTCGCTCTGTATCGCCAGTACCGGCGCGTGCGCTACGAGGTGGGCCTTGCCTGGGGCGTGAAGCTCATCAAGCCGGAACACGTCGCCATCCTGATGGGTTAGGAGGAGCGTATGCCTCGCATGTATCACGACGATCCCATGATGACCGGCGGCCCAACCACGGCGGATGTGCCCGACGATGCCGTGGCCTGGATGCAGAAATCGGGGTGGTACCTGAAACAGGAGACCCCGCAGGAAAAGCCGGCTGAAAAGGCTGCCAAGACGGAAACGGCTCCCGCCAGTACCGCCAAGCGGTAGCCCCTTCGCAGCGTCCCCGACCCTACCTCCAAACTCCCGTCGGGGACGCCACCGAACGGGCCACCACGGCCAGTCATCCGCAGACAGGGGCGCAACATGTCGCAATCAATCAACGAAATCACGCAGAACATCGGCACGACAGGGGAAGCGTTCGACGCAGCCGTTGACGCCGCGGTCACGGTGCTTGGGCAGATCAACGACGCGCTGTCGCCCTACCGCGGCAAGCTGCCGTCCGCCCTTCGGGACGTAGTGGATGCCATCAGCAAGATGCAGGCGGCAGGGGGCGCGAAGTGAGCGCCATTATCGTGGAAGACGGTACCGGCATCGCCGATGCCAACGCCTACGCTGGCCTTGCCGCAGCCGACGCCTACCTTGTGCGGCGTGGCCTGTGGCCGGAGACGCCCATTGTGGAGACCGACGGCACAGACGACGAACCGCCCACGGCAGCGCCGGACGCAAGCATGGTCGCCGCCAAGGAGGCTGCCATCATCCGCGCAGCCGATGCGTTGAACGTGCTGTTCTGGAAGGGAGAGACACGCTCCCCTCTTTCGCTCATGGCGTGGCCGCGCTCAGGCGTTGAGGTGGACGGCAGAAAGCTGCCCATTGACGCCGTGCCTCTGGCCGTGGTGCGGGCAAACATGGAGCTGGCCGCCCTCATCTACAACGGCACGGCTGACCCGCTGGCCCCTGTCGAGCGCGGCGGCAAGGTCATCAGCAAGAGCGAGAGCTACGCCGAGGGCAACGTGGACGTGATCGGCGGCGATTCCAAGAGCTACAGCGTGACGTACTCCGAGGCCGCGCCGGTGGAGACGTACCTGCCCGCCGTGTACGGCATCTTGCGGCCCTACCTCCGGGCAATTCCGGGACAGTCCGGGAGCGTGGTCGGGCGCGTGGTGAGGGGGTAGCCCATGCGGCAGTTGACGGAAAGCGATTTCACCCTTTTCAAGGCAGAAGCGGAAAAATGGATCGCGCTGTTCGGCCTGAAGGATTGGGCCGTAACGTTTGATTTTTCGCCTCTGGAAAACAGCCGTGCGGAATGCTTTGTCAACTGGCACGCAAAGGCAGCGATCATAACCTTGGGGCAGTTCCCGCGTGGGGAAGTGACGCAAGATGATGTGAGAAGGTCAGCTTTTCACGAAGTTTGCGAACTACTGCTTTCGGACATGGAATTTACGGCGCTGAACGAGGAAATCCCCCACGCCGAGCGAAAAACCATGACCGAAGTTGCCCGCCATGCGGTCATCCGGCGTCTGGAAAATTCCGTCTTCAAGAGCTGTTAGCCATGCCTACCGACTACGCGCCGAAACTCGCCGCCGCCAAGGCCAAGCTGGAAGCCAAGGGTATGCCCATGACCTTTGTGCGGCGCACCGAGGACACCACCCAGATGCCCACGCCCGGCGTCGGGTATCCGGTCGTTGAGACGCGCACGGAGTTTTACGGCGTGCGGACTTCCCCCCAGCTTGCGGAAGTGCAGATGGGCATTTTTGCGGGGGAGGACATCGTCATCCTCATGCCGGGGGATGTATGCGAGGGCAGGCCGGACAATACGGACTACCTCATTTTTTTGGGCAAACGCTGGAACATCACCACCATCAAGCCCGTGGCCCCCGCCGAGCTGGACATCATCTACAAGGTGGCCGTGAAAGAAAGCGGGGCGGCGTAGCGGCATGGCGACCAGAGACGAATGGCAGCGGCGCATGGCAGAGGCCAACAGGCGCATCTGCGGCAACTCACGGGAGCTACAACGCGCCATTTCCGACTGGGCGCAAGCCGCGGTGCAGGACAGTCTGGACGCCGTGGTGGCCGCCATCATCGACTGCTACGGGCGGCTTGTGCAGCGTACCCCCAAGGATACCGGGCGCGCGCAAGCCGGGTGGCATATCGAAGGGCGGACCGACGACTGGACACCGGAGCCGGGCGACTACAAGGACAAGATCGCGGCCCTGATAGCCGAACAGACGGGGAAACTGTCGGGAGACCTGCGGCAGGCCGACGTGGTCCGCATCATGAACAACGTGGAGTACATCCTCGCGCTTGAGGCGGGATGGTCGCGGCAGTCCGCCGGCTTCACCGCCCTTTTCCTGTCCGAACTGCGGTCACAGCTTGAGCAGGCCGCGCAAAACAGCCAGCGGGGCAACGCATGACCGCCACGCCGTATGAGATCCGCGTAGCCCTCGAAAAAAAGCTGTTCG